>Ga0247841_10011780_pt1 | contig 11556 bp, 11 predicted proteins | sample LaCruzMarch2015__2_FD_192410 | JGI IMG/M metagenome (GOLD analysis project Ga0247841, IMG submission 192410) | Freshwater microbial communities from meromictic Lake La Cruz, Castile-La Mancha, Spain - LaCruzMarch2015_18m | ecosystem: Environmental > Aquatic > Freshwater > Lake | place: Spain...
TAATTCTGCTGAATCTTCAATGGTTACAATTCTTTCATCTGTCCCAATAAAAGTGGCAAGCGCATTTAACAACGTTGTTTTGCCTGTGCCTGTTCCACCTGAAACAATAATATTTTTGCGCAGCATAACGCACACCTTTAGGAAATCTGACATCTCGCTGCTTACAGCGCCAAAAGAAATTAAATCACTAAAAGCTATATTTCTTTTAAAAAACTTTCTTATGGAAAGCAACGGACCGGATAATGAAACCGGCTCAATAACCGCATTAACGCGCGAGCCATCGGACAAACGCGCATCTACCAAAGGGGACGCTTCATCAATTCTGCGGCCTATTGGCGCAAGAATTCTGTCAATTACGGTTTTAAGCCCTGCAACGCTTTCAAATTTCACGCTTGATGGTTTTAGTTTGCCGTTTTCTTCAATAAATATTTTATTTGGTCCGTTAACCAATATCTCACTTATTTTTTGATCTGCGATAAGCTCTTCTAAAACACCCAGTCCTATCGCCTGGTCAAGAACTTCTTTTGATATACGCTCCCGAATTTCATAGGTAAGCGTTGCTCTTTTTTCTAAAGATATTAACTCGTCAACTATTTTTTTTGCCTTTTGGCGTACTTCATTTAAACCTGCTGTGTCGTCAAAGCGAATGGAACGAAGATCCATTTTTTCTATTAATTCTTTATGTATTTTTTCTTTAAACGCGCTAAAACCCGCATAAATTTTGTTTGGGTTTTCATGCAAGGCCACAACTTGAGCAGAAAATTCTTCTTTTGAAATTTTATCTATAAGATTTTTTATGCTAGATGCAAACTCAAATGACGCGTTTGATAAGGGTGAGGAGTCGGGGCTATTTAAGGCATCTATAAAATCTTTGTCGCTGTATGTTATTTCTGCAAAAATTTCGGCACCAATTGCCTCCGCAAGCTCCATTGTTTTCATTTGGCCGCTAATATTTTTTCTACAAATCACAAATTTTATTGCGTCTTTTGCCACAAAATTTTTTGCCGCACTGTTAATAAAATCCTTTGCGCGAGCAACGCCAAAAGCGTGTGGCTCAACAAAAAGCAAAACCATAGCACACTCATGAATAAGGTTTTGCATAGCAATATCTTCTACCAATGGCACGAAAATAAAAGATGAGGTTTTGGATAGTTGTTTTAGTAATTTAGATAAAAGCTGGGTGGAAGATATGTCGAAATCGGGCTTTATTAGTACGGGTTGATTCTTAGAACCAAAGTAGCCCTTTAGAATGTTGGGGCTTATATCTTGTGAAATTGCAATAATTTCAGACGCATTTTTTACTAATGGGAAGTTAAAAACCAAACTTGCGTCAACATTTTTTTCGGCGGCATCTAAAAACACACCACCGCTTATGGCACAAAGGTTCGCACCGAAAAAAAACTTACCGGCACCAAAACCCGCATCTGCAAACGCAATTATTTTCCCCATAAATTTAAGTGCTAAAAGGTAAGTTAATTAGGGGGCACTGAAAAACTCCTGCCCCCTTGATTGCACAGATTAAGGACAGATTACACGGATTTAATCTCGTCGGTGTATCTGTGTAATCGCAGTTTAAAATCTGTGTAATCAGGGTTTAATGAAAAATTATAAATAACAAAAGCATAAGCTTTTTAACAAAAACTGTGCAAAAACCGTACACTTACGCCCATATTATTATCGTACATTTTATTGATAATTCAATAGTGTTTTAATTTTTCAGTAAACCCTAATTATTTTTTTGATATTTCTTAAGTAGTTCCAGTGTTTCGCGCTGCTTTTTTTGCATCTCGGCCATAGCAACACCGGATGGCTGTTGCGCTTGAATATTTTGCGTTTTTTGTACCGATGCGGACACACCTTCTAAAAGGTCTTGAACTTTAGCGCCACTTGTTTGCACAATGTTTTCCTCGCAAACAGGCCTTAAGGAAAACTTAACAACGCTCTTTTCAGAGCAAAGTGCCAACAATTCTGCTTCTTGTGGCAAAACCGCAAGGCAAAGCGCCAATTTAACCGCGGAACTCTCTGGATACGAGCCCTGTTCTTTCTGACTTTTTTGGGCACCACCAAGATAGGACTTATCAACGGAAAGAACAAGAATGTTTTGTAAAATTGTAGTTGCCGCCTGCTGGAGCCGTCCGGCCTTATCTTCAAAATCAAAAACAGCAATTACATCTACGCGGTTACCGGGTTTTATTCTGTCCGCAAGACCCTCTTCATTCGGGTAAAGAGTCACCGCTCTTTTGCCTGTTGGTATTATAGATGAAAGACCTGTTTCAAGCCCAACTGTATAAAGCTTTGTTAAAATAAGCTGTTCGCCTTTTTCAATTGGAACAACACTCATAAAAAGTTTTCGGCCATCGGAACTGTAAAGCTCTTTAACACTGCCTATTGCCCTGGGTTGAATATAATCTTTAGGAACAAAAACCTCATCAAACATACTTTCATCTAAAATTATACCCTGATCTATGTATTTTTTCGCACTAAGCACACTTACTTTTTGCGCCGAACCCGAGTATTTTTTTTCTACTCCTATAAAGTACACAGCTGCAAAAAGTGATGCAAGCAAACCGCAAATTAATGATATTAAAAGAAGTTTTTTCATTTTATCTAATATTGTTGCTTTCCTGCGCAATTTTGTCTGAGGATTTTGTAAACATCTGCTGTATTTTGGTACCAAAGGTTCTTACAACAGCAATTGCAATTATTGCAATTAACGCAATAATCAAAATGTACTCCACCATTCCTTGTGCTTTGTGGCCTGCGAAAAATTTTTTCATCTTTTCCTCCACCTTTTTATTATTATCAAGCGCCGCCAGCGGGGGTCGAACCCGCGATCTCCGCCTTGAGAGGGCGATGTCCTAACCACTAGACGATGGCGGCAACTTTAATTTATTGTTTATTCAAGAAACTATTTTTTAAACTTTTGCATAAATTTTAGCAATAGCTTTACTTATTCATCTTTTGCATGAGGCAATCTCTATATTTTTACTTTTAAGATGTTTTTTCGTTATTACTTACTTCTTCATTGGCTTGCTGCTGAGTTACTGGCGTCTCCTGAACCTGTTGCGCTGATATTCTTGTATTTGTTATTTCTTCTTTCTTATTTTTATTTGGATTTTTTTTGTAAGATCTCCATATACGAATCTGCTCACTATATTTTTCAACAATATCTGTCTTTAATAGATTTTGTATGCTTTCAAGTATTTTTTCTTCATCTATAAGTCTGTTTATTTTTTTCTTTAAATGTCTTCTTATCATCATTAGTGTATCTTCGTGAAAAAATGCTTTTATCAGGTTCCCTGGCTGTAAGGCTGATATTTCTTCCCAGTATTCTTCCAATTCATTTTTTCGTATTGCATCGTATGAGAGACAATACAATTTCTCTGTTATTTCGTTTACATCGCCGTTTATCATATCCAAAGAAAATACCAAAATCCTTCCTATGCCAGTCTTTTCAAATATTAACCTGTACAAACGCCATTCTGCTCCGTTTGTTAATACTACCCAATTAACTCCGCTTTGAGAAGCGTAACTTTCCGCCTGAAATATGTGAGCTTCTTTCAATAAAGTATTCGCTGATTTAGCTTCAATATAAAAGCTCACCTTATTATTGATTTCAATTGCTAAATCCACAAATCGTTCTTTTATTTGAAATTCTTTTGTTATATGTTTTAATACATCGTAGCCTAATCCCTCTTCTAGAAACTTAATTACTCTGGTAACGACATCAGCTTCCTTTAAATCCTTTTCTTTTGCTTCCTGCCAAATAGGAATGAATTTCTTTACTGCTTTAAGAATTGGGTTTGCCATTTTAAACTCTCCTTTCTGACTTAAAACAACTACAAAATCAAATCTATTATTGATTTCTTACTTATTAAGAAAACTTACCCATAAACAACCTATCAGTTATTCATTTGGCGTAGAGGGTTTTTGAACGCCCTCTATGGCATTTGATATTTTACCTTCAAGTTGTAGTGCTTTTTGCGAGCACAAGTCGTATTTGCTTCTTGTATTTTGTATATGTGAACCAAGTGTTTCAAACTCAATAAAAAACCTATCAAAATCACCTTTTATTCTGCTTATTCTGCCAATTATTTCTGCGGCCTCTTTTTCCACCTTCATTCCTTTTAGCCCTTGCGAAATCACTTGTAAATAAGCATAAAAAGAATTTGCAGAAACTGCTATAACTTTTTTTGCAAACGCATAAGCGCCAAGCGAGCCCTCAACCTCTTCATCTTTTATTATTACTTCGTAGTACACATTTTCGGCAGGAATATACATTAGGGCAAAATCAAAAGTGTTCTCATCAGGCCTGATATATTTTTTCGCAATGCTGTCTATGTGCTTTTTAACAGCAGAGACAAACTCTTTTCGCTCTGCCTTTTTAGTGGCTTCCTCTTTTGCATCAAGCATTCTGCGAAAACTTTCAAGTGGGAATTTTGAATCGATAGGAACTAAGCCCTGTGAAAGTTTTACCACGGCATCAACTACTTCGCCGCTTTTAAACTTATATTGCATAGCATAGTTTTCTGCCGGTAAAATTTGCGCTAATAAATCTTCTAATAAAAATTCGCCAAGATTCCCGCGAAACTTTGGTGCCTTTAAAATGTCTTCCAATGCTGAAATGTTTTTACCCACTTCAAATATTTTTTTGCTTGATTCGGAAAGCTCTCCAAGCTCCTTATGCACGCGGCTTACAACCTCCGATGCACTATCCATTCTCACGCCAAGCGAGTTCTGCGCCGAAACAAACTGCGTAAGGAACGCATTCATTTGCGCATTTAACATATCTGTGTTGCTTTTCATTCCATCAGAAAGTTGTTGTTTAACACCTTCTATCTGTTTTGTCATTTCTTCTATTTTTTTATCCGGTTTTTTAAGCAACGAAAAAACCGCCATGGCAATTAGCGCGCCCGCGACCAAAAAAATCGTATAAAAAATTGTTTGTTCGTTCATAATACTCTCAAGAAGGTGTATTGAATTTTATTTCAGGGGCTTTTTTTGTTTCTTCTTCAGCCGCAAAAAGTTCTTTCGCGCTATAACCCATAAAACCTACAAAAAAAACATAAGGGATTTGGGCTATTTTTGTGTTGTAATTTGCAACGGCAGAGTTGTAATACTCCCTTCTTGAAGCAATATCCGTTTCTACCCCGCTAATACGCCCCTGTAAATGCAAAAATGTGCCGTCGGCTTTTAGTGTTGGGTAATTTTCTGAAACAGCAAATAAACTTTTAAGTGCCCCGCTAAGCATATTGTTGGCACCTGCCGCCTCTTTTGGCGTAGTTGCCGATAAAAATGAAGTTCTGGCAAGGGTAACTTTTTCTAAAACGCCTTTTTCGTACTGCATATAACCCTCGCAAACTTTAACAAGGTTTGGAATTTCATCAAAGCGCTGTTTTAAAAGAACCGCTATGTTTGCCCATGCTCTTTCTACATTAATTTTCATCTGTACAAGCAAATTATAAATACCAACAAATACCGCAGCCAACACCAACAAAACACCTAAAACTATCAACAAAGTTATAATCATTTCACCCTCCATTATTTGAATAGGTTTTTTTCTTTAAACTCAATTTTTTCAAATTTTGTGTACGGTATGAGAACTTTGGGTATTATAACCGAGCCGTCTTGTGTTTGAAAGTTTTCAAGTATCGCCGCAAAGGCACGGCCAACAGCAACACCTGAACCATTTAGCGTATGAACAAAATCTTTCTTTTTATCATTATAACGCAATTTTATATCCATCCTTCTCGCCTGAAAATCCATAAAGTTTGAGCACGACGATATTTCACGCCAGTTATTTTCAGATGGCATCCAAACTTCAATATCGTAAGTTTTTGCGGAAGAAAAACCAAGGTCACCCGCGCAAAGCTCAACTACTCTGTATGGTATTTCAAGCAAACGCAAAACTTCTTCGGCATCATTTAGCAACAATTCTAACTCCGCCATAGAATCTGCTGGCTTTGAAAACTTTACTATTTCAACTTTATTAAATTGATGGTTGCGAATCAGACCCTTTGTATCCTTACCATATGATCCCGCCTCACGCCTAAAGCACGGAGTATATGCAACATATTTTTTAGGCAGATCTTTTTCTTCTAATATATCGCCGCGATGCATATTTGTAATAGGAACCTCGGCCGTTGGTATAAGATAAAGGTTATCTTCAGAACACTTAAAAAGCTCTTCTTCAAATTTTGGAAGCTGACCAGTACCACACATACTTTGCGCACTTACTAAGTATGGCGGCATAACTTCGCTGTAACCACGCGAACGATGCACATCTAACATAAAGTTAATCAAAGCTCTTTCAAGCACACAGCCATCACCTTTTAATAACGCAAATCGCGAGCCGGAAAGTTTTGCGGCGGTTTCAAAATCCAAAATACCAAGTTTTTCACCAATTTCCGTATGCTGTTTTGGTTTAAATGAGAACTGAGGAACGGTGCCAAAGCGTTTTACTTCGCGGTTATCTTGCGGGCTTTTACCGTCGGCAATGTTTTCATCGGGCATATTTGGAATACGCAAAAGGGCATCTTCAATGCGCTGTTCAATAGAGTTTACAAACAACTCTCTTTCATTTATGCCACTTTTGTTGCTATCAAGCTCTTTTTGCAACTGGGGCAAAACTTGCAACTTTTCACGCTTTAGTTTGCCAACTTCTTGGGATATTTTATTCCTGCGTTCTCTAAGCGCATCTAACTCTGCAACAACCTTGCGGCGCTCCATATCCCACTGCAATATCTCGCTTAAATCATACTTCTGATTTCGCCTGCCAAGCTTGCGCGCTACTTCCTGCGGGTTTTCTCTGATAATTTTAATGTCTAACATTTTCTCACCTAATATCGCGTCCCGCCTATAGCGGGACTTAGTATTCACTTCGTTCATACTTGGTTTGGCTAATATGTTTACGCCAAACCGCTCTACAAGGGAAAACCTTAGGTTTTCCCGTTTCGTCGGGAGTTTACCCTGAGCTTGCCGAAGGGCTCAAGTACCCTAACTCTCGCTGAACCCTTTCCTAAATCGTAAAAGAACATTAATATCGTCCGCTCATAAGAGCGAGGCGGACGTCCCGCCAGCGGCGGGACTTAGTGTCTAATTTTATTGTTTTAATTTTATCTTATTACAATTTATGGTGCAAATTACACGGTACTAATTTCCGAGTGTTCTCTCATTTGCTTTTTTGTGGTTTTGACCAGCACAGCCGGTGCCTGCAAGGACCTCAGAACGCCCGCTTAGGATTATTGTTTTTTCAAAACCGATAACCGGTGAAAATATTTTTGGCACACTGAAATTATAAAAAACTTCCACATAAGAAAGTTCACTACTGTAAGAAATTGGCATTTTTAAAAGCCGCGTGTAACTCATAAGGAGTTGACCCATCTTTACAGGGTTTATTACATCTTCAAAGCCATCAAACTCAGGGAGGTCAAAACCGTTTATTTTAATCACAATATTTTCATCACCCAGTTTATCTGGGTCAAGTTTGCGCCCCTCAACATTTCTATCTGATAAATAATTCCTGATTTCTTTTCTGATTTGTTGTTCTGAAAGGTTTGTATGTAATATTAAATCGGTGCCATAACGCGCGGCCATTAGTAACTGTTGTTTTGTTATTAATACACGCGAGAACCAAAAAAGTCCTACAAGTAAAATCATAAGCACAGGAATAATAAGCAACGTTTCTAAAAGGGCCTGCGCTTTATTATCCGAAAACCTGCCGCAAGCACGGAATAATTTCAATGTTGTACCCCAAACTTTTTGACTGGAATTAAGTGCGCATCCCAGCCGTTTTTTCTTGCTTTTTTATAGTTTTTTATAACCGGGGAAATTTTATCAGATGCGTTAGTGCCATTTGAAACAGGAAACATTGGGCCAACCGTGTTATAAACACCTGCTGATGCAACCGTTTCAATGCTCGGCCACTTTATTCCAAACCACTTTGAGAAAATCGGTTGGTCTGCCTGTTCATTGGAGTTTGGTATTTTTGTGCAAACAACCGTAATCTTTTGACTTTTATCAAAAACTGTTTTGTCGGCATAAAGCCATGATTTATTCCCGCTTGACCAAGGGGTTGCCTCATAAATATCTTGTACTACAACCGGCAATTCAAGTACAATCACTAATAAAGCATTTACTGCCCACTTAACTACTTGTTGGCTTACACCTACCCTGTTTGATGTATGATAAATTGCGCCTTTGTTTCTTTCAAGCCCAAGTTTTGTACCCCCTATTATTGCCGTATAATCCGGGCCGCAAAGTTCACCTTGGGCATTTTTTTCCTGCCCCTTTGCCACACGCGTAGCCAACGCCCAAATGTTAACTCTATACGCACCCATAAGTACATCTTGCATAGCGACAAGCGAGTCAACCATACTTTTTATGCTTCTTATATGAGTGTTGCCGTTTTGGTAAGTATCCAGGTAACCTGCAATTTTTTTTTGACTATCCGGCGGCTTAATTAAGCTATGAGGAACTCCCGTATAACCGCCCATTGGCACAAGAGGAACACTTATGTGAGGCCCACCCATAATTCCCGAAACCAGAGATACAGAAGCAACATACTTATAATATGTCCACATTAATGAAAATGGTACTGTTTCGGGGCCATACATATAACTGCCAATTGCAAAGTTCATTGCCCCAAGCACATTAAGCACGCGTGCCTTATAAACGGCCGCTGAAAGAGCGGCGTTGTCGGCCGCATTTTGCATAATAATTCTATCGGTTGTAAGTTTTGCCACATTTATAAGCATTGCCCAACATAAAACCAAAACAATGCACATAAAAAAGAAGTATGGCAAAACCTGAGCTTTCTGTGAGCCAAGCTGTTGTTTTTGAACAATTTTTTTTATTTTATTAATCATATTTTTAATATCTGCCCAAATTAGCCGTCATACCGAAGCAAGCCGGTATCTATGAAATAGAAACAATAATTAGTTGTCATACCGGCGAAAGCCGGTATCCAGGAACAAAATCAACACTGAACTGGATTGCGGTTTTCACCGCAATGACGACAAAAAAAATTAAAATTAACGCAATGACGACACTAAAATTATTTGGATGTGTCGTAATTTTTTATTTTATTATTCATTAAAACTCTTCTGCCTGCGGGTATGATTTATCGTAATATCGCCAATCGGGCGATTTAACCATTCTGCTATGCGCCGCACCTGACGGCAATCCGCTTCTATTTGAAACACTTAAAAATTGAGTACTGCCTAATCCACTTGAAAGCCCGCCAAACATAGAACCAAACATAAGCTTTTGCGCGTAGTATATGTGCGCTCCAAAAGTTCTTACAATTGCGCCTTGCGCGTTATTGCCCGATGAATGATCAATACCCGAGTCATCGTATGGATTTTTATCCCACAACTTCGCATTTGCAATAGTATCGCCAGAAAAAATTAAATTTGCTGCTACTGTGGCGCTATTTTGAGGGTTTTGTCCATCAGCACCCGCTATTGTGCTTCCCTTTGAAACTATTGAGCAACGCAAAACAGAGTGAGCGGCCTCGTTAGCTCTAAGCCAGTACACAGCAACCAAAAAAAATTGAATTGCCGCAAAAAAAATAATCGTCATAAAAACAATTACAAGAAGTGTTTCAACCATCGCCTGTGCTTTTTGATTGCATCTTATTTTTTTTAGGAGGTTTAATGATGCTTTTTTCATGGCCCGACACCCAGTAAGCCAGCCCGGGTATTTGCAAGTTTATTAAACATAGCGCCAAGAGCGCCTGAAAAAAGCGCAATAACACCTATACAGGCAATTACAAGAATTATCAAAACTATCGCGTATTCAACTGTGGCCTGAGCTTTATCCCATCTTTTGCAATAGGTTTGTGAACCGAGGCGAAAGAGACGGAGGCAGTTTTGACGCAAAAACCGCAGATAATGGTAATTCCATTGGCAAGGATTTTGTCCGCCCAAGCGAGACCTCGCTAAAAGGACGGGCGGATAAAAATGTCCCGTATATTTTGACGAATTCCAAATCCTATTGCAAAAGATGGGATTATTGCCGCGTAGAAAAATAGCGCTTTTGAGGTTTACAAAATGGAGGATAAACTTTAGTTTATTGAACAAGCTTTGGGGTAACAAAAATTAGAATATTTGTTTTGTTTTCTATCGTGGATTTTCTTGAAAAAAGCACACCAAGCAAAGGGATATCGCTAAGCAAAGGTATGCCGGTTTTATACTCTTCTTTTATGGTTTCTAAAAGCCCGGCAAGCGCAACCGTTTCACCACTTTTTATACGCACACTTGATGTTGCCTTGCGTGTTGCGACTGCAGGGTAACCCTGCACTTTATTCGCCCAATCAAGGCGGCTGACTTCGGTAGTAAGCACCAAGTCAATATACTCGCCATCAACTTTTGGCAAAACCTCTGTTTTAATGCCGTACTCTTTCCACTCTATACTTGATGCAGTTGTACCAGTTGCTACAACCGGGAACTCACCGCCAACAAGGAACTTGGCAGTTGTGCCTGACTTGGTTACAAGTTTTGGTTTTGAAAGGATTTGCGCGGCGCCTTTTTCCTGTAAGAACTTAAGCGCTGAAGAAAAAGCTGTGTAGCGTGACCACTGGCCTGAGCCGATTATGGTAGGAACTTCTGGTAAAAGCGAAGGCGTTTTCCCCGATACAACCGAGAGTTCGCCGGCTTCTATTGTGTCTGGCCACTTAACGCCAAGCTCCATAGCTTTGTTGTTGTTTACCTCTGTAATTTCAACAGAAATCTCAACAAGTTCAGCAAAAGAATTTGCACAAAAGCCAAAAAGGATTAAGGAGATTAGAAAAAAACGAAATGGTTTCACCAAAAAATCTCCAAATATTAATATTATTGAGCGCTTGGCGGTGTAGCTGGTGGAGTACTTTTTGCGTTTTGCGCTTCTGCCAAAGCAGGATTCAAAATAATCTGCGTGTTTGCAAAGCCATCGCCAAAACGACGACCATTTACATTTACAATTGTTTTTATGCCTTCCGTAAAAAAAACTATAATACCAACAAAAGCGCCAATAGCTGTTCCAATTACAGGAACTACGGCAATAATTGAAGGCAAAGCTAAAATCCAATTTCTATTCAAAGAAACATTAAAATCTGACAGTTTGTTTTCTTTATTAAAAGCAATAACTTCAAGTTTCATAAGTGACTTACCTAAACTTTTATAACGCATAAAACCAAAATCAAAACCATCGCGCAGCAAAATATAAGCCGCTCCGACAATCGGCCCCAAAATTGGAATAAGACCTACAATAGCCACAAGAACAATGTCAATAAGGTATGCCACAAACCTTCTAACTAAATCTGCCTTTGGATACATAAACTACCTCCCAAATTTAATGTGAAATAACGATTGTATTTTAACTTAATGCTACTGTTTTTTCAACACATATTATTTAGAAAGTATTGGAGGTATTTTAAATTGAGTTTTGCCCCAGCACTTTGCACTTTGTGAAACTTAACTTTTCTTGCGCTTTACTCTCATTTTTGGTATATTGCACTATCATTTGAAAGAATGGGGCTGTAGCTCAGCTGGCAGAGCGCTTCCTCGGCAAGGAAGA
>Ga0247841_10011781_pt1 | contig 11554 bp, 15 predicted proteins | sample LaCruzMarch2015__2_FD_192410 | JGI IMG/M metagenome (GOLD analysis project Ga0247841, IMG submission 192410) | Freshwater microbial communities from meromictic Lake La Cruz, Castile-La Mancha, Spain - LaCruzMarch2015_18m | ecosystem: Environmental > Aquatic > Freshwater > Lake | place: Spain...
TCGGCGCGCCAGTGACAGCGTGGACTCCACAAAAATAGGGCGCATCGGCTTCTCTCCCAATTCGTATTTTGCGATCAACTCCGCAAACTTGAGAACCACCTCCTGGCAAGGGTCGTTTGCGAGCGCTCGCCAGATTTCATCCGGAGCCTTGTCGAAGAAGCACTCGCACCTTGGATACGGTTGCACAGCTTGGATGAATGCCTTTCTAATATCTGGTTCGGAATCAATAGGAAACACCTTGAAAACCGACTCATTCCACGCATCCAACGCCTCACTGGCCAGCAAGCCGAGCCTGCGCCCATTGAAAACCATCTCCGGAAGCGCTTCCTTCCTGCCCCTCAGCGAATTAAAAAGCTCCAAGAGCACCGGCTGCCCGATCAAATCCGGAATGTCACTTGGCGAGGTGACCTCCCACAAAGTCAAAACTGAATTCTCCAGCAGACACTCGGGATACTCCAGCCAAAGCGCCCGCAGCACATCCAATGGTGTGTTCGGATTCAGCGACACAGCACGCTTCGTGTTCTGGCAACGGGACTTTGCCAATTGCGATAAAAGTGCGGAATCCAGCCTTGGATCACTCGGGTCGGGGTTGGATTCATTCATAGAGATCGGAATACCATCTGTTCGCCAGTCGCAGGATCAGCATCAGGCTTCATTGTTACGGGTTTTTCCTTCATGCGCATAAATACTACTACTCGCCGGGGCAGCGCATTTTTTGAGCTTGAAATCGAGGCCAAAGAAGTTCTCCGGCTATCGAGATTGCTCGCGGAGTTCGGCCCGTCTGACAAAGAACATTACGCCCGCTGAGATTCTAAAAAATTACAAAATCGTCGATAGACGAGAGACCAGCGTCGTGATCCCTTGGTAGCGGCGTGTCTATGACCGCCGACTCCTCCTAATGCTCGCAGAGCGCCTATCGAAGAGGATCGGCGGGCAGGAGCAAGGGGTTATATAGTTTAAGTGCTCCCAGCTTTTCTGTGACGGAAAAATATTGGGCACGGGTGGTTTTTTGAAAATGTTTTTCAGAAAATGATTGATGCCAGCCAAGGCTATTAGAGTCAGGTTCGGCGCGGCACCTTCGCTGCGTGATCGCGTCTATCCCGACGGGTGATCAAACCCCAGTGGGCTTGTCGCTGTGGATGAGCTCGGCGCGGCAGGCTTGGATGACCTTTTTCTGGAACGCTTTTAGTTCCGGCTTTGGTTCATGCAAGTCATCGAACAGGCGCACCACTTCGCTGTAAAATTAATCTTCTGCCTTGGCACTTTCTTCCGAAAGCGGGTCGAGCGAGTGGGCGGCCAGATCGTAGAGCCCGGCCAGAAAATCCAATTTTTCGCGCTCGATCACGCGTGGAGGGCGTGCATACGCCGACATTTGTTACGCAAATCCAGAATCCTGTCGTAGAAAAGCTCTGAGTTCCCTGTCAGAGGGGTCAGCAACTGTCTTATTGACTTTTTCAAAAAATCTTGACGCGAAAAATCGCTTCGTTTTCGGAATTTTGAAACCAGCAAGGAAAAAGTTTCTGGGTCACATTTTCGAAAAAAGACTTGTGATTTGAGCTAGAAAGCTGTAAGTTTATGCGGATGCGCTTACCAACCCTCTATCTTGATACATCGATTCTGGGTGGCTACTTTGATGACGAATGGAAGCAACCCACCCGAGAGCTTTGGCGGCAGATGGAAAGTGGTCTGTGGCGCTTCCTGACATCCTTGGTGGCAGCAGAGGAACTCATCGAAGCCCCTGAGCGCGTCCGAGAATTATTCAACAGCACTTTTGAAGCAGCCGATGTGCTTAATATCACCGAGGAAATCGATCACCTCGCGGCAACCTATGTTGCCCAAGGCGTTGTCACGCCAAAATACGAGGATGATGCCCGGCATGTCGCCGCCTGCACGGTAAACCGGATTGATTTCCTTGTGAGTTGGAACTTTCGCCACATGGTTAATGTGCAGCGTGAAACTGCCTTCAACGGGGTCAACTTATTGAACGGCTATCCGGCTATCCGTATCGTAAACCCGTTGGAGATTATCTATGGAAACCAAGACCAAAACATTTGATGCTGTCGAAGAGTCCCGCAAGTGGAGAGAGGCGACAAGTCGCCGCCTCAATGCCATGAGCAGGGACGCGCGCATCGCGCACTTTAATGCACTTGGCGAGAAAGTCCGCGCCGAACTGCGACCCAAACATCGACTCGCAACCGCCCTCTCCAGTTGACACAGGTAAGCAGGGTGAAAAACTGGGCATCATGCTGCATTTTCTTTCAAATTTTGTCAAAAAACATTGATGGAAAGTTTATTGTGTATTTAATTTAATCTTATCAAGCCGCGAATTGCACGAGTTTTCACGAATGGGGAGCGGCTTCGCTGGAGAATTTCGTTGTCGGCTTTATTCGTGTTTATTTGCGAACTTTGACTCAATCGCTCCCGCTCTTTCGCCCTTCGGGCCAGCCATAGGTTGCTCCACCTAATGCCCGCCCAGACATTCGGTTGTGGTTCAAATGTGCAGCGCTTGGGAAGAGCGTCGGGCCGAGGAGGACCTCAGCGTTCCTGTGGAGGGAAAATCGCGGCAGTCACAGACAGTCGCTGCAAGAATTGATCCGAAAAAAGGACTTGCCTGATGCCGTGAAAAAGCCGATAGGAAAACTATGAGCACTGTCATGGAAATCGAGAAAGCGATTGAGGAGTTGCCTTCGAGGGATATACAAAAACTGTTTTCTTGGGTTGAAGAAAAACAAGCGATGATTGAGTCAACGGCCAGTGTCTTTGCAATCTATGACGAGGAAGAGGGCGAGGGCACACAGTGGCACGAGTAATTCCAGAGCGTGGAGAAATATGGCTTGCTGATTTGGGAAGGGTGCAGAAGGTTAGGCCTGTTCTCGTTTTGAGTATTGCCTACAAAGATGACGAGCGTGCTGTTGTCACTTTTGTGAGCCGCACGACATCGCTACGAGGAACGGATTATGAAGTGGTCCACCAAGCCCCAAGATTCGATGATGGGGCATTTGATGCTCAAGGAATCAATTCGCTTCCGGATGTGCAATTAATCCGCCGCTTAGGGATTTGCGATGCGGCGACTATGTTCAAGGTGGAGGCGGCGGTGAAACTGTGGTTGGGGTTGGCTGAGTAAACCTTTTGTGCCCCCCAATGCTCTCGTTGGATTGGGACGAGGGCTGGCAGAGGACCTCAGCGTTCCGGGGGAAGGAAAATCCCGGCAGTCACAGACAGCCTCTACAAGAAATGATCTCCTCTTGGCTTGGTGTGACGGGCGTTCGTGCGGAAGAAATGACCAAATCCAGAAAAATTTGAGTTTTAAAAAATCTAAAAAATAAGTTGCGTGTCATCCGGTATTGCCGATAATACCTTATGTGTTTGCAATTCTCGACACATCCGTTCTGGTATCAGTCCTTCGCTCCAAGCGTGGAGCCAGTTTTCAGGTCATCCAGGCGATTCGCGCCGGGAATCTCAGGGTTTCGGTGTCGGTGGCGTTGGTTCTGGAATATGAGTCTGTTTTGCTCCGCCCGGGCCTTGTTCCAAGCTTTACAACAGAGGAGATTCACCAAATTCTGGATGCTGTCTGCCTCATGGCGCAGCATCACAAGGTGTTTTTTGCGTGGCGACCATTCCTTAAAGACCCCAACGATGACCTTGTTCTGGAACTCGCGGTCGCGGCTTCGGCCCCCTATATTATCACTCACAATATTTCTGACTTCGTCGGTTCGGACACACTGGGAGTTCGAGCAATAACACCATCAATAGCCCTTAAAATAATCAAACCATGACTACATTATCATTACGCGTTCCAGATTCCCTCCATCGTGCAATCAAGGAACTTGCGTCGCAAGATGGTTACTCGATGAATCAGTTTTTGATTACAGCGGCCGCAGAGAAGCTCTCTGCTTTGGAAACCGTAGACTATCTTCGTTTGCGCGCCAAGCGTGCCAATCTTGATAATTTCGACAAGCTGCTTGCACGCGTGCCGGACACTGAACCCGACAAGGGCGACGAACTGCAAAAATGACAAGCGGACAAGTAAATGTCTAAGAGGTCGGAATTAATTATTAACAGGATGGCCGTAGGGAGTTTTTAGACAGAATTAACTAAATTGCAGAATTAGTTGGAATTCGGAGTCAGGAAACATTTCCTTTCAACTTGTTGAAAAAATCATTGATGGCGCTGTGATTATGGAGGGAATTTAAGGTTCTTCAACATCGAATTGCATGAGTTTTCACGGATGGGGGCGGCTTCGCTGGAGATTTTCATCGTCGGTTTTATTTGTGTTTGTTTCCGAGAATTGACTCAATCGCTCCCGCTCTTTCGCCCTTCAGGCCAACCATAGGTTGCTCCACCTCATCCCCGCCCAGGCATTCGGTTGTGGTTCAAATGTGCCGCGCTTGGGTAGAGTGGTGAGCCGAGGAGGACCTCGGCGTTCCTATGCAGCGACGGGTGCGCCTCGCAGCGGGGTTCTACAATTCCACAAATTCTTTGGGGCTACGTGTAACACTCGGTGGATAAGTGAAGAGCCGAGAGGACCTCAGCCTTCCAGTTAGTCAAAGTCAGTCGCTACATTTGGCACGGCAGGGCGTGGACGGCATTCTTTTCACGAAATCAACGAATGGTCGTTTTTAGGGGTTGAACGGTAAAAATCTTGGAGTTAATGGTCGAAATGTCCTGCTATTAAATTTTGAAATAAAATAAATTTTATTGACATTTTAAATGATATTAGTATTCTTTAATGCATATTCATTAGAGAACTAAAGCATGAAATACTTTATAGGAATTTTTATTGTTTTGGCTGGATATTTTTACGCGTTGAATGAGTCTAAAAAGGATTTGGTTGTTTATTATAAATACGATGGTTTGCATCCAGAGGTCATTCAGCGTGGGTTGAACCAGTGGCGGGAGTTGGGGCATATCAAGTTTCAGAAGACCGATCGTGAAGGTTTATCCGTGTTAAAAATCTATGATGTGGAGCAACATGAAATGATTAACCCTGCGGCATTAGGAGAGTTTATGGGCTACAAAAACATCATCCGTTTGAATCGAACCCGGACATTGAATACGAAGCAGTGGGAGGCTGTGGTGGCGCATGAGGTGGGGCATTTGTTTCTCCTGGAGCATAGTAAAGATCCCCGATCTGTCATGAGCAATAACATCCATGTGAATGCCGATGATCTTAAAAATGCGAATAAAATTAAATCATTATTTTATTACAAACAAATTATTCTTAAGACGATCGATAAAATTTTAGCTGTATTTCAACCCCCTGCTTTCGTTCTATGAGTTTCGCGCAAAAATCAGGTTTATCGGGCAAAAGCAAAGCACTCGCCGAAATCCGAGTGCTCGCCGAATTGGGAGGGGAGGTTCTCATCCAGTGTCCACAAGGGTTTCTCTTGATTTTTCAAGACCGGACTCCTGAGATGCTTGCCCGCCAACTCCGCTATTTTGATACAGCCGAGTGGCGGGAGCGAGAGGAGATGGACCAACTTTTCCCCATAGAGCTCGAAGGCATGGTGAAAAGCGAGCGGATGCGCGAAGCCGAAGTTCTTTTTGCCCTATGCTCCAAAGAGGCGCTGGCACATTTAAATCAGGACATCCTTAATTTTAGCGCCTCGAATGTTGAGTGTTATAATTACATTCACTCCACCGATCCGTTCCGTGTCAAAGCTCGAATTCAAGCCCTCACGGTTCTACCCATGCTGAAGTGGGAATTTGTAAATTTTAATAAGGTCTCGGATCGCGTCCGTCGTCGGATCGATGCTGGGCAGAGCGTATGGGATGCCTATCTGGAGTTCCACATAGGAAAAGTTTCCATTCTACGCCGATTGGCGACAACTCAGGCCAGTCCTGCGCCATGGCGCGGAAATCTGGAAGGACTACTTGCCGAGCTCGATCCAATAGCGCCCGAAAAGGTGCCGTGCAACGATGAGGAGTGGAATGCTTTTCATTCGCTTTGCCTGGGCTTGGGAATGAACGCGATGGCAGAAGCTGGATACGGCAGACGCGAGCTTCATCAATCCATAAAGCAGCGGTGGATGGTTGATTCAAGTCGAATGGGTTGGACAAATGCATTCCAAAAATTTGCAGCCATTGAGGGCGGCACAGACGCCATTCGAGATGCATTCGATTTTTTGGATGAAATCGGGAATGCGGGAGATTATCTGGCGTTACAGTCCGGGGAAAAATATGAATCCGCCGAGGATCATCGGAAGAAGTCTTCTGAACGCTGGGTAAAGGCGCCCCAAACTTTTGGCATGTTCCGAATTGTGGAGTGGAGTGCGCGTTGGCATCGTATGATGTGGCAGGATGCCGGTGTTTCAGAACAGACCAATAAGCAAGTAGATAAATGGCCACTTCTCCTTCCGGAGCGAGTGCAATTAAGTTCTTCCATCCAGGCGGTATCGCTTGGCAACTCGTATGCGCTCGCTACGGAAGGGAAGCGCATGCAGCACTGCGTTGGGAGCTATGCCAATCGTTGCTTCTTGGGGGAATCCCACATCATTTCCCTGCGGGAGTCCTACGATCGCTCTCTTTCCACTCTTGAAATCATTATGGACAAATACAATGAACGCTCTTTCAAAATCGTTCAGCACAAGGGACAGGGAAACCGCACCCCCGCCCCATTTTTGATAGCCCTGGAGAGCAATTTGCTATCAGCCATTCACCAGAATGCGGACTTCAAGGCCCTGGCAGAGAGGCGAAAAAAGATGGCAAAGATTTACAGCCTCTTGCACTCCAATTGTGGTCGCCTGAGCCGAGCATTCGGACAAACCGATGTGGATCAGGTCTCAGTAGCTATGGGGCAGGATCGCTTGATACGACTCTTCCAACCAGATGTCCGATCCGAAGCAGCAGCGTCAAAACTCGGCTCCGGGCTATAAATCCCCGTTGGACTGCGAATCCTCCCCCCAGAGCCACAAAACCGAATAACAAAAAAGCCCTTCCAGGAAAGACTCATGAAACTCAAAGTTCCAAAAACCTTCCGCAGCACGGATACCCAAATCGTGCGCGCATTCACGAAAACCGAGCTCACGCGCGTTCTGCGCTTGGCCGAGTTGGCAGGGCGTCTCAAAGAAAGGCAGCGCACCTACCAAGTCGAAAAAAGGACGAGCTTAAACGGAATGATCAAAAACATCCTCGATCTGGAATCCCAACTCAGTGCTTGTCCCTGCGCGGAATCCGCCCTGCGCCGACGCTATGGCAAGCAAGTCGAGGATCTCACGGCAAAGGACTATTGGGTCTTCTTTCGCAGTCCGCCAGAAACCTGGCGCTGGCTTTGCGGGCGCGAAGGCTGGTTTGTTTTTGACTATGAAAAGCTGAAGACCAAGGCATTCATTGTGACGATAAGAAACTGATCCCAACTCCATGAAGAAACTCCTTTTTATAGCCGCTATTGCGTTTGTCCTTCCGAGAGGCGAGGGGAGCGAAGTCAAAGATCCAATCGATATCGCCATGGATGCCGCCATGGACCGGAATGGCTCCACCGCTGGCATGTGCGAAGCCACCACTGCTGCCCATGAGAAGTGGGAGGAAAGGCTCAATGCGGCTTGGGCAAAACTAAAAAGGAAAATGCCGGCTGACGAGTTTGCCGAGTTGCAAAAAGCCCAGCGCGCGTGGATCGCGTATCGCGACCTCCAAATCAAATCCTACGAAGCCACCTATTCAAAAATGGACGGCACGATGTGGATTCCAATCAGTGTCAGTGCGGTCATGAATCTCACCAAAGAGAGGGTTCGGAATTTGGAGGGCTTCTTGGGACTTCTCGATGAACGCTGAATATCGAAGCCGTAGACTGAAACAAAGCCTGCAAGAGATGAATCCAACCCTACCCAATCGGACATGAAAAAATTCATTCTTAAGCTTTGACTCGCTCGCTCCCGCTCGGCTCGCCCTTCGGGCCAACCTTCGGTTGCTCTACCTCGCGCTTACCCTCGCGCTCGGTTGTGTTCTCGGTGTCCTCGGTGGTCAAATCCAAGCCAAAGTATAAATTATTACCTACAAAAATTTTACTTTTTATATGAAAATAACCTGCTAAAATAGCATAAATGAAGCGAAGAGCACTCGACGAATTATTGAAATGGAAGACTCGCGCTGGCCGCAAGCCTTTGGTATTGCGTGGGGCGCGGCAGGTGGGAAAATCGCATTTGGCACGGGCGTTGGCAGGTGCGGCTTTTGAGGGAATCCTGGAGCTGAATTTCGAGCGGGATGCCTCGCTCGCGGGGCTTTTTTCCGGGGCATCGGTGAAGGAGACCGTGCGGCTGCTGGAGGCCAGATACGGAATGGCGGTGGTGGAGGGGAAGACGCTGCTTTTTCTCGATGAGATTCAAGCGGCGCCGGAGGTGTTCGCGAAGTTGCGTTATTTTCACGAGGAATTGCCGGGGCTGCATGTCCTGGCGGCTGGCTCTCTGCTGGATTTGCTCTTGGAGGATCACGCGTTCTCGATGCCGGTCGGGAGGATCGAGTATTTGCATCTGGGACCGCTGGTTTTTGAGGAATTCTTGCAAGCCACCGGGCGTGCGGGGTTGATCACCTGGATGGCCGGCTGGAATTGGGGGGAGTCCTATCCCGAGGCGCTCCACGAGGACTTGCTTGCAGCTTTCAGGCAATATCTCGTGGTCGGCGGAATGCCAGAGGCGGTGGCGGTTTTTGCCGAAACCGGCTCTTACCGCGACTGCGCGCGGGTGCAGGAGTCGATCCTGGCGACTTATCAAGATGATTTCCAAAAATACGCCCGTCGGGTGCAGAAGCCCCGGATGGATCGTTTATTTGCCCGCGTGCCGGCGATGCTGGGGCGCAAGTTCAAATTCAGCGAGGTGGACCCCGCCGAACGCTCGAAGAATCTCGGCGAGGCCCTGCATTTGCTGTGTCTGGCACGGGTGTTTCACAAGGTGCGGCGTTGCCATGGAAATGGAGTGCCTCTCGGCGCCGAGGCGGATGACCGGAACTTCAAGGTGTTCTTCCTCGATGTGGGCCTGGCCTGCAGGGCTTTGGGTCTGCAAATCGATAACCTCGAAAAACTGGATGAACTGTTTTTGGTTAACCGAGGCGCGCTCTGCGAGCAGGCGATCGCCCAGAACCTGCTCCATGGCGGGGATTCGTGGACAAAACCCGAGGCGTTCTACTGGACGCGTGAGAGTCCGAATTCCACAGCGGAGGTGGATTTTTTGGTGCAACACGGAAGTGGAATTCTCCCTGTGGAGGTGAAGTCAGGCAAAACCGGACGCCTCAAATCGCTCCAACTTTTCCTCACTGAAAAAAACTCTACCGCCGCGCTGAGATTCAATGCCGACAAGCCCTCGGTGGCTCTCATCGAGGGCGCGGGGACGACATCCAAACTCGTTTCACTGCCGCTTCCTTTCATCGGCCAATTTTCTCGACTCGTGCAATCCGCTCCCAGCAAGACACCGTCTCAAGACAAACCAAGCCGATGAAAAAACTCATTCTCCACCTCTACGTTCTCGGTGTCCTTATTGGTCAAACCCAAGCAGTGCAAGTCGAGGCCGAGGGACGCGCGGCGGGTGATCAGAAAACAGCGCGCGAGCAGGCCCTCGCCGATGCGCTCCGGGAGGCCGTTCGCAAGGGGACTGGTGTCGATGCGCGGCGACACAGGCGAAGTAATAGCGGTGGACAATCTCTCGGGAAAAAATTCCGTCGGCGGCACGGCATTCGCCAAGGAGGATGCCGCACGCGAAGCGCTCGATCTCGTGGCCCGTCCCAATGGAAACGCAGAAGCCCCGCCAACCATTCTCAACAAAATCCTCGCCCGCTGGGTTACCGAAACCGACCTTGGAGCCATCAAGCGCTTGGAGTTCTCCAGCATCAGCACCGAAGACTTCCAAAAAATCCAAACCCACCTCGCTGACACCGAAAAAATAAGCGCCGTCTGGCCCCGCGAGTTCGACTCGCAAGGCATCAGCGTCCTGGATGTCGAAACCCGCCTCGACAATATCGGCCTCGGCCAAGAAGTCACCAAAGCCACCAGCGGCCGAGCAAAACTCGACCGCTCCAGCGAAAACCTCATAGCCTTTAACGCCAGTGGGGCGAAATCCGTTCCGGATTCCGCTACAGGAGCCGCCCAAGGCGACCCGAAAAGCGACGACAAGCCTTGGTGGAAGGTGTGGTAGAGACCAATCTCTTTAACTTCTGCGACGGCTTGTCGCAGAAATTGCCTTCGCACGATTTCGCGGGCCAATATGGCGAATACGCCATATGTAAAAACCCAAGCCCTCATGCAATCAATCCGTGACAAACCGTCACGGGTTGAAAAGGACTCCCGCCGTCACAAAAACCACTCCTGAACAATCGGCCAAGACCCTCCGCAAAGCGGTTGTCTTCTTAGAAACTGAATCTCAACCTCCGTGTTTTCGGTGTCCTCGCTGGGCAATCATTTAATAAAAACTCGCAGGTCTTTTGCGTTCATGAAACTAGGGGTCAGGCAACATTTTCTTTCATTTTGTCAAAAAACATTGATGGAAAGTTTATTGCGGATGTAAGTTAGGTTCTTCAACTAGGAAGTGCACGATTTTTCACGAATGAGGAGCGTCTCGAGGGGGAATTTTTTCGTGGGTTTTCTTCGTGTTTTTTTGCTAACTTCGTGGTTCAAATGCCCAGTGCTTGGGAGGCTCGGCGGGCCGAGGAGGACCTCAGCGTTCCAAGGGAGGGGAAATCCCAGCAGTCACAGGCAGCCGCTACAGCCATGGGATGTTTGAAATTTCTGAGCTCTAACGGCAGGGATTCTGTCAGATATTTTAAAATTCTGCTTGCACCAGAAAAAATACATTGTATTGCTTGGATTCGAATGAGTGAACTATTCTTTGAGTGGGACTCTAAAAAGGCGGCTTCGAATGTCGCCAAACATGGCGTCACATTCGAAGAGGCAAAATCCGTTTTTTACGATACAGAAGCTCTGATGATCCCTGATCCGGACCATTCTGCTGTTGAAGAGCGATTTGTCATGATGGGGCAGAGTTCGATGACTGCCGTTTTGGTGGTCGTGCATTGTTACCGAGCGGAAGGTTCCTCGATTCGAATCATTTCGGCCAGACGGGCTGGAACCAAAGAACAACAACCTTACTGGGAGAAAATCCATGCGAAAAGAATATGACTTCACTTCGGCCAAGCCGAATCCCTATGTCAAGCGACTCAAAAAAGCGGTGACGATCCGCTTGGAGTCGGATGTGATCGCGTATTTCAAAGCACTTTCGCTAGAAACCCACATTCCCTACCAAAATTTGATCAACCTGTATTTGTTGGACTGTGCAAGAGAACACAGGAAGATTTCGCTGAAATGGAATTCTCCTGCGGAGAACTCCACGCCTTGAAATAAGCGCATCTAACTGCGTAATATAGTAAACTAGGGGTCATAAACTGGGGGTCAGGCAAAATTTCCTTTCATTTTGCTGAAAGTCATTGACGGCAAATTTATTGTGGATGGAAGTTATCAAAGGTGTCAGAAATTAAATTTTTGATATTCATGGAATTTGAGGAGTGGCGTAGCGCTTTAGCGAGCGGCGAGTAAGTCAAAATTAGGTTGATTTGTATTTAAAATTGTATGATTGTT
>Ga0247841_10011785_pt1 | contig 11547 bp, 9 predicted proteins | sample LaCruzMarch2015__2_FD_192410 | JGI IMG/M metagenome (GOLD analysis project Ga0247841, IMG submission 192410) | Freshwater microbial communities from meromictic Lake La Cruz, Castile-La Mancha, Spain - LaCruzMarch2015_18m | ecosystem: Environmental > Aquatic > Freshwater > Lake | place: Spain...
GCTACTTTCAAGAATCCCTTTGGGATGAGTTCAGGAGCAAACCAACTTCTGTTAAAATTTATACTAATCTGCGCAAACCTATATTCCGATTCTTGTCATTTCACATGGTGGAGTTTGTAAAAGTCTGAAAACTCGGGATGACAGGGATGCGTGATGCAGACGGGTCCCTCGCTACGCTCGGGATGACGGCATCAGGTTTGTTTGAAAGCGAAGAGGGCGAATGTGCTGCCGGCCGGCAGCACATTCGCCCTCTTCGCTCTATTAATTATGCCGCGTCGTCATCCTGAGCGAAGCGAAGGATCTAACGGCTCGCCATGTAGTTCTGTTTTTTCTCGCGCTGCGTCGTCATCCTGAGCGAAGCGAAGGATCTGCCAACCCGCCGTTTTCTTTTATATTTCTCTCTATACACCGCGTCATTCCCGCGAAAGCGGGAATCTGCCGGCACTTAGCGCCGTTTTCTTTAAATTTTCTCTATACACCGCGTCATTCCCGCGAAAGCGGGAATCTGCCGGCTCCTAGCGCTGTTTCAACAATACTTCCTCGCTTCGCTTGGAATAACGGGGATGCGTGATGCAGACGGGTCCCTCGCTACGCTCGGGATGACGGCATCAGGTTTGTTTGAGAGAGAAGAGGGCGAATGTGCTGCCGGCCGGCAGCACATTCGCCCTCTTCTCTCTATTAATTATGCCGCATCGTCATCCTGAGCGAAGCGAAGGATCTGCCGGCTCGCCATGTAGTTCTGTTTTTTCTCGCGCCGCATCGTCATCCTGAGTTTATAGACTTTTACAAACTCCACAATGTGCGATGACAAGAAATCTAATAGAATACAATTGAACTTAACTGTCATTGGTTTAGGTAACCGAAAATGTGGTTTTACGAAACCACTCCTTCGGAGTGTTGTTGCTATTAGATAGTCAGTTAGATATATAACTTCTCATTGGTAGGATCCTCCAGAGGCGGAGACGAGGGACCTGTGAGGGGATTTGGCGATTTGGCGATTTGGCGATTTGACGGTTTGCCGATTTGCCGATTTGCCGATTGTTTTATTCAAATTAATCCTAATTTTACTATTGATTTAAAAAACCAGAATATGAAAAGATATTTAGTTCTGCTTTTGCCGGTCATCCTGTTTTCCTGCCATGCACCGCAGCCGCCGGCAGTTACACCTGCACCGGATGAAGGTGTTGCCAATGAACAAATCCAGGTGCTGGATAGGGGAAATGTAGCTTTTGATGATTACTTCCTCGATAAAACCATGCGTTTCGATTACTTCCACTCCGGAACAGCGAAAGAAGAGATTTATTCGCCTGACCGCACCTTATCCGACGGTCCATGGCCGGGGAGTAAAACCATCCTGATCGATCCATTGGAACTGGGACTTTACCTTTTCGAGATCGTTGATAAGGAATCGCTTATGCTGCTGTATTCCCGCGGTTTTGCCAGCATTTTTGGAGAGTGGCAGACTACACCTGAGGCGGAAGAAGGATATGGAACGTTCCACGAATCGATCCGTTTTCCATGGCCGAAGAAGCCGGTCAACGTCATTATGAAAAAAAGAGATACGGTCAATGTTTTCCAGGTCATCTGGAATACTTCAATCGATCCGGCCTCTCGCAAGGTTAATCCCGCCGATATTGCTCATTCAGAAAAGATCGATGTGATCTTTGATAACGGTATGGCTGCGGAAAAGCTGGACATCGTGATCCTGGGCGACGGCTATACCGCTGCGGAAATGGGAAAATTCAGGCAGGATGCGAAGCGTATGGCTGATGTGCTGTTGAGCCGGGAACCCTTCCTGAAAAGGAAGGGAGATTTAAATATCCGGGCTGTGGAGACTCCATCTCAAGTGTCAGGCGTATCACGGCCCCACCCGGGCGTCTTTAAACGCACTGCTCTTTCGGTCCATTACGGCAGTTTCGACTCTGAACGCTACGTTCTTTCTTATGATAACCGCACCATCCGTGATATTGCTTCGGCTGTACCCTACGATTTCATGGTTATCCTTGTTAATGAGAGAACTTACGGGGGAGGGGGAATTTATAATCTTTACACAACAGTTTCGGCCGATAATAAATTTGGAGAATATATCATGGTTCACGAATTTGGCCATCACCTTGGCGCTCTGGCGGATGAATATTATACATCTTCAATTGCATACGAAATGCCTGAAATAAAGGCAGAACCCTGGGAAATTAATATCACTGCCCTATTCGACAAAAGTAATCTGAAATGGAAAGACCTTGTCGAGGCAGGAACTCCCATTCCGACACCCTGGAATAAGGAATCGTTCGACCTTTTCGGATACCGGATACAGCAGGAACGCGACAGCCTTAGAGCCGCCAAAGTCCCGGAGGAGATCATGGAAGCGCTATTCATGCGCCAGATGAAACAGGAAGATGAATATTTTACTGCCGAGCCATACCGGGATAAAGTAGGCGCTTTCGAAGGAGCCGGTTATCTTGCCAAAGGGCTTTATCGTTCACAGATCGACTGCATCATGTATACCCGGCATATGCAATTCTGCAAGGTTTGTCAGCGTGGAATTGAAGATGTGATCGATATATATTCCAAATAAGGAAGCATGAGCTATATTAGCTTTTATTTTTTCTACCTTTTCTCAATGCTGGTGGGATTTTTGCCTTTTCCGCTGCTCTATAAATTTTCTGATTTCTTATCTTTCTTGTTGAGACGGGTCCTCAAATACAGGAAAACTGTTATCGTCGATAATCTTAAAAACTCATATCCGGAAATGAGTGAGGATGAAATCCAGGGAATCACAAAGAAATTCTACCTGAATCTTTCAGATATAACACTGGAGGGTATTAAAGCCTTCACCATAAGCAAAAAGCAGGTACTGGCGAGGTATCGGATCCTTGATCCCGAAATTTTAGATCCCTACCTTGAAGCAGGGCAGGGTGTTATAATCGTGACCGGACATTATGGAAACTGGGAATGGGGTGCCTTATCACCACCTTTACAAATGCCTTGCAAATTCATTGCTTTCTATAAACCGTTGAAGAATTTACAGTTTGATAATTTTGTCCGCCGAAACCGTTCAAGGTTTGGCACTTACCTTTCCCCGATTCGGGAGACAACTAAATCATTTGACAACAATCGGGGACATCCTGTAGTCTACCTGATGGCCGCGGACCAAAGTCCTTCCAACCGCGAAATGGCTTATTGGGTCAATTTCCTGGGTCGTGACACGGCTTTCCTTCACGGGCCGGAAAAACATGCACGCATAAATAATTACCCGGTTGTTTTTACAGCAATCAGGAGGGTAAAACGGGGTTATTACGAATTGGAATTGTCAAAACTGGTTGAAGACCCTTCAAAATATCCGGATGGGGAGATCACCCGGCGTTTTGCAGAACAACTGGAACTGCTGATAAGGGAGGATCCGGCTAACTGGCTCTGGTCGCACAAACGCTGGAAGTTAACCCGCTGAGTACATCAGTTCAATTTGTTCTTTGTATTGTTCAGCGATCACTTTTCTTCTCAGCTTAAGCGTGCTGGTCATTGCGCTGTTTTCAATACTGAACGGCTCGGTTAGCAGGGTGAATTTTACAACTCTTTCATAAGGAGTAACTTCTGCCTGGATTTTGCCCAGATTCTCCTGGAAAAGCTTTATGATAGTTTCATGTGACACCAGTTTTTTACGGTCCGTCGTTTCAAGGCCAAGTTTCTCAGCTATACTTTTCAGGTGTTCGAAAGAAGGCACGATCAACGCAGAAATATATTTCCTGTTATCGCCCACTACGATGACCTGCTCGATGAGCTTTTCCTGTCCGAGCAGTAATTCCAGTTTCTGGGGAGAAACGTATTTTCCGACAGAAGTTTTAAAGAGGTCTTTAATCCTGTCGGTCATCACAAGGTTACCGTCACTGGTGAAACGTCCCTGGTCGCCAGTCATATACCAGCCATCTTTCAGCGCTTTAGCCGTTTCTTCAGGTTTTTTGTAATATCCCCTGAAAACGGTCGGCCCCTTGACCATGATCTCACCTTCTTCGCTGAATTTAACGGCTAAACCGGGCATAACGGTACCGCAGGACTCGAATTCGTAAAAGTCGTTCTTAAAACATGCAACAGTGGCTGTTGTTTCCGTGGCTCCATAGCCAAAGTTAACAAAGAGCCCGGTAGCGTGGAAAAAGCGAAGGAGATCCTCACGGATGGCAGCACCGGCGCAGGGCATCTGGCGGATGTTTTTCCCGAAAACAAGACGCAATTTTTTCAAGACCAGTTTTTCTGCCAGTTTATGTTTGAATTTTAAACCTGATGGCATTTCTTTTGACGTTTTCCTGTATTCACTGCATTGGTGCCCAATAGTGATGGCCCAATTGAAGATCTGTCTTTTGATTTTCGGCCATTTGGCTGTTTCAACCTGTATCCCTTCGTAGGTTTTTTCGAAAAACCGGGGCACGGTGCACATCACGGTGGGGTTTGCGATAGGAAGTACGTTGATGACATCCCTTGGATTTTCAAGAAAAACATTTACCACCCCGCAATGCATCAGGTAGAATGTCCAGGTGCGCTCAAAAATGTGGCTTAACGGGAGAAAGCAAAGCGATACATCCTTTTCGGTCAGATCCAGGCGGTTATCATGTATGATAAAACATTCCATGAAATTTTCATGGCCCAGCATAACTCCCTTCGGTTCGCCGGTAGTGCCGGATGTATAGATTATGGTGGACAGGTCGAAAGGTTGTGCCTGATCGAAAAGTTGTTCCAGTTCAGCGCCAAAAAGAGGATCTTCACCGAGTTTCATGAAATTATCCCAGGTAATGCACCTTTGATCTATTGTTTCGGCACCGCCTGTGAAAATGACGATTTTCTTCAAACTCCCTGAATGGTCGAGCAGCCAGATTGCCTTATCAAGCTGTTCCTGGTTACCCACGAACATGAGCTGCATTTCCGTTTCGTCAACGATATATTTCACCTGGGTACCGGAAGCAGTTCCAAAGAATGGGACTACCACACCTCTGATACCCAATATACCAATATCTGAAATCGTCCACTCCAGCCGGTTGTCGCTGAAAATACCGATATGAGATCCATGCCCGAAACCCAGTGAGATGAGGGCTCGCGAAACTTTATCCGCATCCTTTGTAAACTCGTTCCAGGTATAACTTTTGAAAACATTTTCCTTTTTATCCCTGAAACGGAATATTTCCCGTGAGCCCCAGCGTGCGGCGCGATCACGGACCATGTGGGCAATATGCTCTTTCATTTTATCGGGTTTTGTAAAATATTATAAAACAGCGACAAAGGTGGTGCTTTTATGGAAAAAATCCAAATTTTGGATATGATCAGCAAGAATTAATCATTTTAATCTTGTTGGGTTAATTCCCCGCCCCCTGGGGCGAAAGTATTAAAACAGACGGGTTAACCCGTCGGTTAAATAGATACCCCGTTGCTTGCGGCGGGGTTGTTCATTTAGCTGGAAATCCTAGATAGATGTCAAAATCGAATTAAAGATCGGAAAAACAATTTGATTTAACAGAAATGAATTATCTTTGACATAAAATGTCAACACAACAAATGGCAACTGTAGGACAAAAATTAAGAGAAATAAGGAAGCTGACCGGGATGTCTTTGAGGCAAGCGGCAAAGCTGGCTGTGATTGATGTAGCCATTTTAAGCAAGATGGAACGGGGTGAAAGAAGATTTAAAAAGGAGCTGATTATCAAATTGGCAGAGTTGTATAAGGTTGACCTTGATAAGCTGTTAGTAATATTTTTGAGTGAAAAAGTCCTGTATAATTTAGAGGGTGAAAAGTTTGCCGCTGAAGCCCTGAAAGTGGCTGAAAAATCAATCCAATACGGGAAGTCAGCTAAACCAGAACTAACATTAATAAAACAGAAATCCGGGTCAGTCCTGGAAAAGGATAAGAGGATTGAGAGAGCCTGGATTTTCGGATCTTATGCCCGACAGGATCAAAACGCTGGAAGTGATCTGGACATCATGATAAAAATAAAAGAAGGAGAAAAATATAGTCTGTTTGACTTTGCAGAAATCCAGTATCAACTTGAAGATGTTCTCGGAGTTCAAGTTGATATTGTAGAAGAAGATGCTTTAAGTCATTTGGTTCAGGAAACAGTAATTGCAGAAAGGATGTTGATTTATGAAAGACAAAAACTTTAACCGGTTTTTACATATTCATGAAGCAATTTTCTCCATCAGGGTGTTTTGTCAGGATAAATCGCTTGAGGAATTCAGGAATGATGACCTGCTTTTCAGTGCTGTTTTACAGAAATTTTTGGTTATAGGGGAATCTGTTTCGAGGATTGATAAGGAAATACTGGAAAAATATGAATTTCCATGGCACAAACCAAAAGCTTTCAGAAACTTTATTGCGCATGAGTATTTTCAGATTAAACCAGAACGAATCTGGCAGACCATCGAAAGTGATCTGATAGACCTGGAAATAATTGTAAGCATGATTTTAAAAGCAGAATTCAACGATCAACCTTAAATCACAATTTGATATTTTTATAATGCAATTAGTTTTAGACAATTAGAATCTCATTAATTATGAAGAAAATCTTTAAAATTCTGTCCATTATCTTGCTGGCCTTACTATTGGTGATTTTCACAGCACCTTTTATTTTCAAAGGAAAGATTAAAAACATTGTCCTTAAAGAAGCCAATAAATCCCTGAATGCAACGCTGGCTGTCGAAAATATCCAGATTTCATTTATACGTAATTTCCCGGCTGTTTATATCGGGTTGAACGGTATAGTCATTACCGGACAGGGTAAGTTTGAGGGAGATACCCTTGCCAATATCAAATCGTTTTCGCTATCGACCAGTATTATGGATTTGATAAATGGCAGCCCTTATAAAATTAAGAAGATTAAAATTGACCAGGGCGATATCCGCCTGAAGGTGATGCCTGACGGGCAAACTAACTGGGATATCGTCAAAACTTCTGAAAGCGCAGCACAGGAAGAAGAAACCGGAAATGATTTCCGGCTGCTGTTAAAGTCGTTTGTGATTAAAGACTCCAGGTTTGTTTACGATGATGCTCCTAATGCCACCCATGTAATTTTAGAAACAATCAATCACAGCCTTAGCGGTAATCTTGGCGCAAAATTCACAAATCTTGAAACCCGGACTTCTGTTTTGCGGGCTTTTTTCAGTAGTGATGGAATTACCTATTTGCGTGATGCTGCAATTGACTGGCAGGCAGACCTGGATGCTGACCTTGAGCATAGCCTTTATACTTTCAAGGAAAACAAATTGAAAATAAACGATTTTATTATCAGCTTCGATGGAACAGCAGGTTTGCCTGATGCTGGTTATGATTTGCAGTTGACTTTTACAACCCCTGATAATACTTTCAGGCAATTGCTCTCCCTGATCCCGGCGGTTTATTCTCAGGACTTCGCATCTGTAAAGACTGATGGCAAGATCAGTTTTAACGGGTTTGTGAAAGGGAAATATGCTGACGATCTGTACCCGGCTTTTCAGATCAACCTGGATGTAAGCGATGCCTGGTTCCAGTATCCTGATCTTCCGGCAGCTGTCAACGACATCATTATTGCTGCCCGGATAGAAAGTCCGGGCGGAGACCTGGATAATACTATCATTGATGTAAAGAAATTATCAATGAACATGGCCGGTAACCCGGTTATGGTTACGCTTGTTCTGAAAAATCCCATGACCGATCCGTATATTGATACCCGAGTGAATGCCCGGTTGAACCTGTCTGATGTGCGTAAGTTTTACCCATTGGATGCGGGGGAGGAGTTCAGCGGATCTTTAACGGCTGATTTTATGCTTAAAGGCCGGCTTTCGGATGTGGAAAATGAGAGATACAATGCCTTTGAGGCTTCCGGCTTTATACAGACAAATGGCATTCAATATACTACATCTTATTTCGCCCCGGAGATTCTCATAGAATCAGCAAAACTGATCATCACACCGGCATATCTTGATCTTACCGATTTAAAGCTTAAGGCCGGACGAAGCGATTTCAACCTGACCGGAAAACTGGAGAATTATCTTGCTTATTATCTGAAGGATGAAACCCTTGAGGGACAATTCAGCCTGAATTCATCCCTGATCGATGTAAATGAGCTGCTTACAAATCCTGATTCGCCGGATGAAACTGCTGCAACAGACACATCTGCCTTGTCAGCTTTTATTGTGCCTGCCGGGATCGATATCACCCTGAATGCATCTGCTACTAATGTGGAATACATGACCTTTGATATCAAAAACTTCACCGGTAAGGTCAGGATTAAAGACCAGAAGCTATTTCTCGACGATGTATCGATGAACAGCCTTGGCGGCAGTTTACAGATGAACGGAAGTTATACAGCGGTTGATCCGGCGAATCCGCTGATTGATTTCAACCTGGGATTTAAGGATATCAGCTTCCAGGAGACATTCAGGAATTTTTCAATTGTGGAAAAGTTTGCACCGATAGCTGAAAAAGTCTTAGGGGATTATTCCGGAAACATTAAACTCGCCGGATTACTTAACGGCGGGATGATGCCCCGGCTTGAAACCATGACAGGCGCCGGGGACCTTTTTACCTCTATCCTGAAGTTAACGAATGTGAATACGCTTAATCAACTTTCCAGTTCCTTGAAGATGGATCAATTAAAGAACCTCGAAATTGCCGGGACAAAGATTAATGTTCAGTTCCTCAACGGGGTGATGGAGGTCAGGCCTTTTGATTTCAAAGCATTGGGAATCGATATGAACCTGGGTGGACAGACTTCACTGGATCAACGGATAGGTTATGTGTTGAAAATGAAATTTCCCCGCAGTATGATGGGAGGTGCAGCCAACAGTGTTTTGAACGATCTTTTTGACAAAGCAGGCCAGGCGGGAGCAGATTTTAAACCAGGTGATTTTATCAATGTGGATGCGATGATAGAGGGAACGATTACAGATCCGAAGGTGAAGATAAACCTTGGAGGAACCGGCAATGACATCGTCCAGTCGGTCAAGGAGCAGGTCGGGGAAAAGGTGGAAGAGATTAAGGACCAGGTAAAGGATGAAGCTGAGAAATACCTTCAGGAAGCCGATCGCCAGGCGCAGGTTATTCTTGACGAAGCGAAGAAGCAATCTGCGGAGGTGTTAAAGTCAGCACAGAACCTGGCTGATGAGACCAAAAAGCAGGCGAATGCCAATGCGGATAAAATCATCAAAGAGGCAAAAGGACAGGGTTTTGTGGCAGAGCTTGCCGCGAAAAAATCGGCCGAAGAGTTGAGAAAACAAGGGGACAAACAGGCACAGAATATTGTGGATGAAGCCGGCAAACAATCCGTTTCGATCTTAGATAAAGCCAGGCTCGAAGCGGATAAGATAAAAGAAGAAGCCCGGAAAAAGGCCGGTCTGTAATTTAACCTGAAAATTTATTTTTGCATGCCCCGAAATGTTAAAATCCTGAGCAATTATTTTATTATATCTCTGACTATGATAGTGTTACAAGGTTGTTCCAGGCCTGATAACGAAATAATGTCAAGTGTCAGGAACCAGCTTCAGCGCTACCCTGAATCAAGCTTGCAGGATATCTATAAAAGTTTCTTTCAGGATGAATTTGGTCCGGGACATTTGCTGAACGATACAGCCCGGGCCAGGGAATACCTTGATTACGAAATTGAGGAGATGACTTCGGCAGGGAATTATATCGCTGAGCCTTGCGGGACAGGGAAGAACTTCTTCCGTATACCGCTGGATCTTGTGAAAGATGGAATCATCCCGTATGAAACGTATTTTGCCGCATTTATGGAAAGTGCCGCTTCCTTCAGGTCGCCGGAAACCAGCGAATGGAAGGTGAAGTGGGAAAAAATTGTCCTGGTTATTCAATCAATGGATCTGGAAATTGCAAATTTTGAGGGAGAAAGATTGGGTATCGCCAGGATGCTTAATAGTGGAGAAGCTGTTGTTCATCACAGTAAGAAATATGAAGAACTTTACAACCCGCATTACCGGATCATGGGAAAGGAGCAGTGGGAGGGGCTTAACTCCAAGTTCAAAGTTCAAAGTTCAAAGTTCAAAGTTCAAAGTTCAAATGTCAATGACCGATTAATGACTACATAATAACTAATACCCAATAACTAATACCCAATAACCAATACCCACTAACCAATACCCAAATTGAATTCTTTAGTATTTGACATCCGTCACTTCACCATCCACGACGGTCCGGGGATCCGGACGACAGTTTTCTTTAAAGGCTGTCCGCTGCGCTGCCGGTGGTGTCATAACCCGGAGAGCCAGGAGAGTGGCGTCGGGCAGGTTTCGGTGGTCAGAGTGTTGGATGGGAAGCGGTTTGAGACTAAGTTGGCAGTTGGCAGTTGGCAGTCGGCAGCAGATGTGATGAAGGAGATTCAAAAGGATGAAGTGTTTTATCTGGAATCGGGTGGCGGGGTGACGTTTTCCGGCGGCGAACCTTTGATGCAGGCAGAAGCACTTAAGCAAATGCTTGAACTTTGCGTTGAAAAAAACTACCATACAGCCATTGATACCTCCGGACATGCAGAACCTGCCGATGTACAACAGGTAATAGACCTTGCAGATCTCTGGCTTTTCGACCTGAAAATTATGGATGATGTAAAACATGTTGATTTTACCGGTGTTTCGAATGAAATGTCCCTTAAAAACCTGGAAACGCTTGCCCTGGCCGGAAAAGAAATTATTATCCGCTTTCCGCTTATACCGGGAATAACTGATAGTGAAGAAAACCTGGAAGAAATTGCATGTCTGATGAAAAAGCTGAACTTGAATAAAATAGATATTTTGCCGTACCATGCCAGAGCCAGGGATAAGTACAAGCGGATGGGGAAGGAGTTTTTATTGGAAGGTATTAAAGTACCTGAAAAAGAGAGGGTAAATGAAGTAAAAAAGTTTTACGAAGAGAAGGGATTTTTAGTTGGAAGATGAAAGTTCTCATTTTGAAGATTGAAGGTTGAAGATTGAAGGTTGAAGATTGAAGGTTGAAGATTGAAGGTTGAATTCGGGTATTTGTTAAATATTTGTGAATCTGTTCTTTAGTCTATGAGAATCTGAGAGAAATAACATTATGAATGATAGGATTAAAAAATTAAGGGACCAAAGCCTGCAGGCAATCGCAACGCTTTCGCACGAACGTGCGTTGCTATTGACGGAATTTTACCAGTCGGATGAGGCAAAAAATGCTTCTACACCGATGCAAAGAGCCCTGGCATTTAAATATATCCTCCAAAATAAAAAGATTTGTATCAACGAAGGCGAGTTGATCGTCGGCGAGCGCGGACCGGCGCCCAAAGCCGTCCCTACCTACCCGGAAATCTGCCTGCATTCGCTGGAAGACCTGGAAAGCCTTCATACCCGTCAGAAAGTTTCCTATAAGTCGGATGAGGAAACACGCAGGGTATATAAAGACATCATTATTCCCTTCTGGCAGGGCCGAAGCCAGCGCGACCGTATCTTCGCCGCAATGGACAACAAATGGCTCGAAGCCTATGAAGCCGGCATTTTCACAGAATTCCAGGAACAGCGTGCCCCGGGTCATACGACACCGGGAGGTAAGATTTACCAGAAAGGATTTCT
>Ga0247841_10011786_pt1 | contig 11547 bp, 9 predicted proteins | sample LaCruzMarch2015__2_FD_192410 | JGI IMG/M metagenome (GOLD analysis project Ga0247841, IMG submission 192410) | Freshwater microbial communities from meromictic Lake La Cruz, Castile-La Mancha, Spain - LaCruzMarch2015_18m | ecosystem: Environmental > Aquatic > Freshwater > Lake | place: Spain...
TCATGAACGCGCGGAAGTCCTCCATGAACGTCGAGCGAACCATCTCGCGGCTCAGAAACGTCACATCGCTGATCTTCAGTATCGCCTGGACAAACGAGTACAGCGCGTGCCCGTACTCGCCACTCTCCACTGGGAGAACGAGTTCCCCGTCACGATCCTGCACGCAGAACTGGGACAGCGCGTTGCCGATGATCTTCTGGCGATTGCCCTTCTGGAAGACGCTCTCGTCGATGGAGTAGGTGAGGTGCATGTACGTGTGACCTTCATCGGCGAACACCCAGCGCTCGCCCTCGCGGCGCAGCACGATCGAGAGATGATCGCCGTCATCGAGGACAAACGGAGAGAGCACGCGGAAGCGGCCGATGCCCTCTTCGCGCAGAGCTACGCTCTCGCTCACCTTCTCCCGGAGGTCCCTCTCGATGTCCACCGTCGTCACGCCAGGTCTTCTCCCTTACCGCTCCACACGAAGACGATGCCACTCGGCGGCCGCAGCCTGCAAGAGGGCGTGTGACTGCACAGGCTAGCCATCCTTCCCGTCGCGCCACGGACCACCCGGCGGCCAGTAGCCAGCACCATCTCGAGCCGCCGTCAGGACAGGCCATAGGAACGCTGCCACTGCCTTGACGATCGTTGCAAGGTCATCCGGGACGCCCTTTGCGTTGACCTTGCGGAGGAAGCCTCGCCACTGCGTCGCCTTCCCAGGTTCTTCAGCGAAGGCAGCACTCAAACCGGCAGGAACTCTGCTCGGCCATTCCGTGCCGCGACATCGGAAAGTATCGCCCACTGCCCGTCCAAGGACCGATCGATCGAACGCTTCACCCATCGAGAGGACGTAAACGTCGAAGTAGTCCTTCATGCGGCTATTCACCAGCCCGAGCGACACCATCGTCTCCAGCTTCTCGGCAATACTCGTCTCGGGACGGTACGCCCGAAGTCGAACCGCGGGGAGGTCGAGCAGTTGAGGGAGTTCGACCCACTCAGGTTCCGGCGTGACCGCGTCACCTATGCCGACATCCACTTGAAGGCGCAGTCTCGCGTTTCCCAGACGCGCTTGGAGGGAGACACGGCGCCCTCCATAGACGCTCTCCTCGCGGATTGGCGAGATCCGGATTGTGTCACCGAGGTACTCCATTCCGTCATCAGGCGCGTCGAGGGCGCACAGGTCAGCGAAGATGCTCTGCAGGTTGTCGTCTGACAGGTCGCCGAAGCCTAGCAGATCGGCATCGCGGGTCATTCGTACCGTTTCGCCGAGCCACAGGAGCATGAGCTGCGCACCTTTCAGCAAGAACCGCTCCGCGTGTTGCGACACCGAGAGTCGGTAGAGCAGTCGATGCAGTGCATACCGCTCCAGCAAGAGCTGCGGTTCAGTGTCGAGCTCCTTTGCCCGTGCCACCAGACGAACGTGAATGGAATGGGCGAGCCCCGTTGTTGCCCTCACGAGGCGATCGCCTCCAGATAGGGGCGCATGACATTCCAGACGCGACAGACGCGTGCGTACTCCGCGACGTCGGACATCTTGAACTTGCGCTCCCGCCATCCCTCGTTGAGGGCTTCCAGCGCCACGTCCATTCCGATCCTGTTCCGAAACTTGAAGCAGTCCGCCATGGTCTTGGCGACGCTGTAAACTCGTACCCTCTGGCCTTCCAGGGCGTGTTCCTCCACCCCAGCAGTGAAGGCCGCGCCAGAGACATGCACGACGCGCATGGGGGGATACTCGATGGCTGGCGTTCGAGCCCCTCGGGGCAGGGCCATCCACACCTGCCGCGGCAGTTGAGTTCCGATCTTGTGGAATTGGAGCGCCGAGACGAGGCAGATGACCCCTTGGGGAGCTGCGGCGGTCGCGAGGACGAGACCGTGATGCTCCGTCATGTTGTAAGCAGAAAGCGGAAGGCGATACCAACCCCGCGACGCGCGCTCGAGCCTGCCTTCTCGAATCAGGCGCGTGAGCACCTGTGTGTGGAGTCCGCGTGCTTCCGCGTCGCGCGCGCGGACCAGGCCACGGCGAGCGACGATATCGAGGACTCTGTTTGCGCCCGTTCGCTTCCTCATGTGGGGTATTGTATACAGCTATCGATATCTGTCAACGTATCGCCACATGGCGGCTCGTGGAACGCTGAAGCGAACGGCGTGCTTCACGGCTTCCGCAGCGGGGGCCGCCGTGCCTCGTCGCTCTTGGTGGCTCATTCCGCGACGACGGATGGTGCGCCGCGATGTTGCAGTGCAAGACCAGACCCCGTCGCCGCTTGCACGGTCTGAGTGCCGACGAACTCGGACTCGAGGGACGGCTCGCCGTCTTCGAGGAGCATGGAGATGACCTCGGCGAGGTTCTCTTTCAGCTCGCCGACCGTCTCCCCCTGGGAGTACGCGCCCGGCCAGCCGGGCACGTAGCCCACGTACAACCCGGTCTGGGCATCTCGCTCAATCACGATGTTCCAGGAACGCATTTCGGCACCTCCCGAGGGTATCGTAGCATCCTGCCTGCCGTTCAGGCTACGAAGTGCAATCAGCCGCCCGGCGAACGTCACGAGGCAAGACGCGGCCCCGCCACCCTCGTCCGCAGTGCTCAGTCACAAACCAGATCCCGCCAACTCGAGAAGAGCAAGATGTCCAACCCGCTACGGGTTGTGCCTCTCCGAGGCCACCCGCTCGAATCCCTTCTCGTGTGGGTCCGCGCATGATCCTGATCCGTAGATTCCCGTGCTGTAGAACGTGCGATCATAGATACGCCGCACGGCCGGCACCAACGCGGGGAACTTGGTCAACGTGCGATCATATTGACTCTCCAAGTCTTCCATGCCAAAGCCGAACACGCTCTTGCAGATTGCGCCGACGATTCTCTCCCTCGTCTTGCTGACCCTGCCTTTGTCAGCCGGATCGGCAGTTCGGTATACACGAATGCCCGTCTTGGTTGCGCCAATGTCGCCCTTCACAGGTGGCTCCCCCGAGATGATCAGCAATTCGTCAATGGTGGCCCCTCCCCGGGAACTCGTGTACTCCGTCATGATCATGGCGTCCTCCGTTGCGTGCGAGCTTCTTCATCTCGGAGTCTTGGCTGTACACGCACAATCCCATTCTACAGTCAAGCCCTCATTTCGGTCAGCATGGGGCTCGCGGGCAAACGCAGCGCTACTGCGAGAGCCAGGCTCGGAGTCTGGTGAGCATCGCGGAAGCGGCTGACTCAACAACGAGATACCACTGCCCATGTCAGTACCCGGCGCTGGCTCGAGAGAACATCCGTGCTCCTCCGGCCGCCATGGGACCCCTCGCCGCTCACTCTGAAAGCGACCGGGTCTCGTGCTCCCAGCGCACCACAAGTTGTTCCAACTCGCGGAGATGCTGTTCCATGAAGCGGACGATCTGCACTGGCGAGACAGTCCTGGGGTCGGCGACGTACAACGAACGAACTGTCTCCCCCTCACCGAGCCGCAAGCGCCCCAAGGGAGCGCTTCCGAGTGTCCCGATAGTGCGCTCGTGATGCTGTGCGTCGACCATCTTGTGGTGTACGTAGAGATGTCGGAGCCCTCGTCCCCTGGAATCCCTGCCGCGCGCGGGTTCATCGTACAGCAGACCGTTCTGTTGGTTGATCGCGGCGATCTCCTTCTCTAACGAATCCTCATGCAGAGCCAACTTCGGGTCGCGGCGCGGCCGCAGCGCTCGCTTGCCCTCCTTCTTGAGGTACTGCAGGACGGAGTAAGTGGCGCCAACGAGCGCGGACAAGAAGTACGTGGCTTCGTCGTCAAGCTGCTCCTTTGTGATCGGCCCCGCATCCTCGACCCGCTTGAGCAAGGCGAAGAAGAACTTCGCTTCGGCCAATTTCCTCTGCGTCTCCCTCAGCGGCGAAATCTGTTTCTTCGACTCTCCGGCGTCTCTCATATCGGACTACGGCGCGTTGCCATGACAGAACTCTCTTGTGCTCTCCAGAACCTGACGGATGCGGGCCTCGGGCCAGTCTGGGTCCTTGAGCTGCGTAAGCGAGGCGAAGTACCCACGATCATGTGCAATCCCTTTGCGCGCTTTGTTCAAGGCCCAGCCAGACGAGCCCAGAGGTGGATCGAAAGCCAGCTGTTTGCTGTCCACGAAGAACTGCGCAAGCTGAACAAGAGACCCAAGGCCCACGGAATCCCGGTCGGGTTTCTCGACACACCTCCATGCTCTCCACTCGTGGTACTGCGTCTTCTTCAGTGGAGGCGAGCTTGGGTGAAGGCACCGCAGGTGCTCCCATAGGACAAACTCCACGTCTACGGCGGCCACGAGAAGCGCGGCTGCATACTCTGCCTTCGCGAACAGCCTATCTACCTCTTGCCAGCCGATAATCAGCTGTGCATTTGCGGTCAGGCTCGCGGCCGCGGTTATGGTGCACCCGACGGACTTCTGTCGCCCCACCGCGCCGCAGCGTGGGCACGTGGCTCGAGGCACGTCAGCTGGACGCGGATCCTGGCTCGGCAACAACATGCCGCATCCCATGCACACATCCATGTCCTGGGCCACGATGCACTCACACCTCCTTCATTGAAGCGCCCGCACGTTCTAGGTTCAGCGCGAGGAGGCGTTCGAGGATCTGGTCGTCGGTGAGGTCGTGGGGCCATCCGTAGGTGTCGAGGACAGCCTTATCCAGACGCTGGTGGGCGAGGTCGAGCCAGGTGGGGCGCTGGTTGTAGAGGTTGGTGAGGGTGCGCTTCTTGAGTTCGGCTTCGGTCGCGCCTTCGGGATTGAGCCAGCGGTCGCGCTTCTCGACGAGGTCCTTCGCTACGGCGGCGATGGCCTGGACGCGAGGATCGTCGACGGGCTCCTTCCCGGGCGGCCACGGGAACGGGAACGTGTCAAAGCAGGTCGTGGGCGTGTAGCGGAACCCACTCTCCCTCTCGCGGACCTGCGTGCCCTGATGCCGGGCCCAGCCCTCGTGAACTCGAGAGTGGAGTACCCCAAAGAAGTAGTCGTCTTGCCGAGCAAAGACGACTACCGCGTCGTTGGCCAGGACCGCGCCATCAAGCCACACCATGACGAAGTGCTTTGTGTGCCTCGGTGCGGCGATGAAGCGCGGAAGCTCGGCAACAGCACTACGCAGGTCGACTCGTGGGCGCCCGTACTGCCACCAGTTCGCCCGATACTCCGCCCGCTGACCGCTCTGCTCTCGCGCAGGGAGAACGTGATTCCTCACATACTCGAAGGGGGCATCGTACTGGGCTGCTTCCAGCATCGGCATCGTCGCAAAGTCGATTGTCCAGATGCCCCGCGACCGGTGTGTGAGATCCTTCGCGTTGACGACAGGTCGGATGACGTCGCAGTTCCCTCGTCCGTTGGGGTTTCCGCCTGCTCCTAACATCGCTTGGGCAACATCTGCGGGGATGTCGAAGGGTGCTTTCGGCGAGGCTCCGATGAACGCAACCCACACATTCTCCGCAAGTCTCTCGGCGCCTGTGACGTCCAGAAGATAGGTCAGGTCCGCGTTGATGCGGTCGACGGCGACCCCATCGACTTCAGGTCTGACTGCGCCACCCCTATCAAACCCGACCATCGACACATGGACCGCGGCGCCCTCCAAGACCCAGTCGCGATCTGATTGCGCCCAGAAGATGTCGCCAGTCTGCTTGATCCGTTCGAGGGTCTTCCGATTGGCTCCACCCCGAATCCCTTGCGTGGCGAGGAGTCCGGCGCGTTTGAGCAGACCTGCCTCGATCATCGCGCGCGCCTTCTCGAACCAATAGCAGCAGAGATCCGACTCTCTCGCAACGCGCCCATCCCACACCGCAAACAGGTGATCGACGTAGTCGTCACGGAGTCCTGCGCGCAGAAGCTTTCCGCCGAGGAACGGCGGATTCCCAATGACGACGGTCGCCTCGGGCCACTCGGGCTCGACGGGGTTCCCGTCCGCGTCGAACGCGAGGATGGCATCCTTGTGCTCGATGTTGTCGAGCTTCTTCAACAGCGGCTCGGCCGGCCAGCCGAAGCCGTTCTCGTGCAGCCACTGGATGTAGCCGATCCACACGGTCGCTTGTGCCAACTCGTGGGCGTACTCGTTGATCTCAATCCCGTAGAGCTGTCGCGGATCCGCAGTCGGGATCGTGTACGGGAACCCGAGACTCATCCCGAGCGCGATGACTTCCTTCTCTAGATTCAACAGCTCGCGCAGCGCGACGTAGAGGAAGTTGCCGCTGCCGCAGGCGGGGTCGAGAACCTTCGTGTCGGCGATCTCGTCGGCGAAGGCGTGCAACAGCTTCTGGAGCTGGTTCCGCAGCTTTGCCTTCTTGCCTCCCGCCGATTCCGCGACACGCCACTCGGCTGCAACCTTCTCAACCTCCGCACGCACTTCGTCCCAACGCCGACGCAACGGCCGCATGAGGACGGGCTCGACGATGAGGAGGATGTCCTCGCGGCTCGTGTAGTGGGCACCGATTTGCGACCGCTTGCTCGGGTCGAGCCCGCGCTCGAACAGGGTCCCGAGGATCGACGGCTCGATGCTCGACCAGTCGAGCTGCGACACGCGATGCAGAATTCGCAGGTCGTCGCGCGTAAGGTCCAGGACGGTGTCGTCATCGAACAGGCCGCCGTTGAAGTGCGGGATGCGATCGAGGCCGAAGTAGCCGCCCTTCGCCATGTGCCCGAACAACGTCTTGAGCTGGCGACCGAACGCGGCCGGATCTTCCCTCGTGTCGGCGACAAGGCGCGACACGAGCTTCTCGGGCAGGAGCTTGATGTCTTCGGCGAACAGGCAGAAGAGGATGCGGATGAGGAAGTGGGCTGCCTCTTCTGAGTCAACGCCACGGTCGCGGAGCGATTGGGCGAGATGGACGAACTCTGCCGCCGCCTTCTTCGTGACGCCCTCGGGTGTCTCGTCGGCCCGCAGCCTCTCCGGCTCGTTGAAGACCGCTCGCAGCACGGCTTGGCCCGCTTCGGTCGTGAGATCGTCGAAGCCGATGCGAATCTCGCGCTTCACGGCATTGTTGAAGTTCGTGTGGACGACGATCGTCTCCATGTCGGAGACGACGAGAAGCGGCGGGTTCAGCAGGGCATCGCAGTACCTGAGGAGCTGGGCGTAGGCGGCGTCGAGGTCCTTGTGCTTACCCTTGTACTCCCAGGCGAAGAAGCCCTTCTTCCAGACGTCGGCCCAGCCCTGGCCGCCCGTCGACTTGTCGGCGCCTCGCTCGAACGTGAACCAGACGCCGTCGCTGTCCGCCTGAGCCGGGGTCTCGTGCCCCAGCATGCGGCAGCGATCGATGAAGTGCTCCTGAGAGGCTGAGCTCTCCTTGAGCGTGGAGGCGCGCCACTTGGCAACGAACTCCTGCGGCGTCATCGTTGGGCCTTTCGTCGACATGTCCCCCTCAGCGCCTCTCGTGGGATTGAGGCAGTTGAGTCTCATTCTAGGGAGCGGCATCGAACGCAGCAAGCTCCTGCCACCCACCGCAGGTCTCTTGCCCCAAGTCCAATCGTCGCCGCCCCCATCGTTGCGCGGTTCGGCGTCCGCTCGCTCATCTTCTTCGGCGGCGTCCGCCTCGTGGTGCCCTGCCTCCATGCGCTCGTCCCGATCATTCGGAACCTGGGGTCCTCACGGCGGAAGGAGAAGGCCGCCCGGGCGGCTGACAGCGCGGCGGCGGAGTAGCCGCCGCGAACTACGCCAGAAACGCTGGCCCGGCGGGGAAGTAGACCCACACACCAGTCCCGCGGAGAACGTCAGAGGACAAGACGCAACCCGACGCCCTTGGCGGGCAGTCTTGACGGAGCCTCCGAGTAAGGCCTAAGATCCTGTCCTGTGCTTGGTCTGACGTTGGAGGAGCGATTCCGATGCAGGAGCATATGCAGCCCCTAAGTTCCCTGGGCGTCGGCCCTATCGGACGGGTGTTCCACAGCCAGGAGCGCCCTACCGGGCTTGCCCAACTGATCCAGCTGCTCTCTGAAGGGGGCACGTACGCCTCGCCCGAGATCGCTGCTGCGTTCGTGCCTCTGGAGTCGGCCGGAAACTCTCCGTACAGCGTCTTCCGGACCTACGACGGCCGTTCCTTTCTGGCGCTGCATCGACAGGTGACCGAGTCCGTGTCTGTGCACTCCCTAACCCGAAAAGTCAATGAGTACTCCACCGATGAGCGGGATGTCTCGGGATACATCGCGGCCTTCAAGTACAGCGGTATCCAGTTCGTTTCTACCACACGCCAGGATGTGCTCAACGCCAGGAGCTTCACGGACTTCAGAGACAGCTGCTTCCTAAGATGGATAGACACGTTCTACCCTGCGCTGGACCCCATACGCATCAGTTCCATTGATCTTGTGTCTTTCCTCCGTTCTCTAGATCAGGTGCCGGGTGCCAGCCTCACCCTCCTGCGAAGCACAATTCGTTTTCCCCACAGTGGTTCCCAGACGACAGAGAGGGCCGAGAAACTTCAGACCGTGCTTGCGCGAGCGGATGACGAGCAGGGCTTCCTTGACCGAGCGACCATCGAACTCGGAGGGACCGATGGGTATACCATGAGCATCGCACGCACTGGACTACTACTCTACCACTGCGGATCCCTTTCCCACGCCCTTGAGGACTACGCGCAGCTGCTCGATAGGGCAGCCACCAGAAAAGCCGCAGTCCGCAGCGTGGATGCCAACCCCACCCAGACGTACCCGACCGCTGTGCAGATTCGTTTCACTCAACCCATTCGACTCGGTCTCCTGGAGGCTGCTTCGGCTCTCGTCCAGACCCTAGAAGAGGATCCCCTCTACTCAGTCACAGTCATGCACGGAAACCCCTACCTGCATGTCTCTGTCACAGATCTAGCGCAAGGCGCCACGTACGATGTGTTCTCGAACGGCGAGGGGAGCCTTCGCGTCTACCCGGGGAGGAACGCGCACAGCGCGTCACTTGAGCATCTTCTGATGCGCATTTCGCAGAATTTCTCCGATATCTCCAGTATAGAGGTGCACCAAACTGTCTAACGTCGCCAAGTATATAGGGACTGAGGACCTGGACGAGGTCGTCAAGCGAATGGCGATGCTCTTCGAGGAGTACGAGCGCTACGACCAGACAATCGACATCCTGGCTGCTTGGAAGTACTACCTCAAGCACTTCTTCCCTGAATCGCACTTTGGCTGCGTGTGCGACATTGGCGACATCGACGCCACAGAGAAGTACCACCCACGTGGCTACCCGGATTTCGTCGTGCAGTTCCCAAGTGCGGACTACGCCCTCTTGGCCGAGATCAAGGCCTCCCTGTCTACTGGCCGGGATAGCCTCCAGGCCTTGTGTGACCAGGTCAGCGGCTATTGCGCGCATCTCCACGCGATTCGCGCCAATAGGGCTATCAGGGACGTCGCCTCACCTCAAACGCAAGATGTCATGCTGATAGTCCCTGCCGCAGCAGCAGCAGCCGTAGCGACGTTCCTCCGGACACATCTGCCGGCTCCCCAACACGGGCAGCACGTGACACTGGTGCAGTACGTCATCCAAGAGGAGCCGCGAGTCCTGAGCTTCAGCCAGTTCCCCCTTCAGACTCCTTCTGATGGTCTCCGGGATGGTTTCCTGCCGGCATCCGGGAGAATCAGCGACTACCTGGCGACAAGGATCGAACTACATCTTGAGAAGTACGAGGTGTTCCGTAGGTACCTCATCGCCAACAGCGACGGCGTGCTCTCCCCTCTTGGGGTCACGTTACGCGTACTCGAAGCGACAAAGGACATCTACGGATTTCAGCTGGAGCGGCGACACTACGGCGACACTCTCGAGCCCCCACCCCTTCGATTCACAATAGATGACCTCCACAGTAGGCTCACGGTTGAACCGTATGAGTGCGGCGCGAAGCCGAGCGAGCTCCGAGATCTCCTCCAGATACTTGCCGCATCAGCGCCATTCCTGTCTTTCGATAGCTCAGGAAAGGAAGTGACGTTCTCCTTGCGGCCGTCAAGACGCTTCTCGCCATTCACAGCGGGCATGATCCGGGACCGGCTGCCGGCAAAGTATGCGGGAAGCGAGAGACTTCTCTATGCGTTCCACATGGCGTGCGGCCTAATCATCCGCGAGCGGAGCAAGCGAGAGGGTCTGGTTCGGGTGAGTCTCGGTCAGCTGCCACTGTTCGGCGAGACCCCGTAGCCTATGGAGTACCCGGTCCCGTACGATCCATGCACAGGCCGAGCCGGAGCACCCGCAGGGGCAGTAGGCTGGACGAGCGGCTTGCATCCCAACGAGCACTGGACTCCCCTACTTCATTCCTCGGGAACATGCTCAGGTCCAATCTAGCAGTGGACGTCGGCCTGCTGACGCCTCGGCGCAGGACAGGCACATGAGATGGTCCGCCCAGACTCATCCGGAACGGGCTGCCACACGCGCCAGCCGGGAGGTGGCTGGATGGCGGGACGGTTTGCTCCTCGTGGCCGACTGAGTCAGCCTTGTTCTCGCCTGCTGGCGGCGGACGCGGAGGTGTTCCCTTTCGCCGACAGGCCACCTCGAGAGAAGAGAGGCCGAGGACCAAGTTCACCCAATGGGGCTCTGGCGTTCAATCTGTGGTACGAGCACACAACAGATCTCCCGTGGAAAGCAATCTACCCCCGACGTGGTAGGAAGCCCCAGACGTGCACACTCCACCACTCATTCGGCCGTGGTACACTGCTGCAGATTCGGTCCGGGTCCCGAGCCAGTCGGCGAGGGCAGTACGTCACGAAAGGTGGAATGGCAGACAAGACAAGTGGTGCAAGCACCCACGCGGGCGTTCCCGCGTTGTTGAGCGAGTTCACGTCGCGCTGGTGGGATGGCGATTCGTCGTTTCCCGATCTGGGCCCGCTCGTCTCGCCCGCCGAGCAGCGCGAGAACGAACGCAGGCTCAAGCGCGTCGTCGACCAGGTACTGGAGGAGATCAAGCACCCGCCAACGGACCCTGCGGCGCGCAAGCTCTCCGAACAGCGGCTGTCTCTGGCCGGGCGCGAGTTCGTCAAGGCGACGCTCGGGCTTGACGACGTTCACCTCGACACGCTCCAGCACGGCGGGTTCATCGAGTGCGGGCGCGAGTTCGGACGACTCGTCCACGAGTTCGATCCGACGGTGTCGCGCGAAGACACGTTCCAGGCGAGCCGCAACGTGTGGACGATGAACGGGGTCCAGCGAATGCTCGGGCTCCCCGTGCGGATGACGCCGTCGGTGTTTGCGTATAGCCTCCTCTACCCGTACACCGACAACGCGCTCGATCGGCCCGATGTATCCGAGGAAACGAAGCTGCGCGCGAACGAGCGGTTCGGGCGACGCTTGGCGGGCGAGAAGCTGCTGCCTGAGGCAGGCGACGAGGAGAAGCTGTTTCGTCTGCTGGAGAAGATAGAGACGGAGTACGCGCGGGCTACGGCCCCGCAGGTGTACGAGAGCTTGTACGCAATCCACGAAGCCCAGGCCCGAAGCGTTCGGCTCATGCGGCGCGACGAGCCGCCATACGGCGTCGACGTGCTCGGGATCGCCTTGGAGAAGGGTGGCGCGTCGGTGCTGGCCGACGGGTACTTGGTCGCGGGATCGCTCACTCCTCCGCAGGCCCGACTTCTCTTTGGGTTGGGCGCTCTGTTGCAGCTCGGCGACGACCTGCAGGACGTCGAGGA
>Ga0247841_10011787_pt1 | contig 11547 bp, 8 predicted proteins | sample LaCruzMarch2015__2_FD_192410 | JGI IMG/M metagenome (GOLD analysis project Ga0247841, IMG submission 192410) | Freshwater microbial communities from meromictic Lake La Cruz, Castile-La Mancha, Spain - LaCruzMarch2015_18m | ecosystem: Environmental > Aquatic > Freshwater > Lake | place: Spain...
TAATTGTCGACATTATTTGCAAAGCCGGCTGACGGAATCTTCGACTTGTCCTTTTTATAGATACTGAAATAGTCGATTGCCGGTGTTGTGAAGACTTTCAGATCATGAGGCACCTCACCCGCGAGTGATTTATCTGTAACAGGGTAGGCCGCAAATACTGGATCGACAGTTAGTATTACAGGTTCCCATCCGTATTGGGGCAGGTATTTTGAGAACTTCAACCATCGCTGTACTCCGGCCCCTCCGCTCGGGGGCCAGTAGTACGTAATGATGAGAACCTTGTTCATCTTAAAGTTGCTTTAGCAGGCTCTGAAGAGATACTTTTTCCTTTATGATTCCTGAAAGCTGGTTGATGCTTACTCTTTCCTGTTGCATTGAATCGCGGTAACGTATTGTGACTGTGTTATCATCAATTGTCTGATGATCGATTGTTATGCAATAGGGGGTACCTATGGCATCCTGCCTCCTGTACCTGCGGCCAATAGAATCCTTGTCGTCATACTGGCAGTTGAAATCGAATTTAAGGTCGTGTACTATTTTCTCTGCTATTTCGGGAAGACCGTCTTTTTTAACCAGAGGCATCACCGCAAGCTTTACCGGAGCCAGGAAAGAAGGCAGCCTGAGGACAACACGGGTATCGGTAGTACCATCTTCTTTGGTAAGTTGTTCTTCATCGTAAGCTGCTGAAATGACCTGGAGGAACATTCTGTCGACCCCTATCGATGTCTCGATAACGTAAGGAACATATGATTCTCCTTTTTCCGGATCGAAATACTGCATCTTCTTTCCACTGTATTCCTGATGCTGTTTTAAGTCATAGTCGGTACGCGAGTGAATTCCCTCCACTTCCTTAAATCCGAACGGGAACTTAAATTCGATATCTGTTGCAGCGTTTGCATAATGGGCAAGTTTAACATGATCGTGGAAGCGGTAATTTTCGCTTCCAAAGCCAAGAGCCTGGTGCCAGTTCATCCGGGTCTCTTTCCATTTCTTAAACCACTCGAGTTCGGTACCAGGCTGGACGAAGAACTGCATCTCCATCTGTTCGAATTCCCTCATCCTGAAAATGAACTGTCTTGCAACTATTTCATTCCTGAAAGCTTTCCCGATCTGGGCTATACCGAAGGGAAGCTTCATCCTGCCTGTTTTCTGGACATTCAGGAAGTTTACAAAGATTCCCTGGGCTGTCTCCGGCCTCAGATAAACCTTGCTTGCTCCCTCAGAGGTTGATCCCATCTCGGTTGCAAACATCAGATTGAATTGCCTTACATCTGTCCAGTTGCGTGTGCCAGAAATAGGGCAAACTATCTCATTATCAATAATTATTTGTTTAATTTCTGCAAGATTGGAGTCGTTCATTGCTACCGAGAACCTGGTATTGATCTCATCTATTTTTGTCTGGTTGGCGACGACCCTGGGATTTGTCTCCCTGAATTTTTGCTCATCGAAGGCATCTCCGAAGCGACCTTTTGCCTTCTCGACTTCCTTGTTGATTTTTTCCTCTATTTTCGCAATATGCTCTTCTATAAGTACATCAGCCCTGTATCTTTTCTTCGAGTCCTTGTTGTCGATAAGAGGGTCGTTGAATGCGTCGACGTGGCCTGAGGCTTTCCATATTGTTGGATGCATGAAAATTGCCGAATCGATGCCTACAATATTGTCATTAAGCAGAACCATACTATCCCACCAGTATTTCTTTATATTGTTTTTTAGTTCAACGCCATACTGTCCGTAATCATAAACTGCACTTAATCCGTCATAGATTTCACTTGATGGAAATACGTATCCATATTCCTTACAGTGTGCGACTAATTTCTTAAAGACATCTTCGAGGGCCATAATTAATTTCTTTTATATAATGGTGGCAAAAGTAGGCTAAAAAGTTTTGTTTTACAACGAGTCGGATTTCAACTCTTTTCAGTGCTTTTATTATCCTGAAATCTATTTGTATCTTTACCTTTTGTTTTCTATAATCTGAAGAATGAAGAAGAGGACTGATTTTCTTGTCATAGGTTCAGGCATAGCTGGGCTTACATTTGCCCTGAAAGCTGCGCGTTATGGCACAGTGTCGATAGTTACAAAGGCGGCGCTTGATGATTCCAACACCAAATATGCCCAGGGAGGTATAGCAGCAGTGTTTAGTGAACCCGATAATTTTGAAAAGCATATAAATGATACTCTCATTGCGGGAGGAGGATGCTGCAATGAAGAAATAGTAAGGATGGTGGTTCAGGAGGCACCCGAAAGGATAAAGGACCTTATAGACCTTGGTGTATCTTTTGATAAGAAGGAAGACGGAACTTACGATCTGGCCAAAGAAGGCGGGCATACCGAGCACAGGATACTGCATCATAAAGACAGAACCGGGGAGGCGATACAAAAAGCTCTTGTGGAAAGGGTAAGGAAAGACCCTAAAATTGAGATATATGAGAATTTTTTTGCAATAGAGGTTCTTACCCAGCATCATCTGGGTGATGTTGTGAAAAGGAATTATCCTAATATCAAATGTTTTGGGGCCTATGTAGCAGATTTGAAGAATCAAAGGGTATGGACATTTCTATCAAGGGTTACGATAGTTGCTACAGGGGGACTGGGCAATGTATATCTTACAACAACCAACCCCGAAATAGCTACGGGCGACGGGGTTGCCATGGTTTACAGGGCAAAGGGAACCATCGAGAACCTTGAATTCATTCAGTTCCATCCCACTTCACTTTATGATCAGAACATACGGCCCTCATTTCTTATTACTGAAGCTTTGCGTGGTTATGGAGCGATATTGAAAAATATGTCGGGCGAGAAATTCATGAACAGGTACGACAGCAGAGGCTCGCTGGCTCCCAGGGATATTGTAGCCAGGGCAATCGACAACGAGATGAAGATCTGGGGTGATGACCATTTATGGCTCGATTGCACTCATCTTGAGGCCGAGGGATTGAAAGATCATTTCCCAAATGTTTATGAACATTGTCTTTCGAGAGGGATCGATATAACTAAAGACATGATCCCGATAGTTCCTGCCGCACACTATTCCTGCGGAGGTATTGAGGTTGACACGGATGGGCAGAGCAGTCTCGACAGGCTTTATGCTCTTGGCGAAGCATCATCCACAGGGCTTCATGGTGCCAACAGGCTGGCTTCGAATTCCCTAATTGAAGCTGCCGTATTTTCACACCGTGCTGCGATACATTCTGCCAAGCGTTTGGCTGAACTCGATTTCGAGGAAAAAATTCCCGACTGGGACTACAAGGGAACTACCCATCTCGAAGAGATGGTTCTGATCACCCAAAGCCTCAGGGAAGTTCAGTTTATAATGAATAACTATGTAGGCATTGTTCGTTCCGACCTGAGGCTTGAAAGAGCAATGGTCAGACTTGAAATACTATATAATGAGACTGAAAGTCTTTATAAGCGGTCACTCATTTCAAAAAAACTATGCGAGCTTCGAAATATAATAAATGTAGGTTACATAATAATTAAATCAGCACGCAACAGGAAGGAGAGTATAGGCCTTCATTATTCAATTGACTATCCTAAAAGAGCTATTTCTGAATTCTGATAAATTAAATTTCCCATGAACCATCTTGAATCATCAATTACAGGAAGGAACCACCTGTGGAGGTACATAGTAATGTTTGCTCTCATTCTGGTTATCTCCAACACAATCGGCGCATTACCCCTGCTTATCGCGGTCCTTGCTAAATCAGCCGGCAACCCTGATGTATTTTCCAAACTGGCTGACAATCCAAATGACCTGGGAGCACTTGGTCTCGATCCTGTCCTTGGACTTGTACTGATGCTTTTTCCGTTTATTGCAGGACTGGCTGCATTTATTTTACTCATAAAGCCGTTGAATCTCAGGACTATTAATACTACAATAAACGGAACAGGTCCGATTCGCTGGAAAAGATTTTTCATTTCAGCCTTTGTATGGGTTGTTATTTCTGCGGTCTATTTTTTTATTTACCTGAAAGTTGATCCTTCCAATTTTGTTATAAACAACAAGACCATCTCGCTTCTTACATTATCAGTGGTATCGTTGGTATTCATCCCCTTTCAGGCCACTTTCGAGGAGGTGCTTTTCAGGGGATATCTTATGCAGGGTTTTTTCTCTGTTATCAAAAACAGGTGGTTCCCATTGCTGATGACATCGCTGCTGTTCGCCCTGATGCATGCCTTCAATCCTGAAGTAAGTGAATACGGTTTTCTTGTTATGATGCCCCAGTACATTACTTTCGGTCTGATATTCGGGATAATAACTATACTTGATGACGGTATTGAAGCTTCCATGGGAGCTCACACTGCAAATAATGTATTCCTTTGTATTATTGTTACAAGTAAATCGTCGGCGTTGCAGACTCCGGCACTGTATCAGCAGATGAACGTTTTCCCATGGACAGAATTTGCAGGGCTTGTAATTTCCGGAATTGTATTTATTCTGATCCTGAAAAAACTATTCGGTTGGGAGGATTTCTCAATCCTTTTCAGGAAGATAACGGTTTAAAATATTTTTAAAAATTGTAAGTAATTTACAGAGACAAGCTGCTGATCAAAATGCCTCTGTGGAACTTTGTGCACCTCTGTGATCCTCTGTGTAAGTTTTTAATTATTTGTTACACAGAGAGACACTGAGAAGCACAGAGGGCCACAGAGGACCTTTAGATATTACTTATCTTATATATTGTAAATAGATGTTTGGTCATCAGATCGGAAGTCGCCCCATTTTTGCCGGATCTCCTCAATAATAGTTTTTATATCATCAGGTTCGGTTGCTGTCAGCAGCTTCAGGCGGGTTTCTTTGAAGTGTGGAAGCCCTTTGAAATAATTGGAAAGATGTCTTCGCATTTCGTAGATAGCTCTTTTCCCCTCCTTAAATTCAAGTGATTTATCGAGATGAGCAATCGCGAGGTCGGCTTTTTCATTTACAGTAGGTTCCGGAAGTATTTCCCCGGTATTCAGATAATGTCTGATATCATTGAATATCCATGGACGGCCAACAGTTGCCCTTCCGATCATTATCCCGTCGACGCCGTATTTGTCGAACATCTCCTTTGCTTTTAACGGGCCGTCAATATCTCCGTTGCCTATAATCGGGATCTTCATCCTCTGGTTATTTTTTACCTCGCCTATAAGTGTCCAGTCGGCTTGCCCTTTATAAAGCTGAGCCCTTGTCCTGCCGTGTATAGTCAGTGCCTTAATTCCGGTATCCTGCAACCTTTCTGCAATATCGACAATGTTTTTGCTGTCATCATCCCAGCCCAGGCGTGTCTTGACAGTTACAGGAAGTCTTACAGCGTCGACAATGGCTTTTGTCATCTCAATCATCAGGGGGATATTCCTGAGCATTCCTGCTCCGGCTCCTCTGGTTGCGATTTTTCGGACAGGGCAGCCAAAATTTATGTCAATCAGTTCGGGATTGGCTTCCTGAGCTATGAGAGCTGCCTCTACCATTGCATCGATGAGGTGACCGTAGATCTGAATACCTATTGGCCTCTCGAAGTCGTAGATATCGAGTTTTCTTACGCTTTTCTCCCCATCCCTTATCAGTCCGTCGGAGGAGATAAATTCGGTATACATAAAATCTGCTCCGTTAATTTTGCATACCATTCTGAAGGAAGGATCAGTAATGTCCTCCATGGGAGCCAGCAGCAAAGGGTAATCTCCGAGAGTTATATTTCCTATTGTCAATGTATCTTTTGTAAATGTTTATAAATAACTTTGGTGCAAAATTAACAAAATGGGTGATTTTAGAAGCCATCTTTTTCAGGATGAGAAGCAACCTCTTTTTCATTTACTGCTCCTTTTTGTTGTTGCGCTGGTAGGAGGAGGCCTTCTGTTCTTATTGACAGTTGTTGCAGGTAATTTCTTTTTTAATATTGATAATGTTTTTGGTTATAATACCGCAATTCCGGGGGGATCGAATGAAAGGGCATTCATGAAATACATTCTCGTTTCCCAGCAGATAACTCTCTTTGTTCTTCCTTCCCTGTTTTTAATGACTATTATTAATAAATCACGGAAGCCCTGGGATCATGATTTTAAATCCCCTCCCGTTAACGAGGTAATCCTTGTTATTCTTCTGGCATTCTGTATATTTCCGGTAACAAGTTTTACAGGACAGCTAAATTCCCAGGTTCAACTCCCCGACTGGCTCTCAGGAATCGAAAAATGGATGGTCGACAAGGAAGAGAGTGCAGAAAAGGTTATTCAGCTTGTAACTACTCCCGAGACCCTTTCTAATATGGTAGGTAACATTATTATTATTGCAGTTCTTCCTGCTTTTGGCGAGGAGCTCATCTTCAGGGGAGTTTTGCAAAAATTATTATTACGTGTGCTAAGGTCAGGTAACGCTTCTGTATGGATAACCGCTTTTATATTCAGTTCGTTACATCTTCAGTTTTTCGGATTCCTTCCCCGGTTTATTCTGGGACTTGTCTTCGGGTATCTGTTTCTCTGGAGTGGTACTCTCTGGCTTCCAATTGTTGCGCACTTTGTCAATAATGCGGTTTCGGTGGCTGCTGACTATTTTCAATCGGGAAATCCATCAGAGGTTTTGCCTGATTCAGAATTATGGCAGGTTATGCTTGGCATTGTATTTCCGGTATTTGCGATTTCATTGATTATGCTTTATTTCAGGCATAAAAGCATTGTTGAATCAGGTAGTGAACATAGTGAAAATGAAATTACCGGGTAAGGCTTTTTCTTATCGTGTCTTTCCCAAGTTCGGTTTTCCTGTAGAAATATTTAATGCCATATTCTTCATTTATTCTCATTCTTTCTAATTCAGGGTAAGATTTGTGGATGTTTTCCACCTCATTCCAGACCTGAAGTATTATTTCATCAACTTCCCGACGCAGTTCCATGTTCTTTTCAAGGAAATCAAGTGTCTTCTTTTCAAGAATTTTATTATACGAGAAAGCTTCAAGGAAAGTCTCAAACCGGACTTTAACTAATGCAATTGAAGGGTTGGTGACTGGGTTGCCTCCTTTTCTGACCCGGAATTCTTCCCCTTCAATTATTCTTCGGCCCCAGCTCACTATTTCATTTTCGGTGCTTAGCGAAGGTACGGAGGAATCATCTTTGGAAATCGCGTAAAAAGTTCGGATATCAGCCGATAGTTCCCCTCGGAAAATGGCCATATTCATAACTCTGATAAAGTGGGTGAGATAAATCCTCGCCTTTTTCATTACCTCACTGTAGTCCTGATTTCTCTTAATTTGTTCAACCACCGACTGACGGTACAAACGAATATTGCGTTCAAACAACGGAAGTATCTTCTCCAGGTGAATAACTGATTTCGGTGAAAAGGCAAGTTTTTGAGGTGGTAACTCTTTTCCTTTTTCCAGAGCGATCCTCATTGCCTTTAGTCGGGCAGTGTCGGTATTAGGCAGTCGTCTGTATGGCATCTGACTTTTTTTACAACAGGGTTAGTGTGTCAAACTAATGCGAAGGTAGTATAAATTTGAATATAATGATTGGCATTCGTATTATTTTCATTTGCCCGGAATCTAAATATTCCTAAAGAAAAGGTAATTTATTTACCTGCTTGTAGGAAATGGCCTACAAACAAATAGTCTTTTTCCTACTTTTTTTAGAGACTTAACCTTACATTCTGACAACGAAATCAGGCTTATCTTTACATCATACAAAACAACAGAAAAAAAGGGATTACGAACAAAAGCTAAAAGAAGACAGAAGATAATAAAAAAATACGAAGAGGAAAACTGGGGAGTTTTTTTTTCATAGATAGGTTTAGGTTAGGTTAGGTTAGTTTTAGTTAGGGGAACAGAGGATGTGCAGGGAGGAACGGGAAACTGTTCCTCCCTGCCTCTTTTCTATTAGTTTAATACTCATCCGGATTAATTTTCTCTGATCTCTGTTGTTTAATCTCTTTGGGGTTATTAATTTAGGAGTTTCTTAATAACTAAAAATACTGCTATGTTCAGGAGTGAGATTTATACAAAGAGGAGGGAAGAGCTCCACAAAAGGATGAAGACGGGTCTGGCTGTTTTTGTGGGGAATACCGAGTCTCCAATGAATTATGCTGCTAATGCCTATCATTTCAGGCAGGATAGTGATTTTCTGTATTTTTTCGGGATTGACCTGCCGGGTTTCGCCGCCCTGATGGATTTTGATTCGGGGAAAGACGTTATTTTCGGCAATGATTTTGACATGGACGATGTAATTTGGATGGGTCCACAGCCTCAGGTTAAAGAAATCGCACTTAAATGCGGCATAACAGAATCTGCTCCATTTGCCAAACTTGAAACAGTTATAAAGGACGGTCTGGCAAAAAGGAGGAGGGTCCATTTTCTTCCACCCTGCCGTGGTGAAAATAAAATACTCCTCGGTTCACTTTTGGAAAAAAATTCATTGGAACTGAAAGAATCATCTTCCATTGATTTAATAAAGGCTGTAATTTCACTAAGGTCAATAAAGGAGAAGGTGGAGATTGAAGAGATTGAGAAAGCAGTGGATATAGCCTACGAAATGCACGTTACCGCCATGAAAATGTGTCGCCAGGGCGTGAGGGAGCAGGAAATATTTGGGACTATTGAAGGTATTGCTCTGGCAAAGGGTAGCGGAGTTGCTTTCCCCACTATTCTGAGTATTAACGGACAGACGCTCCATAATCATTCACATGATAATACTCTAAGGAAGGGCAAGATGCTGGTCGTTGACTGCGGTGCCGAGACCAACCTTCATTATGCTTCAGATATTACCCGTACTATTCCTGTTGGCGGGAAATTTAGTTCTCAGCAAAAAGATGTATATGAGATTGTCCTGAAGGCGAATACTGAAGCCATTCAGGCAGCAAAACCCGGAGTTTCCCACCGTGATGTGCATTTTATGGCCTGCAGGATAATTGCTTCCGGAATGAAGGATCTTGGACTCATGAAGGGCGATGTTGATGAAGCTGTATCTGCAGGTGCACATGCTTTGTTCATGCCACACGGATTGGGGCATATGATGGGGCTTGATGTTCACGATATGGAAGGCCTTGGTGAAAACTTCGTTGGATATAATGATGAAGTAAAACGCAGCGAACATTTTGGACTTGCATTTCTCAGGTTTGCTTTGCCTTACAAGCCGGGTCATGTATTCACAGTTGAACCAGGGTGCTATTTTATACCTGAGCTCATAGAAACATGGAAGGGTGAAGGGAAATTCACCGATTTCATCAATTACAGTAAGCTCGACAGTTTTCTTCCAATAGGAGGCGTAAGGATAGAAGATGACGTGCTTGTAACCGAAAAGGGTCACAAGGTTCTTGGAAAGCCTATTCCTAAAACGGTAAAAGAAATAGAGCAGGTCTGTTCCTGATCATTTCCTCGACTGGCCCGGGAATACTGCAAGACTCTCATGTCCGGCAGCATCGACAGACTGTATTGCAAAGAAGTAATTGTCTTTCGAATAAGGAAGTGTTACTTCATTGCCTGTTACAAGGATCTTTTTCTCCCATAAGGGTTGGAAGGTCTCTCTCATCATGATATAGTAACCCGACGGTTTCACACCTTTCGAAGGAGTTTCCCATCTGAGAGTTGTTTTATTCGTCAGTCCTCCGGTTATTATCACACAATTGGCTGGCTCATATGGTGCATTTGCAAGGTTGGCAATTGAGGCAAGGTTTATCCCGGCATTCTTCCTTACATAAGCGTAATCAACATGCTCTGGCAGGTCCCCAATCTCGATACCGTTTTCAATACCGGGTACCTTATGAGTCCTGTCATAATTCTCGTTGAACTCGCAGATCCTTACAGCGGTGAATCCTCTTTTGCAGAAGGGGGAGTGGTCGCCACCTCTTCCAAACCTGTCATTCCTGAAAACGAGGGTCACATCCAGCTGGTCGATATATCTTTCTCCGGTTTCCTTAATGTAACGGGCAAGCTGCCGAGCCCTGCTGTCATTTTCTCCTGAAGTGAATTTCCTTAATGCTGCCATTTGTTCCGTTTCATAGGCAGGCACTCCTTCGCTGAAAACTCTTACCCTCATATTATCGTTGAGCAGGGTCTCACTCGATCCGCTGTTTCCGATCATGTCGTTGTTCAGCATTGCAATAATATTCCAGTTTTCGGCTTTTGCCTTTTCAGCCATATGCTCAGAACCATATAACCCGTGTTCTTCACCCGAAACTGCCATGAAAACTATTGTAGCAGGGAATTTCCGTGGCGACATTATCCTCACCATTTCGAGTACTGCTGCTATTCCTGATCCATCATCGTTTGCACCCGGTGCATAGCTGGTATTGTCATTGTCGAGTAAGGCCCGTGAATCGAGATGGGCACTGACTACTATTATCCTGTCGTCAGCCTGATCGGTTCCTTTAAGTGTTGCAATAACGTTTTTTAGTCTTACAGGCTCAGAAATTCGCTGACCTTTCCCTCCTACGGTATAGTCTTCGAATTTTACTTCCAGTCTTCCACCAGATTGAGGTATGGAAGCCTCCATTTCCGCCTTTATCCAGTTCCACGCTGCGCCAATTCCCTGAGAAGGGTTATCCTGGACACTAAGATTATGCCGGGTATGAAAACTGACCAGTTTCCGTACATGTTGTTCAATTCTATCGGCCGATATCATATCGGTCATTTTGGTTATCTCCGGGTCGCGGCTTATAATTGTCTGTGCAGTGCAGAGTGAAGATAATGCGACAAGGATGAAGAACGAAATTGTGTTTTTCATATATTAAATTTTTTCGAGTGTTTGCCAGCACTGGTAAAGACCACGGGGAACATGAAAGCAACCTTTCCATTTTCCTCCTTTAAGAGGAAGGAGGACCTCACCGCGCCGGTTGAGATAGCCATACCATTCGGGGTATTCCTTATCCCTGAAGTGCTCCCAGGTATAATCGTGACCGATCTCAAACCATTTCAGACATTCCTTTGATCCCGTGAGCTGATAACCTTTCAGCATCGAAATAAGAGTCTCGACATGTACCCACCAGAGTTTCTGATCCCATTCGAGCTGTTGTGTAGGGTGACCCTTCCTGTCGAGGAAATAATAGATCCCTCCAAATTCCTTATCCCAGCCATATTCAACCATTTTAACAGCAATGGCAGCAGCTTTTTCAATAAGTTCCGGCCTGTTGAGGCGTACTCCCAGGTCCATTATGAACCACATGGCTTCAATTGCATGACCAGGATTGAGCAATCTTCCTTCAAAGGTGTCGGACAGTTTATTATCAGTTGTAAGGTTTTCGACCACCAGTCCCAATTCGGGGCGGTAAAAAACATCCATCACCTCGTGAATACAGGTATCGATAGTTTGGCGCAGAAATTCCTCATCGAGGAGATGTTCAATTTCGAGAGCCAGATTACACAGGATCATTGGCAGAGCAAAATTCTTCAGACTTCGTGTGCCGGGATGGGCCTTTTCCCATTTCCCCTTTGGATTGGAAGTCTTCGACAAGATAATGTCAAAGGTCTTGCGGGCGATACCGGCATATTCCTGATTACCGGTAGCCTTGCTAAGCTGCCCAAAAGCCATTGTCGCGAAGGTGTATGAGAAAATATTATAGGGTTCAATTATAGGTCTCCCTTCGCGGGTAAG
>Ga0247841_10011788_pt1 | contig 11546 bp, 9 predicted proteins | sample LaCruzMarch2015__2_FD_192410 | JGI IMG/M metagenome (GOLD analysis project Ga0247841, IMG submission 192410) | Freshwater microbial communities from meromictic Lake La Cruz, Castile-La Mancha, Spain - LaCruzMarch2015_18m | ecosystem: Environmental > Aquatic > Freshwater > Lake | place: Spain...
GTGCTGATGCTGTTCGCCGCCTCTTTCTCGTATCAAATCAAGCAGCCGCTACTTCCGATTATGAAGAGTTGGTGGCTACCCGTTCATGTCATACTTGCAGTGGCCGGGAATGGGGTATTCGCTCTCATGGCCATTGGCGGCCTGATGTACCTTGTCCAGGAGTGGCTTATTAAGACCAAACGTATAGGCAGGTTCCACAGGCTTCTTCCGTCCCTGGAAATCCTGGACACGATCAATCGCCGCGGGTTGTCGCTGGGGTTCTTTCTTCTGTCCTTGGGGATCATCTCGGGTGCGCTTTGGGCGGGCAGTGCGTGGGGGTTCTATTGGAGTTGGGACCCGAAGGAGACGTGGAGTCTTATCACTTGGTTTGCTTACGCCGCAATGGTTCATCAGCGGGTGGCTCTCGGATGGCGCGGCAAGCGTGCTGCAATGATGGCAATTTTCGGCTTTGGACTGGTGATGTTCACGTTCGTGGGAGTGAGCGCCCTCTTGGGAGGACATCACGCCTTCGGCACAACCGGTAAAGGAATCACTGGACCGTGAGTCTGGGCATTCTCGTAATAGGGCTGAATCACTCCACAGCGCCGGTACAGGTACGTGAAAAGATCACTTTTCCCGGAGACGGGGAAGGAGCGGTCACGCGGATGATCGCAGAGGTCGACGGCATCGAGGAAACGATGATCCTGTCTACCTGCAATAGGGCGGAAATCATAGCCATCGCCGATGATCCGTCGAGTGCGGGCGAAGGTCTCATCCAGGCTATCGGCCGGATCCACGGCATCAGCCCCGACCCTATTCGACCGCACCTTTATTTCAAAGAGGACTTGGAGGCGGTACGCCATGTCTTCCGCGTGGCGTCCAGCCTGGACTCAATGGTGGTGGGTGAGCCCCAGATACTGGGGCAGGTCAAGGAAGGGTACAAACGCGCTGCCTGTGTCAATGCCACCGGGCCGATTCTCAATCGACTCATGCACCGGGCTTTCTTCACGGCCAAGCGCGTGAGGTCCGAAACAGGAGTGGGGCTTGCAGCGGTCTCGGTTGCTTACGTCGCTGTCGAGCTCGCAAAGAAGATCCTCGGTGAACTCAAGGACAAGGCGGTCCTGATGCTTGGCGCAGGAGAAATGGCTGAGCTGGCGGCCCGACATCTCTCAACGCAGGTGGACAAACCCATAATCGTGATCAACCGGACCTACCAGTCTGCCTGCAATCTTGCCGGACTGCTTGGCGGGTCGGCCATAGAAATGGAAAAACTCGACGACGGGCTTTCATCGGCCGATGTCGTGATAACCTCAACAGGCAGTCGCGACCCTGTGATCCTGAGCGATCAGATGAAGAGGATCATGCGGCGGAGACGATTTCGGCCGATCTTTCTCATCGACATCGCAATCCCCCGCGATGTTGAACCCGAGGTCAACGAAATCGACGGCGTATATCTTTATAATATCGACGACTTGCAGGCTGTGGCCGACGAAAACGCGGGCGAGCGTCACCAGGAGGCCCTACGGGCGGAGACCATTGTTGCCGAAGAGGTCACCAAATTCATGAACTGGACCAAGGCCTTGGAATCCGCTCCGACTATAGTAGCTCTGCGAGAGAAGCTCGAGGGGATCCGCTCCGCGGAACTTAGCCGCTGCAACGGGAAGCTGGCTCGTCTCGACCCTGCCGAGCGAGAGATCATTGAAATGATTACCAGGGCCATCATTAACAAAATAGCCCACGACCCCATATCGTTCATCAAGCAGTCCGGAACGCGGGCGAGGCGCAATCTTTGTCTTGATATGGCCCAGAGAATGTTCAAGCTCGACGGGTTCGTGTCAACACTTGAACCGGGAGAAGAAGAACGCACAGAAAATGAACCTCATCATCGGAACAAGAGGTAGCACTCTCGCTCTTTGGCAGGCGCGACACGTTGCCGCGATAATAGAGGACTCCAACTCCGGCACAACAGTGTCACTGACCATCATCAAGACCAGCGGCGACAAGATGCTGGATACGCCTTTGTCCGTTATCGGAGGCAAGGGCCTGTTCACCAAGGAAATTGAGGACGCTCTCTTGGAACGCAGAGTGGACATTGCGGTTCATTCGTTGAAAGATCTGCCGACCGAATTGCCGCGTGGTCTCCTCCTGGCTGCGATCATGAGACGCGAAGACCCGAGGGACGTATTCGTGTCCCGAGATGGCCGGGACCTTGAAGATCTGGAACCTGGGGCGAGAATAGGGACCTCCAGTCTGAGAAGAAGAGCATTTCTCCTCAATCGGTACCCTGCGCTGGAAGTGGTTCCCATCAGGGGGAACGTTGATACGCGGCTGCGGAAGATAGAATCGGAGGACCTGGCCGGTGCAGTGGTTGCCGCTGCAGGAATTGTCAGAATGGGTCTTCGGGACCGGATAACTTCGTATCTTGACCCTTATGTCATGATTCCGGCAGTAGGGCAGGGGGCTCTTGCCATCGAGTGCCGCGTGAACGACCCGCAGATCGAAGCCGTAGTTAACGGCCTCCACGATTTCGGGACCTCTCGGTGCGTGCTGATAGAGCGAGCTTTTCTGCAAAGAATGGGTGGTGGCTGTCAGGTCCCGATGGCTGCCCATTGCGTCACAGATGGAGACGGCGTCCGAGCCGTAGCGGCCGTGGTCCATCCTGACGGATCACCTATGCTGCGAGAGGTGTACGCGGGGCGGGCCGATGATCCAAGGGTCGGCTCTAGGCTGGCCGATCTACTCATCGAGCGAGGAGCGGCCGCGATTTTACGGAGCGTTTTGCAGAACTGGGAACCGGGGCCTGACGACGGGACTTCGTAGAAGGGTTGTCAGAATTCCCGGGCTATTTTGAGGATATATGAATGTCAGAGAGTCCGATTGAAGAAGCATTCGCCCCGGTGGTCACGGGGACAGTATACCTCGTCGGGGCCGGCCCGGGCGATCCAGGCCTTATCACTGTAAAGGCGTTGCTAAAGATCAAGTCCGCGGACGTCATCGTGTATGATTATTTGGCGGGAAGCGCGTTCTTGGACGAGGCCCGACCGAACGCGGAGCTGATCTACGTGGGGAAATCGGGCAAAGAACATACGCTGGAGCAGGTTGACATCAACGAGCTTCTTGTGCGCAAGGCGAGAGAAGGCAAGACCGTTGTCAGGTTAAAAGGCGGAGATCCTTATGTATTCGGCAGAGGAGGGGAAGAAGCTGAAGAACTGGTCGAGGCAGGAATTCCCTTTGAAGTGGTTCCCGGCGTGACCTCCGCTGTTGCGGCGCCGGCCTACGCCGGCATTCCTGTGACTCACCGGGAACACGCGTCCATGGTGACCTTCATCACAGGACACGAAGAGCCGGGCAAGAAGGATTCCGCGCTGGACTGGGAAGTCCTGGCCCGCAATCCGGGCACGTTGGTCTTCCTCATGGGAGTGAAGAACCTTTCCAACATTGCGACGTCTCTCATCAATCATGGCAAGCCTCCCCAGACACCGGCAGCGCTGGTTCGCTGGGGAACTACTCCGCAGCAGGTCTCAGTGGCTTCTACCCTGGCACTGATCGCAGAAGCGGCCCGGCGAAAGCAAATAAAGGCGCCGGCAGTCCTCGTGGTCGGCTCCGTGGCAAGCCTGAGAGAAAAACTGGGCTGGTTTGAGAAAAAACCCCTTTTCGGAAAGAGGGTGCTAGTCACCCGCAGCCGCGAGCAATCAAGAAGAATAGCTGAGAGAATCGCCGATCTGGGCGGCGAGCCCGTGCTTTTTCCCACCATTCGGATCCTGCCACCGGATGATTTCGGGCCCCTGGACGATTCCATAAGGAGGATCAGCGAATTCGACTGGGTCATATTCACGTCGGTCAACGGAGTGGAACGGTTCTTCCAGCGTTTCTTCCAGGTTCAAGAGGACATCCGCCGCATGGCAGGCCCCCGGATCGGGGCTATCGGGCCTGTGACCGCTAGTGCGATCCGACAGCACGGACTCAAGGTGGACTTGCTCGCGGGAGAGTTTGTGGCTGAAGGGCTGCTCAGCTCTCTTGTCCCGAATCAAGTGCGCGGCAAGAAGTTCCTCATCCCCAGAGCTGAGAAGGCTCGTGAAGTCCTCCCTCTCGGGCTCGTGGATATGGGAGGCGAGGTCGAGGTGGTCGCGGTCTATCGGACCGGCCTCCCATCGGACAATGATGTTGACGGAATCCGCGAAATGCTGACCGGGAAAAAGCTGGATGCCATCACCTTCACGTCTTCCTCGACCGTCACTCATTTCGTGGAGATGCTCCGCGAGAAAGATCTCTCCTTTCTTCTCGATGGCGTGGCAGTGGCTTCCATCGGGCCTGTGACGTCCGCTACCGCGAGGGAAAACGGCCTTCCGGTTGCCGTGGAGGCCCGCACGTACACCATCGACGGCCTCATCGAGGCCCTATGCGGGCATTTCCGGAGTTCGGCGACTATCGACTAATTCGTTGAATATGCTAAGCATTCGCCTGTGATTGGCCTCCAGGGTGTACTGCGAAGCAGTTCGCTCTGCGACCACCGAAGCAGTTCGGAGCACTTCCCTGTCCAGGAAATGCCACATGGCGCATGCCATATCATCGATGTTTGCCGGATCGCTCAGGACTTTGCCGTCCACGCTGTCGGTGACAATTCCGGCGGCTCCGTTGTACTGAGTGGTGATGGCGGGGAGACCGGCTGCCATAGCCTCGATGACAACCAGCGAGCACGCGTCGTAGAAGGTGGGAAGAATAAAAACGTCGCACGCACTGTAATAAGCTTCCGGTTCACGCGTTGGACCAGGATACCTCACAACATCGGTAAGTTGCAGATCGCTCACCAGACGAGCCAAAGAGCGTGAGGGTGGCCCGCCCACCACCACGATCCCGAAGCGGCCCGAGCGTACCTTGCGCCTAAGCCTGTCCGCTGCCTGCAGAAGAAAACGAACTCCTTTCTTCCTGAAATCGTAGGCCATGAAGAGAAAGAGCACCTCATCATCGAACCCGAGCCTTGTCCTCAATTGCTTGCCTGCGGCCCCCGCTGCAGCGACCTCGAACTTCCTCACGTCAACACCATTGTAAACGAGGCGAATACGTTCCCCGGGAACTCGAAAGTAGTCGGCCATGTCGTTTCGGACCATATCAGAAATGGCAACAATGACCGGCGGTTCTTTGGCACGAAAAGGAGCGGCCTCGATCCATGCCCTCGCGTGATACTTGGGAGATGCAAAGAGAGCCAGGGTCTTGAGAAACCTGAGCGCCGGATTGCGGACGGCTCTCAGTTTTCGGGAATTACTCAGATAGTGAACCCCTCCGTGGCTCTGATAAACGTTCATCTCGAGCGTATTGCCGAATCCCAACACAACGTCGAAGTCCTGACCTCGGACCATGCTCCGGTGCCGAAAAGCGAAATCCAGTATCCTGACCGAGGGCGGGACCCAGCGTGGAAGCCTTGGAATCGGGTGGAACACTGCTTGAGCGGGTTCTCCAGCCCACGAGTGGCCGTACAAATGGACTTCCCATCCCTCGGACACGAGCGTTCGAGCCAGTTCGACCGCGTATGCCTCGGCTCCTCCCGAGTGACGGTCGAATTTTTCGAGTGCCAGGGCTATCTTCATGACTCGTCATACCAATGCGGTTTCAAACATGTAATTTCGGGGAGAGACCTTTTTACAAAAAGGTCCTCCCCGGATTACCTCTTTGAAAGCTAATTTGTATCACCCGTGCGGTCCCTCGTCCTTCGGCAGTCCGCGCTCCCATGCCTTGGCATGTTTCAGAAATACGTAGAACGCGCTGTTGACGGCTATCACCACGCCCGGAAGGCCGTCGAGAATGCCAAGCTTCCAGATGGCGCATTCGACGAACTTCATCGCCGCATGAAATACCCCGAGGAGCAGATACGCGGAAGAACCTGCGCGGGGCCTGTTCTCCGCGAACACCGTCGAAAAACGGTTGATCGTCCGGACCTGGTCCGAAATGTCCCGATACACATAGTGGAGCAGCGGGCTGTTGAGTTCACGGACCGTTCCGGTCACTTCCAGTTTTTCGTGCAGGCCGTCGCCCACCCAAAGGCCGTGGCCCCTCCGGACAAGCCGTACCTTTCGGTCCGGATACCAGCCGCCGTGGCGGATCCACCGGTTGAGATATCGGCTCAGTCGGGGTATGGAGAAGGCCGCTACGTCCGGTCCCGCACTTTTGACAGCTTGCACGATCTCCAGTGCGGCTTCGGGGGACAGAAGTTCGTCCGCATCCAGGCTCAGGATCCACTCACCTTGAGCCTGTTCCATAGCGAGCTGCTTCTGTTTCGCGTATCCCAGCCATTCTTGTTCTATTACGCGAGCCCCTCGGAACCGACAGATCTCTATCGTACCGTCCGTACTGCCCGAATCGACGAACACGACTTCATCCGCAATGGCGACGCTGTCAAGAAGGCCTTCGACCCTGTCCACCTCGTTGCGCGCGATCACAGCGACGCTGAGGAGGGGCCTGGCCGCAGAGATATCGGATCTGTTTTCCATAAGGCGGAATGATAGGAAGGAGAGATCAAACTGTCAAATGGTGTGGCGGCCGAAAAGGATCGGAGGTCCAATACCGAGCGACGGTAAAGACAATTGGCCGAGTTAACATAATATGTCTTATCGGACATTGTCGCCACGAAAAGAACTCGACCCTCAAAAAGCCCCCAAATCAGTCCTGAAACTTGACCAAAAGAGAATCCCGTCACACCACATCGTCGACCCGATGGAAGCCGGAATGACGGCGTGATTTTTCGCATGACCCGATGACTCGCGCTGCTATTCCACCTTGAGAGTCAATTCCGGAGGCGTCTTGAATGTCTTCGAGATATTGCATCCTTTAGCAATGGCTTCGAAGGCGTCGGTCTTATCTCCCAATTGAGCTGCGACGTTACGGATTGTGACGTCAATCCTGGAGATCCGGTCGGGTTTTTCCGCAAATTCCCATTCCACCTCGGCCTCCAGATCTCTCAACTCGATCCGGTGTCGCTTGGCCACCCAAACAACCCCTGTGAGTACCTCGCAGGACGCCAACGCGGCCGCTGTAAGTTCCGACGGATTCGGACCGGAGTTCTCGCCGCCGTATTTCTCCTTGAGGTCCACGACGAAACTCCATTTGTCCGTGACAATCTCCATCGTGCGGGGGCCTATTTGTTTCAGTTTAAGCTTCATCTGCTACTCCGAGGGACATGTTCGCTTAGTCCGGACGGCGTAGGAGCCCGGAATCGGGACCCGGATCATGGCTTCAGCTCCGGGAGCAACTCGAGGGCCTTCTCCAGGTCCGACACTCTAAAGATAAACAGCGCGGTTTCGCTGTGAGAAAAAGCGGACCCGTAGGTGTAGGCTATGTTAACGCCCGCGTCGCCGAACCGCTTCGAGACCATGTTCAGAATGCCGGGCTTATTCTCCAGAATCAGGCCGATGACGTCATGCACTTTGACTTGATATCCCGCTTTGTTGAGGACAGTTACCGCTCTTGTAGGATTGTCCGTTATCAAACGGATCATGGAGTAATTGATCGACTCTCTGAGAATCGCCTCGTAGTAGTCCCTGGGCGCGACCCTTCTGCCAGTCTGGCCTCGGACCTCGTATAGGGCCAGCAGGTATTCGTTGGCATCCTGTATGCTCATTGCTTCGATGTTGATGTGCTCATCTTTGAGAATGGCTGTTAACTTTGCCAGTTCCCCTGGAGCATCGGCGAGCATTACCTCAAGTTGCTGCCTGACGGTCATTGGTCTCTCCAGACTTGCTTTTGTGCTCGCATTATGCCTGAGTTCCACTTTCAAATAAACTCTTTTGGAGATATACTTCAACTCTCGCAGCGGCCTTTGATGCCACGTCAGACTGTCGTGTCTCACATAGCATTTCCGTGACAGCCTCCGGAGGTCCAGTTGGAAGCCTCGCTTCACGCGCAATTTTTTCTGGGAAGCCTCCTGTTCAAAAAGGTCCGTACCGCGGAAGGCGGCCGTGTCCTCGGGATCCTCCAAGACTTGGTGATGGATTTGGATCGGCCCGAACCGGAGATTACGGCTCTGGTATACCGTGAACCGTGGTTCAAGAAGCGATGGCGCTTGCCCTGGAGCGCTGTGTTGTCCGTCGGTCATTCAGGAATCGTAGTCAGAAGCGACGCCCCGACTCCGAGTGCCGACAGCGGCGGCCAACCAGGGTCTTCCCAGGTTTTGATCCGTGACTTCCTTCTCGACAAGCAGATAGTAGACGTTTACGGCGCGAAAGTGGAACGCGTCAACGACCTGCAGTTTCTTAGTGGAGACGGCAAGCTGATAGTGATTCAGGTGGATGTAGGAGTGCGCGGTCTTCTGCGGCGTCTGGGCTTCGAGAAAACCGTCGCTCGCTTCTGCAAATGGTTCTTCGACTATGACCTCAAGGAGAGCTACATACCCTGGCACTACGTTGAACCTCTCGGAGATCCGGACCGTCTGCGGCTCCAGATACCGCAGAGTCGCCTGGCGCAACTGCACCCCGCAGACCTGGCGGACATAATCGAGGACATGGATGTTCACGAACGGGCCGCGATGGTGGACTCCCTTAATGAAGAAGTCATTGCGGAAGCGCTTGAAGAGATGGACCCCAAGGTCCAGGTGGCCATAGTGAGGGGGCTTGAACCTGAGAAGGCTGCGGATATCATTGAAGAAATGTCCCCGGATGAGGCTGCGGATCTCATAGCCGACCTGCCCAAGGATGCCGTCGATGACATCCTGGAGGCTATGGACGATGAATACGAAGCCAAGGTCCGAGGCCTCCTTGAACACGAAGAGGACGAGGCAGGCGGCCTGATGACCACCCAGTTCATGGCTCTGGGCGCGGACAAGACTATCGTGGACGCCCTGGCGTACATCAGACAGAATGCCAACGAAATGGACGTGATTTACTACATTTACGTGGTCGATGACGAATCGAGATTACTGGGCGTAACCAATTTGAGGGAGCTTCTTTCCAACGAGATCTTCACTCCTTTGGAAAGAATTATGACGACCAGAGTCATTACCGCGCACTTGGAGGACGAGGCTGACGACCTCGTGGACCTGTTCGCCAAGTACGGATTCAGGGCTTTACCGGTTGTCGATAAGGAGAACAGGATCAAAGGGGTGATCAGGTTCAAGGCCCTCCTGGATATTTTGGCCCCTCATCTGGGGAAGTGATTCCGGCTAATAATCGGTCGAATACTAGTGATGTCAACTAGTTAATTAAGGAAGATCCCGTCGCCCCGGCGAAAGCCGGGGCCCGGTAGATGAGGCCAATACTGGGTTCCGGCTTCCGCCGGAACGACGAATGAAGCTGTATCGCATAGTTAAGTTAACCTCTCTGCCTACGAGAGGAGGGTCTCACCCTACCTCACGTGACCAAATGATTGCCATGTGAGTAAGAGTGAGAATCGGAGCTGCATCGGTGCCAAAGGATCGCGAAAATGGAGGCGGTGACGGAAGAAACGGGTCCCTGAAACGTCGGCTGATAGGTCTGTGGGGCGTACTCATCCTCATGGGACCGGGCATAATCACATCCAACGTGGACAACGATGCCGGCGGCATTACCACCTACTCCCTTGCCGGAGCCAACTTCGGGCTCCTTCTTCTGTGGTCTCTGATTCCTATTACGGTGGTTCTTATAATCGTCCAGGAAATGGGAGCGCGGATGGGAGTGGTCTCGGGAAAGGGCCTGTCTGACCTGATCCGAGAGCGTTTCGGGGTCAAGGTAACTTTTTACCTGATGATCCTTCTCGTTGTCACCAATCTGGGGAACACCCTGGCGGAATTCGCGGGCATAGCCGCATCGCTGGAGATCTTCGGAATATCCCGGTACATCGCCATTCCCCTGAGCATCCTGTTCCTGATGTGGCTGGCGGTTAAGGGAACATACAGGTCTGTGGAGAAGGTCTTTCTGACGGCATGCGTATTTTATGTTTCGTACGTGGTGGCCGGGTTCATGATTAGCCCCGACTGGGTGGAAGTTATAGCGGCAACGGGATCTCCCACCATTAGACTGGAGACTCCGTTCATAGTCATGCTGGTCGGCTTGGTGGGGACTACCATCGCACCCTGGATGCAGTTTTATCTACAGGCATCCATCGTTGACAAGGGGCTGGGCCCCAAGGATTTGACAGCGGCACGCATCGACGTGGTGGTGGGTTCCATCGTCGTCAGCGTCGTGGCCTTTTTCATTATTCTGGCCTGCGCTGCAACGCTCTTCAAAGCGGGGATCAAAGTCGATGAGGCTGCGGAAGCCGCCCTAGCCTTGCAGCCACTTGCCGGAAAGTACTGCACCTGGCTGTTCGCTTTCGGCCTTTTCAACGCGTCAATGTTCGCAGCGGCAATTCTGCCAATTTCCACCGCGTACACAGTGTGCGAGGCTTTCGGCTGGGAATCCAGCCTTGACCGGAAATTCTCTGAAGCGCCACAATTTTACGGTCTGTACTGTTTCATCATATTCTTCGGAGGATTGGTGATACTGGCCCCCGGCCTTCCTCTCATTTCGATCATGTATGTTTCCCAGGTTATCAACGGCCTTGTCCTGCCGGTGGTGCTCGTGTTCATGTTGTGGTTGGTCAACGACCGAACGATCATGCGGGAGCACACCAACGGCATCGTCCTCAACGTGATCTCCTGGGCGACTGTGGCCGTGCTGGTAGGTCTTTGCGCCACAGCCCTGTACTTCTCAATTCGACAGGTGGTAGGCTGACGGAAATCCAATTACGGTGTTCGCAGCAAGGATGACACCATTGCGCCAATCTTGTCCGGCGCCACCTCAATGGGGACGTTGTCCTCTTTGACCGTTTTGACCCGGCGGTTGGACGCGGAATCAACCAACGCTGCCTCTATGGCGTAGACCTCGCCCTTTCGTTCAACTTGCACATTTATCGCCAGCTCCCCTTCCCCACCCCCCGGTGACCCGCTAGCCTCTTCGTTTACCTCAGCAATTCGGCTTGAGACCGATGCATCCTTTTTATCGGAGGAAACTTTCCGGACAAATCGGTAACGCGCTTCAAGATCTCTCGGCACCGTCCACGTCAGGTCGGGGATGCTTTTTCCCTGAGAATCGACGATATGCACGCTCACTGGTTTCCGACGGTGCAACTCATCCGACAAGGACCCCGGTAATGCACCGCTCCTTGTATCCGACTTTCGCGGTCCCCCCGGTCCCGCAGCCTGGTACTCGAGTCGCCTCGGCGCGGCGCGTCCTTCCGCCGTAGATTGGGGCAATAGTCTCTCGGGTTCCTTGCCGCTCTTCAGCTCGACCTTCGCAGGGAGCTTAGGCTCAAGCACATCTGTTCTTGACCTGCGGGCCGGCGTTGTTTCAGATTCACCCCCGGTGGGCGGTGGAGTCGATACCACGGATGCGGGCCGAGTCTTATCCGAAGCAATTCCCACAGATCCGTTTTCCCTCTTTGCCTTTTCCTGGAGACGCGCAGGCTCCTCAGCCGGCGGAGACGCAGGTGCTTGCTCGGCATCGGCGGGAACAAACGAACGCTCTTGCCGAGGCGAAGGTGGTTCAGTCATCCTGAGGACCTCTGCAGAACGAACATCCTTCTTGATCGTTCGCCACATAGGTAGTCCAACCGCCGCTATGATC
>Ga0247841_10011789_pt1 | contig 11545 bp, 7 predicted proteins | sample LaCruzMarch2015__2_FD_192410 | JGI IMG/M metagenome (GOLD analysis project Ga0247841, IMG submission 192410) | Freshwater microbial communities from meromictic Lake La Cruz, Castile-La Mancha, Spain - LaCruzMarch2015_18m | ecosystem: Environmental > Aquatic > Freshwater > Lake | place: Spain...
AAAAATCATTACTCATTGATATTATGATATATATAAAACCAACCAATGTCTAATTGTTAATAAATTGATAGGTTATCAACTGATATTTAACATATTTGATAGAAAAAGCTGCAATGTGGGTTAAATGCTGATATTGAAATTATAAAGTATTATCCATGATTGGATGATTAATAAAACAAAACAATTTAATTACTTTGGTCAAGGGTTGTATTATGTTGATAAGATATGAAATATAATATTCAATTATTTTCAAATAAATGTTTAATATTTGACTACATTTAGCGAAACAAGTATTAAAATGGAGAAATGAATAATTAATTAATTAAAATTAATTATCAAAGTTAAACATTTTCAACTCAAAATATAAGAAACAGTTTCTTAGAGTTTGACTATTTTTCCTGAGGCAACAGGTTTTTTATTCAAAACAAGTATGTAAGAAAAAATCCCTGCTTCAACATCTTTCTCCGGAATCCAGTCGTAACGGTTGTTATCATTATCTGCTTTTACCTGTGTAACATTCTTTCCTTCCTGGTCATATATTTCAATAAACAGGTCATCGCCGTATTGTACATTTTTCATGTTAATATAAAATGAAACCATTCCGGTAAAAGGATTAGGCGAAACGGTGACCTTTTCAAATAACGGGAAATATTCACTATTATCCGAATAAAGTCCTTTCAGATAAATATCCTGTATTATTGTGGAATCAGGTCTCACGCAAAAATCAATATGTTGTACCGGATAGTTAGAACCACCACAAAAAATGCTGTCAATAATATAGCGTTTTGAAGGAGCATATCCGGAAAAGGAACCGTTGTAAGTAGAAAAATTGTTATGATTAAAGCCTGAAATATAAAAAAAGTCCATATAAACATAGTTACCGGTACTGTCAAAAACATGCCCTGAAAATTCGCCCATACAATCAGAATCATCATTTTCAAAACCAATGGAAGGAGAATGGTCGATGCAGTATGTTCCATCAAAACCGTCATATGTCTCATAATATACTACATATGCTGCCGACTCACCGTTTTTAATACAACTCAGTGTAGCACCAGGATAATTACCATATGCTAAATACTCCCATGTAATATAACCTCCATTATATGTGATAAGTTTTACATAATCTCCGTCGTGGTCGAAATTCACGGGTTGCAGAAGATTTGTAACGGAGATAACTGCAATACAATAAAAAGGATGCAAGTTATTATCACCCTGTAATAATGTAAAGGAAGATATTACAGAACCACCGGTTGAAGATTCCACCCCGATTGAATCATATTCCAAATAAGGGCTATAAGTCCCAAACTCCAGTTGCCAGTTTCCTGCACTGTTAATAAAAAATTCCGAGATTCCTGCATGTGTGGGAATTGGATTTCCTTTTAAAATAAAAGAGATAGCGATAAAGGTAATAATCAGAACGTACTTTTTCATCTCGTTTGGTTTTTGTTAAGATAAAGATACAAAATAAAAGTACGACTTATCCTGACCAGGAGTTATTTCTTACCCTGTGGTTGTTGTGCAGTTTCTTTTCCAGATTGTTCCTGCCGGTTTTTTTCCTCGAATTTTTTCACCAGTTCATCGAGCGGGATATCCATGTTTTCAATTGAGGCTTTTGCATCGCGTGCAAGGCTGTGGTTAGGGTACTTATCAATGAACTGCTGGTAGGTTTCCTTTGCACGCTTCTTGTTATTCATCTGTGTCTCAAAGACAAAAGCAGTAAGAAACAACGCTTCCGGCGCTTTTCGGAAATCGGGGAATATCGAAATAACATCATTAAAATAAGAGACAGCCTGTCCTCCCATCTGGATATTCATTGCCATCTCACCTGCCTTAAACAAATATTCAGGAGCAAGTGAATCCTTACTAAATTTCTCTGAAAACTCTGCATATGCTTTCATTAGCTTGAAAGCCTCTTTCTTGTCAATTCCCTTTAAAGAATCTGAATCGGGGAAAGCCTTTTTTTCCAGGTCCTGGATTTTTTCGACCTGTAATTCCCTGGGGGTTTTCCGTGTACATGCAATAACTGCTGTTATCAGCAGAATGGATAATAAAATATTCGTTCTCATAGTCCTTTTCGGTATTAAAAAATTATAGATTTTTTTGTTGGAAAATTCATTTTATAGATGGTATCTATCTTGCCACGCGTTATATCTGCCAGTTTTCCCTTAAGCAGCCGTTTCTTAAAGGGATTAATCCTGTCGGGAAAAAGGATACCTTCAAGGTGATCAAATTCATGCTGAATTATTCTGGCCTGTAGCCCTTCATATATTTCATCGTGTGACTTAAAATTTTCATCTGAATAAATGATCCTTATTTTTGAAAGACGCGACACATCTTCCCTTATCCCGGGCAGGCTGAGGCAACCTTCGTTATAAATCCACGGATCGCCCGATTGTTCCTTTATGACAGGGTTGATTAATACTTTTTTAAAATTTTCAAGTGACGGATCACTTTCTTTAAGCGGAGTACCATCAATTGTAATTACACGAATAGATTCATTTACCTGGGGAGCGGCAAGTCCCACGCCATCGGCATTGTACATGGTTTCAAACATGTTTTGTATAAACTCTTGCAAACCAGGATGTTCAGACCTAATTTCCTTTGCTACTTTCCGTAATACCGGAGCTCCATATGCTACAACAGGCAAAACCATTAATTTATCTCAGTTTATTGAAACGTGCAAATTTACAAATAACAAAAATGATAGACTAATGTTGAAAAACATCAGGTATAATCTTTTGCCTTTTCCAGCCAGGATTGAAGTATGATAGTTGCACTTATAGCATCTATCAGCCCTTTATTCCTCCTGTCTTTTTTCTTTAATCCTGCATCAAGCATTGTCTGAAAAGCAATATTGGAAGTAAATCTTTCATCAACCAGTTCAACATTCATTTCAGGAAATGATTTAATTAGTTTTTTAATGAAAGGATTAATGTACTTCAGTGCTTCGGCAGGCCTGTTTTGCATATCAACCGGGTAACCTATAATGATAAGTTCGACTTTTTCCTTTTGCAGATAGTCTGTTAAAAATGAAAAAATGTCTGATGCAGATACTGTTGTCAGCCTGTTAGCGATAATCTGCAAGGGATCGCTCACGGCAATACCGCAGCGTTTCCTTCCATAATCTATTGCCATTATCCGTGCCAATTCCGGTTAAATCTGATAATTTTCAAACTTCACGGCTGAAATCATTTCATTTACACGGCTAAGAAGTAATGTCACCGATCTGATATGTTCCTTACTGATAAAATTGTTTATTTCTTTAATATCCTGCAGTATCAGTTCATATTTCTCGTGTAATCCATCTGACACGACCTCAAGTTGTTTTTTAAAAACTGAAATTGAATCAGGCTTAATATCTTTAACGGATTGAGTAAGTAAAAGCTTCCTGCTGATTGTTTCTTCCAATTCTATTAAATATTTGACATTCTGTTGCATATTTCCGGTGATTTCTCTTTTCAGCATAATTAAATCAAGCGAGTAGTGGGGCATGAATCTGATTACAACCCGTTCAAACAAGCTTAGGTTTTTTTCTGAAGAAAGTGGAGGTTCCTGAATATTCTCCATTGATTCAAAATGAGATATCCCTGAAATTATCCTGTTAACCTTTACTTCGGTTTTATCCAATGCGGTTATTACATCATGCAGGGCAAGAATTTTCATTACATCTGGTATTGCTGATCCTTGTATCTCCTTCTCAAAATAATTTCTTAATGTTGCCAGTCCCGGCAAGAATTTTTCATGAACATCAGGTAATTTTTTAAACTCCGAAAAAAAACGGGTCACGGCGTCTCCCACACTACGAAAAGCAGGGAGAAGTTTTCCGGAATAATAATTGTTGATATCGTGCTGAAGCCTGACCGACTCTTTTAAAGCCTGGATATTAAGAGATTTCAGCCACTGATTCTTCTTCCAGTTATCTGCCAGTACAAGTAATCGTGAAATCCATAAATTATTCAGGTCAATATAACTCTTATTCAGTTCTGCTTTTCTTTTTGCAAGAACAGTTTCATCAGCCGAAGTCAATTGATTGTCTGCATTTTCTATATGATTAACAGCATCTTCATATTCTGAAACAACTCTTTCAATAAGTGAATTTGCAGTCTGATCGAGATTGTCTGAGTAATTCTTCACTGATTCCGAAAGTCGCCGGATATCATCACGGGAAGAGCTCATATTTATCTTTTTAACAAGAATTTCGGGATCATTGTCTTCCAAAACCAGCTCAACAAGTTTCTGATCAATCTGATCGTCAATCTTCCATAATTCAATACTGCTATCATAAATTTTCCTGTAGCACAACACGAAAACATCAAAAAGAGCCGACGAAAGCTGTGAAGAAAGATAATAATGGCTAATGTTTCGTATGGCATTATCAGTCTCACACGACATCATATTTTCATCAGGTACCGGCTCAAGATAAACTGATTCGGCAATATTCTCGACCAGCATGTAATAATCCCGGAAATCTGACGTAAATTCCCCAAAGCGAATTTTACCAATATCTTTTGCAACCAAAGAAAGCAAACGTGATTTGAATGTCTTATTCTTTTGTAACTGTGCAACCAGATCATTTTTACCAGTAATCGGGCTTAGCCTGACAAGCGAATCTTCAATAATTGCACCGTAAGAACTTATAAACCTGGCATGCTTCCTTAGCCTTGAAGAAAGAATAATAAGTAACCAGTTCCTGACCAGTGGTAATATTTCTAAGTGAATAACACCAATTTCCTTGCTCATTTTTATACTTAATTAAATATAAAGACAGGCACTATTTATTCGATTAACAAATGTAGGGAAAATAATTGAATAAAACTTGACTGTTCTTCTTAGACAGAAAATCTGCTGCTTGTCCAGAGATAATAATAGCAGGGGAAAAAGAACTTAAAAATGGCTTATTTGTATTTTGATTCATGATAAGGGAATTGGAAGTACTAGCCAGGCCAAATAAAAATTCGTTTATGACCTGGGATGAAAACGGAGAATCGTATCCCGGAGATATTCGCGGTCGAGGTGAGTATATATTTCAGTGGTAATGATCGATTCGTGGCCAAGCATTTCCTGTACAGCCCTGAGATCTGCCCCTCCATCGATCAGGTGGGTAGCAAAGGAATGCCTGAACGTATGTGGACTTATCTTTTTTTCTAATCTTATTATCCTTGCCAGATCGTTTATTATGATAAATACCATCTGACGTGTGAGTCTCCTGCCGTTACGGTTCAGAAAAAGATAATTTTCAAATCCTTTTTTTACTGTTGTCTTTCTACGGTCATGATCTATATAATACTCCATTTCTTTCATGGCTTTCGGACTCACAGGCACCAGCCGTTCCTTGTTCCCTTTCCCGATAATATTTATAAAACCTGCGTTAAAGTGCAGATTTGACAATTTGAGCTCAGTAAGTTCTGATACACGCAAACCACAACTGTACATCGTTTCAATCATTGCTTTATTCCTGTGACCTTCCGGTTTACTCAGGTCAATTGCTGCAAGCAGTTCATCAATTTCCTGCACTGACAACACTTCAGGCAGTTTACGTCCAATCCTTGGAGCCTGCAATAAAGCCGTCGGATCATTATCTATTTTGTCGTCCAGTAGTAAGAATTTATAAAATGCTTTTATTCCGGATATCATACGTGCCTGCGACCTTGCACTCATACCTAGATCATTGATCCATTCCAGCAGACCTTTTAACACTGCCAGGTCAACCTGTTCAGGCAATAATTTGCAATTTTTATATTCCAGAAACTGAACTAATTTGGAAATGTCTGAAAGATATGCATCAACAGAATTTCTGGTTAATGACTTTTCAAGCTTTAAAAAATACTGAAACTCTTTTTGTGCTGTATTCCAATCCATTTTATAAAATTTTGCCTGACATGCAGCTTCTGCTTATAATATATATTTACTTCTGCAAAGTACGCAAAAAGTAAAGTGAACCGTGTAATTTGTTCAATAATATTATTCAACATTTGGGAATCATGAAAATCTGTATATTATTGTAAATGATATGTACATATATAATGAAAGCATCTGTTATCCTGGCTTTTGTGTAATTTGTACAAATAAATATCATTCAATTTAACATGAAGACATCATTTGTTTCATTAATAAAATAAAATTTTAACCCAAATTTAATATTATGGAAAAACTTTTATTGTTATTTGTTTTGATCAGTAATTGCATTTTTGCAAATACAAATCATATTTCCAGCGGTTTGTATTACGCTACAGTGACCTGTTCAAATCCTACGGAAGGAGGAAGCATTGATAATACTCAGGAAAGCTGCGGAAGTTTCGATCCAACAATAATTTCAAGCACAGCACCGGCAAATAATTATACCGGAAATTTAGAATACAGGTGGCAAAAATCCACCGTTAGCAATTCCACGAATTTCAATGAAATAGCTGGAACAAATTCTGAAAATTACGATCCCGGCAACATTACACAAACAACCTGGTACAGAAGACAGGCAAGGGTTGATTGTAAAACCGGGTGGGGTACAGCTGCAACCTCAAATGTGATTGAAATGACTGTTTACCCTGTGCCGGCAATATCAGCGGTTAAAAGTGATTATAACGGTTATGGTGTAAGTTGTAACGGGGCCACCGATGGTTCGATCACACTTACCGTTACCGGAGGAACCACACCCTATTCCTTTGACTGGGGAAATGGTTTCACTGACCAGGACATCGATAACTTAGCCAAAGACACATATACTGTAACAGTGACAGATGCAAATAGCTGCACTAAAGAAAAATCTGTCGCAATTACCCAGCCATCACTTATTCAAAGGAGTACAGTGACAAGTGATTATAACGGTTATGGCGTAAGCTGCAGGAATGGATCGGATGGAACAATTACACTGACAGTGTCAGGTGGTGTAACTCCATATTCATTCGACTGGGGATCGGGTGTGACAACTCAGGATATTAATAACCTTGAACATGGCACATACACTGTTACAATTACTGATGCCAACCTTTGTACAAAAGAAAAGTCAGCTACAATAACACAGCCCTCACTGATTCAGAAAGATGCAGTAACCAGCGACTTCAACGGTTATGGTGTACATTGCAATGGTGATACTGATGGATATATCGACCTCAGCGTTTCAGGAGGGGTTTCTCCATATGCATTTGACTGGGGGAATGGGGTGACATCACAAAACCTCAGTAACCTGGGACAAGGTACTTATACCGTCACAATTACTGATGCCAACAATTGTACAAAAAATGAAACGGCAGTGATTACTGAACCTGTAATTCTTGATGCCAGTACCACCCTTAGTGATTTTAACGGGTATGGAGTAAGATGTCACGGAGGACAGCAGGGTTGGATCGACCTGAATGTAACTGGTGGCGTTACTGCATATACATTCGACTGGGGAAGTGGTATTTCAACACAAAATCTTGACGACCTTGGTGCAGGTGATTATACTGTTACAATCACTGATGTAAATAATTGTACCATAGTTAAATCAGCAACTATTACAGAACCAGATATTATCCAGAGAAGTATTGCTGCCAGCGATTTCAACGGGTATGGTGTACATTGCAACGGTGATAATGACGGAACTGCAACGCTTTCTGTTTCCGGTGGTGTTACTCCGTACTCCTTTTACTGGACAGGAGGTTTAACCACACAAGACCTCAGTGATCTTGGACAGGGTAATTATTCAGTGACAATTACTGATGCAAACAACTGCAAGAAGTACAAAACTGCTGAAATTACTGAACCTGAAGTTTTAAATGTAAGCGCTACCGTTAGTAATTACAATGGATATGGAACACATTGTCATGCTGGATTGCATGGCTGGATTGAACTTACTGTAACAGGCGGAGCAACGGCTTATTCATTTGACTGGGGTGGAGGTGTTACAACACAGGATCTTGATGATGTTCCAAAAGGAACTTATACCGTGACTGTTACTGATGCAAATAACTGCACAGACATAGAATCTGCAACAATTACAGCTCCTGAACTTATTCAACGAACCATAGTTACAAGTGATTATAACGGTTTCGGTGTCAGTTGCAACGGCGGTTCCGATGGTTCTATCACTTATTCGGTCACAGGGGGCGTTTCGCCATATTCTTATGATTGGGGAAGCGGAGTGACTACACAAAACCGGAGCAACTTAGGACAGGGAACCTACAGTGTAACAGTGACTGATTTAAACAGCTGCAATAAGACAAATGAGGCCACAATTACAGAACCAGATGCAATCCAGATAAATGCTTCTGTCAGCGATTATTACGGTTATGGCGTTTCATGCAAAGGAGGCAACGATGGGAGTATTACTGTTACAGCCAGTGGAGGTGTAAATCCTCTTTCTGTAAGTCTTAGTGGTCAGACATACTATTTTACACAGGGCACCTCAACAATTGACGATCTGTCATCAGGGAATTACATCCTAACGGTTACCGATGCAAACCTTTGCACAGTTACAACATCAGCAGAAATTACAGAACCGGCAGCAGGTATTGACATGTCTGGTATTGTGTCCAATGTCACATCATATGGAGGAAGCAACGGAGCGGTTAATATCTCTGTAACTGGCGGATTAACGGCATATTCATTCAATTGGACAGGTAGCCTGTTAACAGAAGATATTTCAGGATTAACAGCCGGAATATATTCAGTTACTGTCACCGATCTTAATCAATGCACGATTACAGGCACATATACTGTTCCTTCACCTCCGGGTGTTACAACAGGTACATTTTCCAGTTCTTCGGGCTTTTCTGCTTCCGGTAACAGTGAGGTTACAGATGAGGCTTATTCACCTGTTACTGTAAAAGGTGTGGTATGGAGCCTTACCACTGATCCTGAACTGGGTTTGAATGAACTCGGACATTCATCTAATGGTGCAGGCTCAGGCATTTTTTCAAGCAATATTCCGGGTCTTACACCAGGCACGACCTACTACATTAAGGCTTATGCCACTAATGCTGCCGGTACAACACACGACGGGCAGACCTCTTTCATGAGCCAGGGCACTGCATGGAATTGCAGTTACTGGACTAACGGCCTGCCAAATTCTTCCAAGGACGTATTTGTCAATTGCAATTACACTATCGGAGACTATGCTTTTAATGGCGGAATAAGCTGGATCACAAGGTCGCTTTTGATAAACACAGGTGTAACTTTATCGATTAAGGGAACACTAAATGTAACCGGAAACCTGGTAAATAATGGCACACTGGTTCTTAAATCCGGACAGCAGAATTTACCTTCAGGACAGTTGCTGGATAACGGAAATATCAGCGGTACAGGGATATATAAAGCTGAACGTAACCTCTACCAGGGAAATGCAGAGCACTTTGTTTCTGCACCAATGCCAAATGTCAGTTCTTCAATTTTTGCAGGTAATTCATTACTCAAGTACCTCAATCCGACTGCTACTAATCCAATACCTGCCGGCAACTGGCAGAATTTTTCGGGTACAATGGCTGTAATGAAAGGTTACACCGTCAAATTCATGGCAGGAAATAAGCTTCTTACCTTCCAGGGTACACCCAATACCTCGGCTTTCAAAACAGGTACTGTAAGTTGCTCAACTTCCAGCGGTACAAATCTGGTAGGTAATCCCTATCCTTCGGCAATCGACTGGAAAGCATCATCCGGATGGACAAAATTATTTATCGGTCCTGTAATCCAGTTTAAGAAAGGTACGGTGTATGCAACTTACAATGCATTAACAAATGTTTCGACCAATGGAGGTACACGTTACATTCCTTCAATGCAGGGATTTCTTGTTTCATCAACCGGCAACGGTACACTTGCTGCTAACAACAACGTCAGGCTATCCAGTTTCCAGACATTCTGGAAAGATAACGAAATCATTCCGGAAATCCTTCGTTTAAAAGCAGAAGGCGGTAATGAAGAGGGTTACGAAACAGTTGTCATGTTCCGTGAAGATGCTACACCAGGATTTGACTTTGAATACGACGCCCTGAAACTCTTTGAAGAAGAAGAGGGTATTACCCACCTTTTCACCGCAGATGAAGATAACACTCCTGTTGCCGTTAATGTGATGAAAGATGCCTCGGTTATACCCACAGGATTTGTTTGCAGCCACGACGGCAGATATTCTATAAAAGCCACAGAAATAAACCTGAGCAGATATTCATCAGTATGGCTCGAAGACACCCATACAGGTGCGTTTACCGACCTTTCATTGCAGCCATATTACTTTGATTATTCCGGAGAAAATAATGTTTACAGGTTCAGGTTGCATTTTAAATCAGGAGGCAGTTGGCAATCTGCAATCGGCAGCCAGGTATGTATTTATTCGTATGGCAGTGACATATACATAAGTAGTCAGCAACCGGTAAGTGGAACTGTTACAGTTTTTGACATGTTGGGAAGAGCAGTTAAGATAGAAAAAGATGTTTCTCTGGACTACCGGAAGATACAGATTGATGGATCATCAGGTGCTTTCATAGTCAGGGTAATCACTGATTCAGATTCATTTACAAAAGAAGTAATGATCGGGAAATAATACCAAAGTGAAAACATAGGTAGTCTGACAGTTAGTCCGGGCGCGACTTTGAGTCGCACCCGGACTATTTTTTATCAAATCTGCAGGGATTTTCACCCACTCCTGACCAAATAAATAAACCCGAAGGATTCTGAAAATCCTCCGGGTTTTTTATATCCCCATATGTTATGCATCGCCTGCGGTATAAAGAAGCAAAAGGATACAACAAACGAAGAATACCTCATGCACTTTTCACACAGGCCAATGCCATCGGGTCTGTGCTGACCTCATTCACGGCCCTTCCCCTTGGAGAAGGGCGGTAATCACCGTTCGTGGACAGCCAACTCGCTCCGCCACGGCGGAGGCTTTCAGTGAAAGATTATAAGTTCTGTTACAGAAAGCATTTAGTAAATATTTTATAAATAATTACAGCTTCAATTAATTTATCAGAGGAGGGTAAACAATGTCACAAAATATTTAATTATTTTTGCTGAAACATTTCCTTTATCAAAAGTTAACTTTTTACTTATGGCAATTCCTTACGAAGTAAGGAGCAATCCCTTTTACAGGCTGTTACTGCCTTTAATATGCGGTATTATACTTCAGGTCGTATTTTGTTTTACCCTGTCAGATTATAACTATTTAATAGTATGTTTTTTCCTTATCTTATTGTTTACTGCCCGGTTCGTTGTTATAGCATTCAGGTTCCGATGGTGTTTCGGATTTGTACTGAATCTTTTGCTGACATTTTGTGGCATTCAGGCAGTAAATATAACTAAGCATGAACCGCCCGGATACATTACTGATAAGGGAAAAATGAATTATACCGGGATTGTTCTCGAGAATCCTGTGGCTAAGAAAAAATCATTTAAAACAATTGTAAAATTAGAATCGGTAAAATATGGCGATTCAATAATACTGCTGGATGATAAAGCAATATTATACATTCAGAAGGACAGTTTTGCCGGGATGATTCATGTCGGCGACCGCCTCGTCTGCAATTCGTCATTCTCTTTTATACAGCCTCCGTCCAATCCCGGTGAATATGATTACAGG
>Ga0247841_10011791_pt1 | contig 11544 bp, 11 predicted proteins | sample LaCruzMarch2015__2_FD_192410 | JGI IMG/M metagenome (GOLD analysis project Ga0247841, IMG submission 192410) | Freshwater microbial communities from meromictic Lake La Cruz, Castile-La Mancha, Spain - LaCruzMarch2015_18m | ecosystem: Environmental > Aquatic > Freshwater > Lake | place: Spain...
CTTTGAGGTCGTTTCCATCAAGTAATTGAGGGATAGTCATTCTTGTTTTGTACAAGGTATTTCCTTCTTCTTCATATTGTCTTAATCTTAAAGTAAGAGTTGTTTTTTCTTTTGAATATTCAGAAACTACTGTAGACACTTGTGAAAATATCTCTTCTTCATCATCAAACTGCGTGTAGTCATATTCCATTAGAGGATCATAGTGCTTTACACAAATTTTTCCATATAAGTACCAACCAACTGGCAAGTTCAAGTTGCATTTTGAATTTACTTTCACAAAAGATTTGTGCATTTGAGTTTTGTTTGGTTTATGCCCTGTTTGTTTTACCCACTCAGAAGTAATTTTACTAAATAATGAATTAATTTTTGTTTCATCGGCTTGTTTTAAGGGGAGTCTAAAATATGTATCTGTTCTAGTAACTAATTGGCATGCAAGACTGTATAACTTTTTATTTCCTTCTTCTACTTCAATCACTATCCCTGATTTTTTAAGTGATTCTAAATATTCTTTTGCCGATTCCCAATTAGTTCCGCATTCTTGTGTTAGTTCAGTGATTGATTTAGAACCTGTCTTTAAAGAATCGAGAATTTTTCTAACGAGCTCTCTTGATGATCCTCTTCCCATGACAATATAAAGGTTTATAACTATATAAAGATTTCCCTCGAAAACTACGTATTTAATAATACTTTCGGTTCAAGCTAAGCAAATAGTATGTTATTTAAATTCATTACAAGTATATAGTAGTTATGCTGTTTGAGGCTATGTTAAGGTGAATATTTTGGATTTTAGGTATGTTTTGCCAATCCTTCTAGGTTTAGGGGTCGCTTTAGGCATTCTTGCAATAAATATTGGACTACAAAGTGGTTCAGAAGTCAATTATGGCTCTTTTCAGTCTTTTGATTGCCCCACGAGGCTTCAAATATTATCTTCCGATTATGGAGTTTATTCTGAAAAAGAACGCTTTTTCCTTTCAGGACACGAAACGCAATTTGTAGATTTTAACAATAATTGGCTGGTCCCAATTAGTACCGATAATTGTAGGATTATCGAGGATAACTTCGAAGTTTATTTCCAAACACTATACTTGAAAAGAAACTTAGTGGCTGTTCCTATTAATTATTTTGCATCTACGAGAGATTGTGTGAACATTGCGGCTGCAAAAGGCGATAACGAAATTTGCAGGAAAGTAAGGGTCGTAAACAATTTTGTTGGGTCAACCACTGTAAATGTGGTTGCAACTCTACCAACCAATTCAATTGAAGACACAATGTATTCAATGACAAAAAGCGGCGTTTTTACAAAAGCCATTGGTGCAGGAGTTAATACAATTAAAATGGCATCCGGACAAGAAATTTGGACGGTTCTGCAACTCACTGAAAACACTACTTGTGATTCTGTAAATGCGCCCAAGCTTGGAATATGGGGTCTCGCAGACAATGCGAATGCAATTTTAATGAAGGCAAAAAATAATAATGAATTTGAGGCAGATACAATACCTACTTTGTTTGGTTCAACGCAACTAATAATTAGTTTATGGAATTTTAAAGCTGAACGTCAACTCAAGGAAGCATCACTTAGTAAAAGTCCAGGGTTGTTTGAAGTTGCTGGATTTTTTATCCAAACTTGTATCAATGTGAGTTCTTTTTTTGTTGCGACTGCGCACGATGTAACTATTGAGATAATTAATTTTGTACAAACTCCTACTTGTAATTCAGGGGGTCAAACCGAAAAGTTTACCCAATTACAAACTATCTTGCTTGATGCAAATTATTTAATTCCTTCTAAAAACTTTACGTTTCAATTAGAGCAGTATAAGGAAAGTTCAAGGTATGCAATTAATACAGAACAAATTGAAAAAAGTAATAATTCTCCAACTTGGAATACTTGTTTGATTTTCGCCCCAAAATGTATTAGCTATGCTTTTTTTGATTCTAATGCGAAGAGTCTTTACAATAATCAACAGTATGTAAGTGCTGAAAAAAGCGCTAATGAATTTGCTAAAAATTATTCGGCATATTGGAAAGATAATTCTCTAACTGATTGCGGAATCGCATTTATGTTTTGGGGAGCAATTGTTTTTGCGGCAATTTGGTTTACAAAATGGTTCTATCGCTTTAGAAATGACGGCAACCCCGGCACATCAATCGGGCCAATTGTTTAAAATATCCTTATTTTTATACTGCTGATTGCTTTGTGTTTTTTGGTTTCAGCTTGGTTTGGATAGGGCTGAACTTTTCTTTTGCGCAAGTATTAGTTTGGTGAATTTTTCTGTTTGGGTAAGGGATATTTGTAATTCTTTGTTTTTTGTTTGAGTAGTAGTTAATCGCATTATTTCTTTCAAACAACTATTACTTCGTGGTTTAGTCAAATCCATTTTCCGAAGAGTGTAATATACGCGAACGTGAATAGTTCCAAGAGTATGAATCCAATTATTAGTATTAATAGGAAGTATTTCATTTTTTCTTTAGGAGACTTGAATTTTTTTGACACGTGTCGGTATGCAGTTAGGTAGATTGTGATTACTAGGAACCATCCTATGAAGTTGAATAACGGCGCCCCGAACCAAAAATCGTTTTGTTTCCAAATCCACCACTTAAATATAAAAGCAAACGGCTCAAGTAAAACAAAATCAATAAGTGTGACACCTAAAGCCGATTCAACATACTTCTCGAATGGTTTTTTTGAATGAATAAATTTGGTAATTAAAAGATAACCAAGATATTCTATTGTTGCCCAACCCAAAGCAACGCTTATTGGGACACCAAATAGGGATAGTAAGAACTGGTCAGAGTAAGTATATATCCCCCACCAGTGAACACCAGTAAGTTCAACAAGAAAACTCCAAACAACCGCAGGGAACATGAACAAACAGGCATTAAACAAGGATTTCCTTGAAAAGTGAACAAAAGCAATTATGAAAGCAATAACCCAAAAAGCTTCAAACAAAACAAACTCTAACATATACAAAAAAATGAGGATACTATTTAAAAAGCTAAATCAAAAAAGTGGAATTATTAGTATAATTGACAATTAATAGGTTGCTATGGGTCATAGTTCCATTAGTTCATTAAGATCAAATTTTTTTTGCCAGTTTCGTATGTGAACTTTTCCGTTTATTTGTAAAAAGATTTCTTTTATGGCGTTCGGCACTTTTTCATAAGTGTCAATGTTTAATTTTTCTCCTTTTACAAACTTTTCGTATTCTTGTGTAGTGAGTTTATTCAGTAATATTCTTCTATTGAATCCGTCAAGTAGTTCTTGTTTGAATTCTCTTTTCCAGAGTTCATCGTAATTTGTTTTTTTATCAATTAGTGCTTTTGCAGCCATTGCCCCGGACAGTATTGCGTATTTTACTCCAAAACCTCTCGCAGGATCAACAAATCCTGCTGCTCCGCCTGTAAAGTATTTGTATTTGTGAAAAGCTGTGTTTGGCACGTTAAAGTGGCCGTATCCTGCAAAAGAGTTTAGTCTCTTTGCCCCATTAAGTATTTCTTTGATTATTTTATCAGTTGTAATGAACTTTTCGAATCTTTCTGAGATTGTGTTAAAATCTTGTTTTGTAAAAGAGGTTATTGCAACTGAAAGCAAATCTTTCCCAAAAGGCGTTATGTAAGCATAACCATTTTGGATTAATTCATTCCCATAAAAAAAAGCTATTGTATTTTCATCAAAATTTCCTTCAAAAGTTGCCCCATACCCGAATCCTACTGGATCAAATTTTGAACCAGAAGAAATTATTTGACAATCCAACACTTTAGCGGTTTTTCCTAAAACAATTTCCGCACCATAACCTTTTGCTTGTTTAGCTAACACGTTTTCCATTGAATCGGGCGAAGGCCCTCGTTTGAATGTGTAAAAGATTGGTTCTTTTTCAGAATAAATTTCATCAGAGCGATAAGTCGGGGAGTATTTAACTATTTTAGTAATTGGGTTTAATTTTGGCATTTTTATTCCATATGATTCAATTTTACTAATTATTTCTTTGTCGCTTCCGTAGTTTCTAATGGCTTGAATGTTAGTTCCGCTTCTGCCCCCAATTAGTGGGGAAGATTCGTAAACCATAGTTTTGTGCCCTGATTTGGATAGTACTATCGCAGCACTTAATCCGGCTGGCCCTGCCCCTAAAATGCTGTAGTGCAATTGAATCTCCCTCAATAATAACTATTATAAGAAGTTAATTGCTTTATTTAAATATGCCCTTAAATGCAAAAATAATATTGGCGCTAATAGTTCCAGAGTATGTAATAACTTTGGTTACGTTCTTGGCGGTTTTTTTGTTAGCTTCTAAGCAAGTCTCGCTTTTGCCTTTATTAGCAGTGCCTTTTGTTGTATATTTGTTGGCGTTGTTTGGTTTTAATGCAATAAATCAAGTTTTTGATGCTAAAATGGATGCGATAACAAAACCTAAGCGGCCCATTCCTTCAAAGAAGGTTACGAAATACGAAGCGACTGTATTTTCGGCGTTACTTTTCGGGTTATCTTTTATACTGGCTTTTTTTACCAACTTAATTATGCCGTGGTTCTTGTTTGTGATAGTAACTTTTTTGTATTCTCACCCAAGAGTTTATCTTAGGAAGTATTTGATTGCGACACCGTTGTTTGGAATGCTTTTTTACGCAGTAGTTCCTTTTCTTTTTGTTTCTGCTTATTTTGGGTTGCCGATTAATTATTTATTTTTAGTTTTCTTTTCGCTAATTATTGCTTGCGTTAGTATTTTGAAGGATATTGAGGATATTAAAGCAGAAAAGATGTTTGGGATAAAATCGATTCCGAGTATTTTGGGGGAATACCTTACGGTACAAGTAAGTGTTTTTTCTTTATTAGCAATAATTTTGCTTTTTGGGACAATATTTATACTTGGTAATCTTTTGTTTATTTGGTCAACAATTATTGCCCTGGTGTTTGTTTTTGCGATTGGGACTTTTGTTTTGTTCAGGCAATATTTTGGAAAAGTTTTAACAAGTTCAAGAATTTTGGCAATATTTATGGTAGTGGTAGTTGTTGTACAGCTAATTTTTGGTTTAAGTGTTTTCCTTATTTGAGTTGTTTTTTTACTAAAGGATTCTTTTTGTCAAATTTTTGTTTTGGTTGAATTATAAATTCGCAAACTGGGTCGCCTTTTGCAACGCACTTGGTTTCTACACAATCAACGTCTTTTTTGAACGTTACTTTTGCGGCTCCTGCAACTAAACCCCTGAACATGTGGTCTACGCAATGATTAGTTTTTCCATATAGTTCAGCTACTACGGATTTCTTGAGGTTGTAAACCATATAACCGTCATCACGTTTCATGTCTATGAGGACTGCTTCACCCCAGCCAGCAAGGGTTACTATGCTTGAACCCCATTTTTCTACATCGTCAACGTTAAGGCTGGATTTTTGTTTCATTGAGGTAAACCATTTTTCGCCCGCGTCTTTTCCTGCGCGGTAAATCACGTTTTCTTTGCCTTCTTTTTCTAGTTCTTTTAACATTGATACGAAAGACTGTGAGGGAATTAGTGAGGAGGGTTGTTCGAATATGCTTATTCGTCCTTTTTCAAAGCTTACTTGACGTAATGCTAAGAGTTTTTCTAAAACCTCAAACATACTTTATCCCTAGATACTTTTATTTTTTATTAACTTAATACCTTTTTTGTTTATTTCAAATAACACAAATCCTTTTTCATGTCCGCTTCTTCGCATTTTTCTTATTTGAAGACTTCTGTATTCTGAACTCCCAACACCCAAGTAGTTCATGCTGATTATGTTGTCACATAGGAATTCTGAGATCGTGTCTCTTGATAGTCCTTGTGCGCCTTCGACTTTTTCGCCTACAATAAAAACAGTAGCGTTTGTCGCGATCAGGTTTGAGATTAGTTTTCTTAGTTTTAGTCTGCCTACTGTTTTTGTGTCCATTACTGTTGGAAAAACCGTGTTTTGAATCTGTTCCATGCTCAAATCCTTACCTTTTTCCATTACGGCTGAAGAATTTACGATTGATTCGATTGAATCCAACACAATAACCTCATATTTAGTTTTCGAGAGTTCATTAGAAATGTTTTCTATTAATGCAGAATCAGCACTATCCAGAGTTGCTACTTTTAAATTATTTTTTACTTTTGCAGGAGTAAACCCAAAATCATCTAACTGATTGTTTAATTGGTCTGCTTTTTGTTCCAAATCCAAGTACAAACATTTTTTGCCTTTAGAAGCATTATAGTAAGCGATTTCTGCGCAAAAAATACTTTTACCAGTTCCGGGCGTACCGGCTACAAGAGCAACACTTCCTGCAGGAAAGCCACCCTCAATCAACTCATCAAAACCCTTAATACCTGTAGCAATTCTCGAAACCATGTTAATTCCCTCTGAAACTATAAGTACAAAACAAATATATAAAGCCTAACCTCATACTAAATAGTGATAAGAATGCCTGAAACCGACCTTACCTTCTCAAAAGAACAAGCCAAGAAAATACAAGAACTAAACTTCAAAGACATTGAATTCAAAAAAAACTTTACCTTAATAATTAACGCTTGGCGAATACAAAAAATAAGCACAAAAAACGCAGTAGATTTAGTAAAAGATGAATTAGAAAAAGCGATGAAGCGGAATTAGGTTTATTTACGATGTTTGTGAATTCTTTTGAGTCCCATTGTATCCCTTATTCTTTGAACCAATCCAGTTTTCTTGATTGCTTCTGCGACAGGTTTTGGTAATAAATGAGCCCAATTTAATTTAGCTCGGATAAGCCGTCTTATCTCAGTTGAGCTCAATCGCTTATTCTTAATTCGTGTTGCAGTAATTTCTCTTGGGGAAAGTATGTTTAACGGTCGGACGTCTGGTTTTCCTTGTAAGGCAGTCATAACACTTTTGTTTCCAGTATAGAAAACAAAAGGTCTTTTTAGTCTTCGTGCCATTTCATTATAAATCCACAAATCTGGATTAGAAGTAACTCTCTTTGGTCTTCTCATTCTTACTAATACTACTTGTTGGGGAGTTAATCCAATTTCAGCCAACCCTTTTGAAAGCAACATTTTTGATTCTGATGACTTTAGTGGATTTACTGAAGAGATTTTGCTAAGGTTTACAATTACTATGTACACCTGGCCATGCCTTTGAACCAATTGTTTAATTACTTCAAAATGCCCATGGTGTGGCGGCTGGAATCTGCCTAGTATTACGCAGGGTTTATCCATAAAATTTCCTTTCAAGTTTTTTATTTCCTGCAACCATTTCATGAGTGACAATTGCCCTCATTGCCGCAAAATTTTGCGCCAAACCAATACAAGCAGTTATCATAGCATAATCTTTAGCTGAATTTGCTTTTACAATACTCTTTGTGAGCGCACTAAACGGATGTAGTGATGATCCCCCTTTAATTCCCATTGCTACAGGCAACTCAATCTCCCCAACTAACTCTTGTGAACTATTTATGTGAAACTTTACTAGTGGCTGATACTTTCCGGTTCTCATTGTATAACTGTGAATGTTTGCTTCAATCATTGGAGCATCATTTCCTGTCGCGATTGCGAATGCAACAACCCCATTTAGAACCCCTTTGTTGCTAGTTACAGCACGGCTAATATCTTCTTTGCTAAATTCATACAATTTTATTATTCGGTTAGCTACTTCTGCCCCACTTAATGTTTTGAAAGCTAAATCTTTTATTGACCACTTTGCTGATGCCCTCGCGAGTCTTTTTGTCAAAAAATCGGTATGCAAAGCAAGAAGTATTCTAGATTCGGGCGCAAATAATTGTATTTTTGGAGCCGTAGCACTACATATTTCGGCAATAGTTCTTGGGCCAGTTATGTCGCCAACGTCAAAATCAATTAGCACAGATAAGTACGTTCCAGAAGGTGTTGAAACAATGTTGGTTTTAAGACCCAAGATTTTCACATTTTTTTTCATTAATTTTATTTTTTGATCAAACCAATTAAGTATGTTTGATCTATTCATAATTATTTTTTTCTCAAATGTTTTTATATTTTTTATATCGGAAAATACTATTTGTCCAATCATTACTTGCGGGTCTGCGGATGCTTCAAAGCCCCCGTTTGTTTTGCATAATTTTGCCGCATATGTTGCTGCCGCAACTACGCCTGATTCTTGACAAGCATAAGGGATGATTAGTTCTTTTTTATTTATTACAAAGTTTCTTACAAAAGAGTAAGGCATAGGAAATACACTTACTACATTCTCTGATAGTAAATCCATTTGTTTAGCCATTAACTTTTGGGGTTGTTTTTTTAGGTAATTGAAGTTGTTTTTGTTTATTTGTTTACCCTTTAGTGTAGACTTTAGTCTTTTTGCCGGAGTGAGGTTGCTAAATTTTTTGCTGTCATCTTCAATTTTAACAAAGTATGTTTGTTCTAGTCTTTCTAAGATATGTTTTTTGTTCTGGGCTAGTAATATGCTCCGAACTGCGCCAGGAAAGTCGTCTAATATGCTAGGATGGACTATTTGTTCTTCACCATTTTTTGAATCATCATTAACAGCCACTTCTCCGTTTGGGCGAATTACAATGCAGTATGCTCCCATTTCATCGCTTGCGATGCTTATAATATTTATTTTCCCTGCAAATTTATTTTTTAATTGCTTCATTTTTTGTTTAAATTTATTGTTGTCTAGTAGCATTGAATTCAAAAGTGGATCGTCTTTGCCTTTTCCGAACCTTGTGATTTGATATAATTTCCAAACACTCTTTTGTTTGAATCTTTTTGCGTAACCAATTTGCAGTAAAAGGTTTCCAATATTTTCCAAGTCATCAATGTTTTGTTGAAATACGCAAGTCCCGATTTTTAGTTTTATTTTTGGGTATTTTTTTATCACGTGCTTGATACATTTTACTGCAGTTTTAAATCCTTCCGCGTGTCGTCTAAAATCTTTTTCTGGTGTTGAAGATTCTAGAGAAATTGATATTGTGTGTAGGTAGGGTGCGATTTTTGGTAAAAGTTTTATTAAATTCGCCCCGTTAGTTTGAAGAAATATGTCTAAAGACAATTCTAAATTGACATATTTTATAAATTCATCAATTCCTGGAACTAGGGTTGGTTCTCCTCCAGATAATGCCATGTTTTTAAGCCCAAAAATTTTTAGGTTTAGCAACATTTGTTTAAATTCGTCTGGGGGTCTGCACTGTAATCCTTTTGGCGGTCCCCAACAACCAGGGCAGTTTGAATTGCATAAATTTGTTATCTCCAAATCTACATTTGGAATTATGTTTAACCTTTTCATAATTATATACAAATGATTAAAGTATTTAAAACGAACTTAAGAGAGTAGTTAGTGTATGCGTAGAAAAAAAAGGGTTCTGGTGATTGGAGCAAATAGCGGAGTCGCAAAGGCTTTATGCCCTAAGGTTAAGGGAGAATTTGAATTGGTTGGAACTTATTTTAAGAATGCCCCCGACAGGGATTATTTTTCTAGATTGATTAAGGTAAATTTGTTATTAAAGCATCTTGGGCAATTAAAAAAAGAGTTGTTGCTAGCTGACGAAATTGTTTTCACTGCAGGATACTATCTACCCAAACACAGTAATAAAGAAATACTAGACTCTAATTTTACTAGCTTAAAAAATGTTGTTGATTTGTATGAATCTTTAAAACTAAAGTCGAGATTCATTTTTTTGTCTTCTTCAGGAGTTTATTCAACCTCTAAATCAAATTTAATAGCTGAAAGATCAAGAAGAATTTCTAATTCTGTTTATGGCAAAGCAAAAATTTTAGCAGAAGACTATTTGAAACATAGCCAAGTCCCTTATGTCATTTTAAGACCGACAATGATTTTTGGAAAAAACTTTTCACACACATTTAAACAATTAGAGAGTAATCTTTTGCAAAATAGGATTTTTGTTTATGGAAAAGGCAATAACTGGTGTACATACACTTATGAAGAGGATTTGGTAAAAGTGATAAGAAAAGTACTTTTAAGCGATATTGTTAATGATGATTTTAATGTATGTAACCCCCCAATTAAACAATTAGATTTTTGGAAAACCTTGATGCAAATTTATTCAATCAAAGACATCTCGTATTTAGAAAAACAAGATGCATTATCTGATTTAGCACACCCTTTTGATAAGGGATTCATTGTACGCATGACTCGAAGCAGAGTATTTAATTGTAAAAAAGTTGAAAGTGCACTAAAAATAAAGTTGGGTAATAATTTCAATAAAGCCGCGCAAGAAACTTTCAAATAGTACGTAAGCAATAAATAGATTATAAAATACTTCTATTAACTGTATATTCATGGAAAATGTAGATTTTACTCGACCAATTCATCAAACGGCAACTGTTTTTGTTGTTAACGAAGGAAAAGTTTTATTATTAAAGCAAGAAAGAAGTAAGTTTTGGTTGCTTCCAGGGGGTCATGTTGAGAACAATGAATTGCCTCATGAGGCTGCGGTTAGAGAAGTTTTAGAAGAAACGGGTTTACAAGTAGAGTTATTTCAAAAACCTGATGAAAGTGCAAGAACTAGTATAGTTACTCCAATTCCTTTGCCCCACCACATGAAATTATTGCCTTGCAGGGATAAGAAAGACTTGGATTTTGTTTTTACTGCAAAAGTGCTTGGGGGAGAACTAAAAATTGACGCTGAATCCAAACAAGCTAAATGGTTCACAAAAGAAGAGATACTTAACACACCTGAAGTGGGACCGAACATGAAGTATTATGCTGTAAAAATATTGGATGAATTTGGTAAATAGTTTTTTATTATTTTCCGTTTTGTGACCCCTCCTTTTTAAATAAACTTTCTAATAGGGGTTTGGTTTCTGTTCTTGTTAGTGTTTGGTGAAATGCCCTATACGAATCCTTATCATATTTATCCGTTACTACAAACCACCACTCTTTGTAATTAGCGTTATTCCTTTCAATTTTATTTGCTAAATTAGAAGCACTGCTGTTCAATTGCGTGCCTGTTTCTACTTCAATCGCAAAACGCTGAGCAAGTCCGTCTTTTTCTATTTCAAATGTAACATCGGGGTCTACTGTGGCATCGGTTTTCACGTTTTTAGCGTAGTGCCTAACTTCTTCCGCAATTACTTGCGTTAAGAAGTAGTGCTCAACACTCTCAGTTCCTTTTGGCTGTTTCACCAAATAGTTTCTGGGGGAACTTTCAAGTCCGCATAACTTGGTTTCAACGAAACCATTACCTTTTAGAAACTGAACCTGCTGTTCATTTAACTCGCCTGCAAGATAATAGTTTTTCTCTAACTTGTATGGTTCTAGATTTTCTTTTTCAGTAGTGCCTAACTCTTTGAGTTTCTCCTCTCTTTTGCGTATCTCATCAGGGTTGGTTGTGATTAATTCGTACTCGCTTGGACTAGGAACTACTTTGAGCGGTATGTGGTCGTTCATTGCAAAGAGTAAGCCTTCGCCGGGCATCGCTGTTAAGAGGTAGTTTTGTTCTTCTTGGTTTAAGTGAAACTTTTCTGCAAGCTCCATTATGCACGCAGGCTCTTGTCGGGACAAATACTTCCACGCCGTATTAGCCAAAATAGTTTTACCGGCTGGAGAGGAAAGCAAATCCTCAACTTCTTGAGTAATAATAACTATTCCTA
>Ga0247841_10011792_pt1 | contig 11544 bp, 9 predicted proteins | sample LaCruzMarch2015__2_FD_192410 | JGI IMG/M metagenome (GOLD analysis project Ga0247841, IMG submission 192410) | Freshwater microbial communities from meromictic Lake La Cruz, Castile-La Mancha, Spain - LaCruzMarch2015_18m | ecosystem: Environmental > Aquatic > Freshwater > Lake | place: Spain...
TATATGCGTTTAGCGGCACAAGCGAAGATGGGGTACTACCCAACCCCTGAAGATGTAACGCCTGTAATTGCCAGGTATCTGAAGCGCCAGCGGGAAGGCCTGATCCGCATCCTGGATCCATGTGCGGGGATGGGAACTGCTGTAAAACAGATTGGAGATCACCTTCAAGCAGAGACCTTTGGAATCGAGATCGATCTTGAGCGGGGCAACCGGGCAAAAGAGATTCTTACCCGCTGTCTCGTCACCGATTACCTGAGCGCGAGGATCAGCCACGGGTCTTTCAGCCTGCTGTGGCTGAATCCGCCCTATGATTGGGCTACCCGCGACAGTGAAATTGAGAAGTCAGAACGGTATGAAAGAACCTTTCTTAGAGACTGCGTCTGTTATCTCCGTCCCAAGGGGGTATTGGTCTATCTGATACCCCAAAAACGGCTGGACAGCCAGATCGCCAGGATGCTTTCCTACCGGTTCGAGAATATCAGCGTTTTTCGTTTTCCCGAAGATTCATACAAAACCTTTCGGCAAATGGTCATCTTCGGTATCTTGAAGATCCGACCGGCCAAGGATGAAACCATGGCCGAATATCTGAAGAACTGCGGCACCTTCAGAACAACCGTTCCGTTTCTCCCGGAAACCCCCTCCCAGATTTACAACGTCCCCTTATCTCCTAACAGAACAGATTTTGTTTTCAGAAGCAAAGAAATCGATCCTGAAGAGCTTGAAGAAGAAATCGGGTGGCATGGTCTTTTCGACCAGATCCGGGACATGACGACACCCCTGAAGATGGCCGAGAAGATTAAACCGATTATGCCACTGCGACATGGTCATCTTGCCCAGATTTTGGCTTGTGGTCTGATGAACGGCATTGTCTGGGACAAGGACAGAAAGAACCCCCTCATCATCAAAGGAATTACCAAAAAAGAGGTACAGCACACCGTGGAAATCGAGGGCGACCGTGAAAAGCACATTGAGACGGATCTCATCAAAATCACCATCCATGCCTTCAACCGTCAGGGTGAGCTGCTCACGGTCCAGTAACCAACAGCATCACAAGCAAAGCAAAAGAAAGGAGGCGTTGACATAGCTATGACGCTCTATAACATCCACACCATGGGCATTCAGGCCCACTGTTCCGATTTGATCATTGATCCAGAGGACATGGAGACCATCTATTTCATGTCTGTCTGCGGCTACCAGGTAACGGTCAAGGGGATTGTCGCCAATCTTCTGGAGAACTGCGGTATCAGTATCGAAGTAGGTGGTGAGAAACATGACCTTGTGCGATCGGACATGGGCTACAAGGTTATGATTAAGAAGCTCCCATCGGGTCTTGTTCATGCCGTTGTTATCCCGAAACTGGCCCTTCAAAAAAACGATGAGGAAAAGCAGAATCGTTTTTTCGTCATCACAAAAGAGCATCCGGATATCCTGCCACTCTTTTTTAAACATCTCGACGAAAAGACGGAGATCCCTCTGCATCCCTCATGGACGTCCTGGCTGTGGAAGACCTTTAAAAAGCAGGACGGCTGGCACATCGAATTGCAGACCCTTGTTGGGGATTACAAGGGATATCTGTTCGATTATCATCCGACCCGACTGCATGACCTGATTTCCGAGGCAATAAGAAAGAGAGTTCCCGAGATTGTCCGGTGCATGACACGAAAAGGAGGAAACGGCGATGGAACAAACGCTTTCGCTTAAAGACTTTTTAAATGAATACGGAGAAAGCATGGCCGAGAAGGTCACGAAGGAGCTGACTGTTATCCACGACCCGGCCACTGAGCAGGAAACATCTATAGCGGAAATATTGAACACCATGAAGAAACAGCCTTTCCCTTCCCAGGGAGAGATCATCAAGGCCTGCTGCAAGGCGTTGCTATCCCGAAACAAGGCGCCCTATATGGTTTGCGAAATGGGAACGGGGAAGACGCTGATGGCAATAGCCGTTTCGTATGTTCTTCATAGGGAAGAGAATATCCGGAGAGTCCTGGTCATCTGCCCGCCCCATCTGGTTCTGAAATGGATTGCTGAAATCAATGATAGCCTTCCCGAGGCAAAGGCATACAACTTCAACGGGAAAGACGTTATCGCGCAACTGGAGAAACTGAGAAGGCAACCGCTACCCGCAAGCCTTGAATTTTACGTCATGGGCCGGGAACGTGCCAAAACAGGTTTTCTGTGGAGGCCTGCGGTAGTGATGAGGCGAGAGAAGTACTTCTGCCCGAAATGTGGCCAGGAACTCCTGGATAAAGACGGCTATCCCATGCCGGTCTTTGAAAGAAACACACAAGGGCGATATAAGAAGCGTTATGCCTGCACCAACCGCATCTGGAAATGGCGATATGACCCTGAAAAGGACCGACACGACACAGTGCCCGCGATCTGCAATGAACAGCTCTGGCAACCGGATATCAAACAGAAGCATTACCGCAAGGCCATCCCTGCGAAATTCATCAAGGCAAAGATGAAGGGATTTTTTGACATGCTGGTTGTGGATGAGATCCATCAGTTCAAGAATGAATCTGGGCAAGGATATGCGTTCGGTGCTCTTGTCTGTGCCTGCAAATACGTTCTTTGTTTGACGGGCACTTTAGCCGGGGGCTACGCCTCGGACGTTTACCATTTGCTCTTCCGCACCCACCCCCAACTCATGATCGCGGATAAGAATAAATGGGGCAACCCGAAGGCGTTTATCGAGCGATACGGCGTCCTGGAAAAAATCACCACCATAACGGAAGAGGATGGTTCGACCACCAAAGCAAAAAAAAGGACCATCGTAAAGGAGAAGCCGGGGATCAGTCCCCTTTTGCTGGGAAGAATGCTCTTGTCTAATGCGGTCTTCATGAGATTGTTTGATTGCATGGAGCGTCTTCAGCCCTATGAGGAAAACGTCATTGAGTTAACCATGCATCCTCAGATGGCTGATTACTATAGGGAATTTGAAGAAACTCTCAAGGCCGCCCTGAAAGAAGCACTGGCAAGAGGAGATAATTCCCTGTTGGGAGGTTATCTTCATGCTCTTCTTTCCTATCCGGAGAGGATCTACCAGGGGATAGAGGTCCGTCATCCCCACACAAAAGAACTTGTGGCCTATGGTCCTCCCTTGGAAGAAGAAATGCCGAAAGAGCAAGAGCTCATTTCCATCATCAAGCGTGAGTTGGCGGAAAGAAGGAAAGTCTTGGTTTATATCCAGAACTCCGACACCACGGACATCAGCCCCAGACTCGTCAAGATGATGGAAGATGAACGGATAGCGGTGAAGGTCCTCCGCTCGGGGGATACGGAAGGCAGGGCAAAAATCATCGACAACTGGGTAAAAAATGGGATGGACGTTCTTATCACTAACCCCAAAAAGGTTGAGGTAGGGATGGATCTGCTGGATTTTCCATCCATCATTTTTTACCAGATCCCCATGAGCACCTATACGCTCAGACAGGCATCCCGAAGGTCATGGCGTATTCCCCAAAAAAAGCCGGTTAAGGTGTTCTTTCTCACTTACTCCGGAACGATGCAGACCCGCCTGATGAAGCTTATGGCGGATAAATTGACGACCAGCCTGGCCATAGAAGGGGAGCTCAGCGATAAGGGGCTTGCGGCCCTTTCGGAGACATCCGACAGTCTGGCCAAGGAACTTGCGAAAATGCTTCTTGAAAAATCGGGAGACAACCGAAGTCTCAAGGACATCTGGGCAGCATACCGTAAGAAGGAAGTTTACGTGGAAGTGACAATTGCAACGGATATTAGCCAGCCGGTGCCTCAACAGATGACCGTATCGAAAGAAGAACGACAAGAGCCCGCACCTGATATCATTAAATCAAGCTGTGAAATCGAGCAGATCGGCGATACCGTTGTTAAGGTTGAATTTGTCGAATATATAGGGAAACGAAAGAAGAAGGTGACTCATATCGAGGTAAGACAATCGGAGCTTGATGAGATGATCAAGCAGTCAGGCAGTTATTCGGGATTGCAATTGGCGCTGTTTTAAAAGGAAGAGAGGGGGGGCCTCTTGGTGGGGCTCCTCTTTCTTCTTGAAATGGAGGCTATTTCACCTTTTTATCAGAAACATCTTTTGCAATTGTTTAGAAATTAATATTTTGACTCATGTGTTTTCGTAGTCCATTACGCTCCTCACTGCGCAGGTATTGTTTGAGATATTCGATATGGCAAAAAATATTATTTTATTTTCCCTTCCAATCGTTTAAGATTTCTATTGAGTTGACTTGCTTCGGCTTCCAATTCATCCACCTTCAGAGATATTTTCTTCTCTGATTTATTCAGTACTGATAATTCCTTGTTGTTCTCAACCATTTGTGCCTTGATGTTCTCTTGTTCGGACCGTAGATCTTTTAACATCTGTTCTTGTGACGGAGCATTTGTATGACTATTATATAATTGATTATTCTTATAGGTTATCGCGGTACAAGACACATGAATAAAAATTAAAAGAACAAAGTAAAACAGACCATACTGAAAAGCACGTTGGCCTAAGATGAGTCTATTTATTCTTTTTTTTAATAATAAATGTGTCTGAATGGGATACGCAACAGTTTGAGCAATGGCATTTTTATACGCAGTTATGATTGCATTCTCCGTCTCATTACCATTTTCATAGCTTCTAAGAAATTCATCAGGAGGAGCAACTATTGATTCTTCTCTTGTCATTACTTCCATAGCAATCATCAGTGACCGAATCATCTGGCATGCTAACAGAATGAATAATGATAACTCCGAAAAAATAAACCACCACGGTAGCTTCAGAGTAGAAGGTGTGAAGAAAGAAATAATACCGAAAAATATAGCAGAGACAAACGACACTGTACCAAGCAAGGTCTTTGCCTTGTCTCGCATCTGGTTTGAGATATTTTCAATCCTGTCTTCATGTAATTTAGCTCGTTCATAAATGAATTTTATCAAATCTATATTATTTGATGTCAGGCTCGCTAAAACTTTTTCGGGGACTTCATATCCAGCCGTGAGATCTCTTTGAACGTAATTGTTTCTGATGGGCGTTTCGGTTACAAACAGCCAGTCACCATTTAATGGAAGATAACTTTTCATCCTCAGTAGTCGACTAAGATAAGATTTCATGGTTTTGAAGTCTATCGACAATGGCTTTGCTAATAGGCAATTGAAGAATGGTTTCTAACCAAGCCCATTGTCCGTTAGGGTTTATTTCGAAGAAGATGTGGTTGCCGTTATGATCAAGAGCAAGGTCGATTGCACCAAAATCCAGTCCAAGGCATTCGATAAGGTCAAGGCATGATTTTTCGACATCCAAGGGGAGGTCATAGTTGCTGTGTCTTAATTTTTCGATTGGAGCAAAACGCCAGTCGGGAATATTGGGTGGGAGTTCATCAACTTCAATCTTGGCAGCGAATACTCTATCTCCGACGATCGTGACCCGGATGTCGAATTTCTTATTGATTTTCTCTTGAAATATGGAGGGAGCGATTCGCACAGAATCTATATCATTGAGATCTTCTTCCGTGACAAGATTGGTGAAGATGTTCTGCGGCTTCTCAGGATCATTTATAAATCCGAGATATAATGGTTTGATGATTATTCCATTGGGACATGCGTGGAAAAAATTCTCAACTTGGACTGGATCGTTAGTTATGACTGTTTTCGGGATGTTGAAAGAAAGGCTTTGTGCTACCTTCAACTGATAGATTTTATGTTCAGATTTCCTAATAGCCAGTGGATCACTTATCCAGTGACAATCGAGGGAGTACCATAAGCCCCTCAGGAAATCATAGCTCTCATCTTCACAAAATCTCTTTGTCGGCACGTCTTTAATTTTTAAATCTACAATGGGTGTTACTGGACGGCGATACAAAACAGCCGTTATATGGTCGAAATCTAACGGGACATCTCGATTCACAAAGTGTATCACCCGCTGAGATTCTTCGGGATGTCCGAAGGTTGCCAATCCGTATCCTTTGGTTGGAAATTCGTCTGTGTTTAATCTGGCAAAAGGCAAATTCCTTCTCTTGAGCTCGCGTACAACGAAGTCTGATGTCAAATCCTGGGTGTTTGAAATAATCAATACCATTCAACGATCCATAGACTCATCTAGTGATGGGTCTCCCAATGCTTCTGTTATGAGCGAACCCGTAGCCCTGACGTTCAAATCAGAATAGTCTATTGCCAAGCCAGGTTTTTCTGGAATAATGCATGACTCATTCTTGGGACAATATTCTACCGATGGGATTCTTTCTTTGGCACGCATTGGATGTGGTTCAGAATATCTCATAATGAATGGCTCCATCACAAACTCTCCTTCTTAAATAAGGCATTAAATCATTATACAATTTTTAAATTTAGTTTGAAAGCAATGTATTAATTTCATTACCTATCCGTGGATTCATCCATTGTAGGATCTCCATCAGCTCTTGTAATGATGCTTCCAGTCGCCCTTATAGCATTGAGATGTTCAATTGCGGGTTCACCTTGTACCATAAGCACCATAATTTCACTGGCAGGATCATAACGGATTGGCGGCTCTTCAAATTTAGCGATGACCTCATTTGGTGTTGCAAATCTTAGAGCGAATGGTATCATTAGCTTCCTCCTTGTTGTTTATTTCTGAAGCAGGTCTGGTAGATAATGGCTAACTAGCGCCCTCGTTAGCTGTTCACCCCTTTCGGACAGACTTTCTATCCATTTATCATTCATTGCAGCGAAGTTAGTAGGATAGTTGATTACATCTGCACGCGGTCGAAGTACACTAGGTTGCCATGGCAGGTTATTGTCTTGTTGCCCGAGATACGGCATCACAAAGCCTTTTATGAGCCCCGCCTCCCTTAAATGATGCAGCCTTGTCATTGCTGAATCTTGCACTCTGCGATGAACAACCTCGAATGACCTCTCTACTCTCGAGAAAAACCCTAAGGGCACTCTTTCACCTGCGTCCTGTCCTTGGCCCGCATTACAGGAGATCAAGTAATCACAGGGAAACGAATGAAGACTTACTTCCGGATTACGCCCTGGTTCGAGTACCTGAATGCCGAGGTTGTCGTAAACCCCTCCGTCTGTCAAGAGAACACGATGTTCCATCTCTTGGCCTTTCTTCTGAAACATCCATGTTCGGTCTAAAGCTGGGAGGAATATTGGATAAGCAGCAGATGCTGCCACAGCAAAAGCAACATTCAATTCTCCGCTTACCACCTCCCCTTGTCGCCAGCTTCCAGTCTTTTGGTTCCCGAATCTGAATGCCGACCCTGTGCGCAGTTCACATGCTCCTATGACAATATTAAGATCATTTCTGCGGGGTGCGCTCAAAGTTAGTCCGGGAAACAGCTTGCGTTCCAGTACCCGTCTAAACACATCCGTTCTCGACGGATAGCGTTGAAGTTTTGGTAGTGTGCAGCCTAGAAACCCACAAATTTCCTGAAGCCGCACAATTAGAAAATTGGCAAGACAGGGAATTAAATTTTGAGGCATTACCAACTCGATGGCAATGCTACGTTGAAAACCTTGCCTCAAAAATCTGCATATGTCCGCTTCGAATTCATCGAATGGCTTCATCGGTGTATAGGCATAATATGCGCCAATTACCGATCCGCCGGAAATCGTGGATAGGACCCCTATATTTTCAAGAATACCAAGGTCGTTGAGCGCTCTAAGGCAGCCTAGATGAAACCCTATGGCACGGGATCCTCCTCCTGACAATGCCAATCCTGTCATACCACTGGTGTCTCCAATTCAATTTGCTCGGTCCCGATTGAAATGAATTCTGTTTCTTGGGTTAACGATTGACTCTCATAGATATATATTCCTGCTTTTGACACTCCGCACGTTCGTCCGAAAATTAGCATTACGGCTCTTTTTTGATTCAGTCCAATATTTGCGACAAGTGTTGCCATTCCAAGCATGTCAATCGGACTTTGCTGAGATGGCATGCCTGGATGGGTATGCCAGTAGCCAATAAACCCACATGTTCCATTGCTTTGTACTATTCGGCAATTGTGTTCTTGGACCGTTCCATGAATACCACACACAAAGTGACCTGGGTCGTGCAGACTGTCGGACGGCGGCCCCGAAGCATCGAATATCCAGATAATGCCAACTGCATCGTCCCAAAGTCCCCATAAGAGACCGCCTGTTTCGTGCCTCTTGGATCGTTTTCGATTATTCTGTAGAACCCATGCTCGTGCCTCGCGATATATGCGTTGGCTAATGCATGCCTTATATTGGCCTATACGTATAATGTCTGGTATTTCTAATTTGAATTCATCAATTTTGCCTGGTTCGCCATTTTCTTTTGGGGATGAAAACGCAATCCCAATTGGTATCATACCTACAATGATATGGCTCATAGATGAATTCAATGCGGTAGACACAAGACTGGTGACGTCAGCCGTAGAACCAGAGAAAGTAAGATCGGAGCACCCGGGTTCTGGTTGAAAAAGGTCGCGTATTGCACGATCCGAGTAGAATGCCGAAATGATGTCTTTTCGGGTTCCTTCCAGACATATTCTGTGCTTCAATTGTACATACGCATCCCATATGCCACATATAGAATCAGCACCGAGAACAATAACCAGACAGCGCTTGGCTTTAGCGTCAATGACGAGGGAAATAATCGGTGGTGTTCGCCCTTTGAAATCTTCCCAATCTCTTTCAGTTTTCATTTGGAAAATGCTGGAAGCTGTACAATCCAAAACTATATCATAGCTACTAAACTGGTCACGGTTCTCAATGAGGAAACCGTGTGCCTCTCGATTGAAACTTTGAATAGCAGATGAAGTAGTCAAGGATCGAAGTCTTCGCTCCAGTGCGATAGCCTTCGATGAGCCAATATCTTCGAGCGTGTAATTTTGTCTGGCCATAAGTCCAGGTTTGACCATTGAATTGTCAACCAGATGGATTAGAGCGGGATTTGTCCGTGCAATAATCTCAGCCGCCCATGATCCCAATGCTCCGCAACCTAGGATAAGCACCTTCTTTTCGGAAAACCATGAGACTGGACTCCCCATGTCTCTTCGAACTGTGATCTCGTTTCTATCTTCCATTACCGGACACCACTTAATAGGAGTCAACTCAAAAATTGAATATGTGAGATCATTCAGCCTGGATTTGATGGCTTTTAGCTCTTCGCCATCATCACTTGAAGGCGTTGCAATCCTCAGACTATCCGCGTTATCAGCGTCAATTGTCCATACAGCGATATGGTGCTTAATTATCCCAGCAGGGGATCGCCGCATGGGCATGGCAAGAATGATATAGGCATTTTGATCTTTAGGCGTTAAGATTGCTGCAAGTCTGAGGTTCACCAATACTCTATCTCGATCAATGCCGGTCTTATTTAATTCAACAAAAAAATCCTTACCATTTTGTGGAAATTCGACTGGCAATGCCGATCCTAAAATAACGGCTAATGCGGGGTGTCGCTCCTCTGGCCATTCACCGGTAAGATCGTCCCATCCGACTAATTCAAACCTGTTAGGATATCTTTTTAGCTGTGCAAGACCAAACCAAGATTTACCTGCTTCAACTGGGCAATTGGCACGGATCACAAAGGGAATTTGGTTATAGTCCGGAATATGTACAGGGGGGTGAAGTGGTCCGTCAATAGGATCCATGTCGTTAATGGCAGCCCTGCTAAGCCATAGGTTGAGTCTGTCTAGATAACCATAAATGCCGTCGGCAGGGTTCCATTCAACCTGACTTTGATATAAACAGAGATGGCATGTCCAATTGACATGTGGGAAGCCTGCAAAACGTTTATGCCTTACGTCTGTTGACGGATATGCGAATGGAAAATCAGGGGGGATCTTCATGACGAAGTCTTCGCGTTCCCTCAATGGAAGTCCTTCCGGCGTTGTTTCGATGGCGCCAAGGCGAATGCTAACGTTTACAACTAGCCACCCAGTTGTTGTTTCCGGCAATACGTCAAATTCAAATCCGTCCGGATTAGCTCCTCTAACGCGCGTAAGTTCGCGCACTGCCCTTTGTTGCCCAAGTGTCATTAGTATTTTCCGAATCCGACCTGAACGTTCGGCGGTTTTGTACCACCGCGGGCTTCTTCCAGCGCAGCGAGACCAACAGGTCCTTTGCTTTTTTGTCGTTTGTCGTCAAAGCCAAATCCTACCGCATCAACTGTAAACACCAGCGGCACAGGATTCTTCTTGTCAGGATATTCATGGGTGCAAATGAAATGTCCTGTAGTTACAATTTTTTCGTAGCATTTCCGTGCCCTCTTGTGGGGTGGATTGTCACCTTCACCATCTGTGAATTTGGAATGCGAACTTGAAACTATGTATCCTGCACCTTTTCTGGCATACTTCTCAAAATAATCCATGACATTCTTCTTGAATGTCTCTTCCTCGTCTTCCTCATCTTGCCAATACATAACAGCCTTAGAGCAATGGTGAGAGCAGAGCATGACATGCCAATAAAGATAGGGTTTGTTCTTTTCGCGTTCCTCGGTTATATCAAAAATTCGCTTGATTGTAGGATATTCCCTGTCGCCGAAGAAGAAAAACTGTGCGTATTCTTGCCCCTCTATGATCACGACATTGAGTGAAAGGCTCGTGTTGTTTTTATTCTTTGCCTGATCATCTTTAAATGGCGCGTGGATGAAGGCTTGAAAGTCTTGGGAGAGATCAATGCCATTTATCAACGTGATTTTTTCTCCAGGCCGCGATTTGCAGTTGTCAGGCAATCCGATATAATCATCCTCTGTCAGAATGTTGTCATGTCCTATTACTCGAAACCTGTTGCCTGATTTTATATTTCCCGGGTCGGCCAAAATTGCTTTGCGCCGGCGGTGAACTTCTTTCCTAAATACCTTTGCATCGTCACAAAGAGTCTCTTGATCGGACTGATCACGAAAAATCCTGGGTGTATGCCATAACTCGCCTATTTCCACTTTTTGAAGCAACTCTGCAAACCCTTGAATATGGTCCTTGTCGGGGTGCGTTAATACAAACAAAGCCAGGTAAGGTCTGCCATTTCGCTTTGGCAAAGACTTGACCAACTGGTCGATGACGGGCCATTCAGGTTCATCCGGATCATCTGCTTTTTCCAAGTGACATAGATCGATCTGCACGACCGTCTCGTTGGGTTTTAATACAAGGGTAGTGCAATCCCCCGTTCCGATGGGCCAGAATATTACGGCTTTCTTGCTTGGCAGCTTAAATTCATCACCCATATTCGTTCTCCTTTCTTTATTATCATGACTTCAACGCACTGATAATAAGCTGGTTATCGTTGAACTGGACATCACCCCAATGTTAGCGCCTTAAACGCCGCTTGGCGGAGGTCGCCGAAGAAGATCGGATCAACCATTTCCAGGACATCGGGATTGACTTCCAGAAATTGTCGCTTGTTTTCGATGGGGATGAGTGCACGTTTACCGCCGTTGTCCATGGCCACCTGAAGTGGTTCGGCGAGGGACCGGACGGGTTTGATGTTGCCTTGGATGCTCATGTCGCCCAATACTAGTAACGCTGGTTGCGGCGAGGCTTTCCGCAAAATCGAGTAGGCGGCGATGAAGAAAGCGACGCCGATTTCCGCTGCGACCTTGTTTCCGAGGAGGTC
>Ga0247841_10011793_pt1 | contig 11543 bp, 5 predicted proteins | sample LaCruzMarch2015__2_FD_192410 | JGI IMG/M metagenome (GOLD analysis project Ga0247841, IMG submission 192410) | Freshwater microbial communities from meromictic Lake La Cruz, Castile-La Mancha, Spain - LaCruzMarch2015_18m | ecosystem: Environmental > Aquatic > Freshwater > Lake | place: Spain...
ACTACGTGATTAAAGGAGCAATTTGGTACCAAGGCGAATCTAACGTTCGGAATTATCCGGGTTATGCCAATCAAATGGCAAGCATGGTTAAAAACTGGCGTAAAGACTTTGGTGTAGGCGATTTTCCGTTTTATTATGTCGAAATTGCGCCATACTCCAATGGATATAATGTAAACAGCGCCTTGCTGCGTGCAGAACAAGTCAAAGCCATTAACTTAATCCCCTACTCGGGCATGGTTTCTACCATCGATGTGGGCGAAGAAACCAAAATTCATCCTGCCGAAAAAGCAACCATTGCCAAACGATTGGGTTATTTTGCCTTGTCCGAAGTGTATGGATACTCCGGAATAGCTTGTAAAACACCAACATACAGAACCATGAGCGTACAGAACGATAGCGTGATTTGTTTGTATTTCGACAATTTAAAATATGGATTAAGTACCTTTGGCAAAACGGTGGATTGTATGGAAATTGCCGGTGCCGACAAAGTTTTTTATCCCGCCGACATAACCATTAAAGAAAAAAAAGTAATGGTAAACTCACCAAAAGTGAAAAAACCGGTAGCCGTACGCTACGGTTTCAGCAGTTTTCCCAAAACAAGAGGCTACCTCTATAATACGGAAGGACTTCCCGTACCTTCCTTCCGAACAGACGACTGGGATAAATAAAACAATATAAAAATAACATCAGAATTAAATTCACCCTTAAATAAAAACTCACTGCTTAAAGTAATAATAGTATGAAAAAAATAATTCTTTTAATCGTTTTTGCAATAGGAATGATGAATGCGAACAGTGCAACAACGTATACATGGACGGGCGCAAGTGGAGGTACTTGGGGCACTACAACAAACTGGAATCCAAATGGAACGCCCATCGCGGGGGATTCGGTAGTAATAAACACCGCATCGGCAATGTCAATTGCTCTTGGTGGAGTACAAGTAGTAAAAGGTATTACTTTTATGGGAGGTGGAACCATTACATTTACTGCTACAGCTACTCAAACATTTACTGCAACGCATATAAAAGTTGATGGAAGTCCTGTGATTTTTTCTGCTGACCAAGTATCAATCATCAGTAGCTTAACTTTCAATGGTGGAAGTTCAAAAATAACTCACACTCCTGTCACAGCAGGTAAAGCATTTATTTTGGGAAATGGTAATGCTTTCATATTATCCGGAAATACTGAAACAAATTGTTTGGATGGAAATGGGCAATATAATTTTTTCACTACAAATTCATTAACAGCTTATTTCAATCCAACTAACGTTTATTATCAGCTAATTCTTCAAAGAGGAATAATAACTTTAGGTACGAACTTACAAGTCGCACGTTTCAGTACAGGAACTACTAGTACAGGATCACCTACTAACAATTTAGGGCTAGTTTTAAACGGTAAAACACTGACATTAAGTGCTACTGGCGCAGGATCATGTACTTTGACAAATACTTCTACGGTTAATCAGGGTATTGATGCAAGTGTTACCGGGTCAAAAGTTGTAATATCTACCACACAGGCAACTTTCTTGAATAATATTACTGGTAGGATTTTTAAAGATGCTACAACCATTGATAATTTAGAAATGAATTCTTCAGGAAATACTTTTATTTCGGGATATCCATTGACTGTTAAGAATTTGATACTAACAGCAGGAACAATCAATAATAGTACGAATAATATAACCCTTACCAATGGTGGGACTATCATACGTTCAAATCAAGCTGCATTATTAACTTCAGCACCAATTTATGGAAGCTCTTCAACAGACAGAGTGAATGTAAATTATACAACAACGCTTACAACAGCAAATGAACTTTTAGGAACTACCGGGGCAATAGGAACATTATCAATTAACGATGGTGTTACGGCTACTTTGTCAAATAGCGGAGTTAGTATGATTACACTGGGGGGTACTTTGACTGGATATTCAAATCCATCTGTTAGTATTTCATCTCCAAGTAGTGGTGGTATTACAGCTACTGCAACTCTAAAATTCACTGGAAATAGCCCAAATAGAATAATAACTGGTATTAATATTACAAATCCCGGTTCTGGCTATGATACAACTCCTACAGTTACTATTACCGATGCTACAGGTACCGGATGGACCGCTACTCCTATCTTATTTTCTCAAAATCCAACCTCATGCGATAATATTACTATTGGACAAGGCAATACCGCAGCACTTACTTATCCAAACTCTACAAATGTTGTTACTTTGAATGTAAACAATGATATTATCATTAATTCGGGAGCTTCATTTCTCTGCGGTACACAAGCAAACACTGTAACTCACTTATTAAATGTAGGTGGCAGTATTACCAACAGTGGAACATTTACTCCTGTTACCACTGCCGGAACAAAGGTAGTAGATCTTACCCTAAATGGCACATCCGCTAATCAGAACCTGTGTGCAGCTACTTTTAATAATCTAACGATTGCGAATACTTCAGGGTTGAATCCGGCAATAACGCTTACCGGAGATATTACTGTAAATAATACCTTGACTGTCGGCAATGAAAGCAGCGGAAGTATAAATTTTGCTGGAGTTCAAAAAATAACCACAAGTCAAATGACGATAAATAATTGGCAGGCTAATTTTGTATCGGGTGTCCAAATAAATAGTAATCTTACGTTTATAGGTGCCAATTCCCGATTAATATTAAATTCCTCAAGCGGTGGTACAAACCTATGGTTGGGCAATGGGAATGATTTTACACTAAACGGAAATAGTGTCACCAATTACATTGATGGAAATTCAAACTTACAATTTAATTTTAATATAGCCAATCTATTGGGAACCTCTTCTGCTTTCTATTTCAACCCCGCTACAACATATTACAACCTGCTGATTCAAAATGGAATCATACCATTAGGCACGGATGTGAAAATAAATCGTATAGCATGGGGTTCAAGCGTTTCAAATACTATGAAATTAGCGTTAAATGGTAAAATACTAACTATTAGTGGCTCTGGCACAAGTGTTACGACAAATACATCCTCTACAATAGGTATCGATGCAAGTGTAACTGGTTCAAAAGTGTTAATTACATCCACAGCAGCGAGCATATTAAATGCATCAGGCAGAATTTTATATCCTGCTACAACCATTGATAATCTGGAATTCAATTCTTCAGGAAATACCTTTTATCCATCTTATCCATTGACAGTTAATAATTTAATACTTACAGCAGGTACAATAAATTCAAGTAATAATATCGTCATTGCTCCCGAAGGAAAATTGACACTTTCGACAGGTACACTTATTACCAACAACGGCATTACCTTGCAGAGCACTGCCTTAGGAACCGCCACCATGCTGAATAGCGGCACTTTCTCAGGCACTATCAACGCCGAACAATATCTCGGTTCAGCCCGCAATTGGTATGTGTCAAGTCCTGTTCAGGTTACAAATTCACCTGCAAACAATATTACACGGTATTACGAATATGTGGAAACGGGCGATAATGCCGATTTAGGGGTTACGGGTTCAACAGCTTATTGGAAAGGTTTAAGTACCGGAACTGCTATGACAGTTGGCAAAGGCTATATTACCCAAGCAAGTGCCGAAACTACAGTGCAATTTAGCGGCACTCCAAACAATGGCAATATCACTACCGACTTTAATCTCACCCGCAACGATGCTTATGGCAAAGGTTTTAATTTGGTGGGAAATCCATATCCTTCGTATATCGATTGGAGTTTGGTGGCACAAGCCAATACAAATCTTATGTCAACAGCGTGGTTCAAAACTAAAAAAACAGATGTAGCCGGTGGAGGTTATACGTTTGCGTCGGTGAATGTTACAACGCCATCGAGTCCCGAAATTGTTGCAAACAATGCCAATACCACAATTACCAAATATATTCCTCCGATGCAAGCTTTTTGGGTGCGAGTTAAAAGTGGGATACCTTCTACTTCAATTACTTTCACCAACGCTATGCGAGAACATCGCCTCGATAATGGTGATTTGATGAAAGCTCCCAAAGTGAATGAGCGTTCACGCCTACGCCTTCAACTTGTAAATGGAATTGAATCCGACGAAACATTGATTTATTTCGACAACAAAGCTACAAATGATTTCAATGAGTACGATTCACCAAAAATGATGAATAATAGCTCCGCCACACCCGATTTGTATACCAAATCTGGAGCTGAACGATTAGTTATCAACGGATTGAGTCAAGTGTCGGACAATCTGGAATTGTCATTAGGTTTTAGCCTGAATGCAGCCGCCTCATTAAAATTAAAAGCAACTGAAATGAGCAATTTCCCTATCGGAACGCGTATTTATTTGCTCGACAAAGTGGAAACTTCTCAAGTTGAATTACTGCCCGAAACGGAATACAGCTTCAAAACAACCGCTGTCACAGTGAACAACGAGAGTCGTTTTAGTCTGCTGTTTAAAGCTCCAGGAAATACAACCGGAATTGAAAATACCGAAAAAAGCATTACACAGATATTTGTAAATGCAGCAAATCAAATTGCGATTATTGCACCAGAAAAATGCAATTATGCTGTTTATAATGCACTGGGGCTGTCTATTTCATCTGGCGTTACAACTGCAAATGGAAGCGAAGCGAACATCCCGATTTATTTGGGCAGCAAACTGCAAACAGGTATGTATGTAGTGAAGTTATCCGTAAATGGTCAGAGTGAAATTCAAAAAGTAATTATCCGTTAATAGCAAATAATATGAAAACTATAGAAAAAATTACAGAAAAACGGATTTACATAAGTCCTGCAATAGAGTTAATCAAGTTAGATAATGAAATATCTTTGGCATTACAATCAGCACCACCGGATGGGCCTGGAGAAGGAGGTGCATCATTGACACCAGAATATATGAATAAAGATCCATTCAAAAGCTATATGGGTTAATGTTAAAATATGGATAGCATAATTTATTCTGAATTCTATAAATATAAATCGCTATGATAACAGTTTCAAAATGTCGAAAACTCGGACTTGAAAAACAGTTCAGGCAACTTTATGAACAGATGAGAGAGAATAACAAAAAATTCATTCCTCATGATTCTATAGTTGATACAGTTTTCTCGGAAATATTTGTAGAACAAGCATTAACTGATTTAGGGATTGATTTTTATACTGTAAAAGGAAAAAAATGGTATCAATTTTATAAGGATGAATGGGAAGTAAAAGTATATAATTCATTACGATTGATTTCAGCCTAAAAAGTTGAATTATTGGGGAATGAATTAGTATTTTAAAATTATCACTTTAATATGATATATCATTAGTTTTTTTAAGAAGATTGTTTGTTTCCAAAACCTGTCAGGAGTTAAAATCTGGCAGGTTTTTTTTTAGATGAAAAATCCTTAAAGAGTAAGCTTATTCAGATTACCTTTAAGAGTTTTTTCGAGGGTGAAGTTGGTTTTGGATGATAGTAACAAATAACTCTTTAATGTCTCGGAATACTCGACTATTAAAGGATTTTTGTTCAAGCTATTAGGTTCATATAAAAGCCTTTTTATTTAAATTCACTTCAGAAATATTTGTATCTTTGCATTTATTTTGCTCCTAATTGCCTATTTGCAAGTTCCAAAAGTCAAAAATATGAAAAAAAAATATCAATCTATAACCAAACAAGTTATTGAGATCACCAAATTTGTTGCTACTTATATCAATCAGGAAAGTCTGAATTTTTCGCTGGATCAAGTCGAAACGAAAAGTAAAAACGATTTTGTATCTTATGTTGATCAGGAAGCGGAAAAACTACTGGTAAAAGCATTAAAGGAAATAGTGCCTGAAGCCGGATTTGTGACTGAAGAAGGTACAACTGCCAAGTCAAATGGTGAGGATTTTCTTTGGGTAATCGATCCATTGGATGGCACTACCAACTTTATTCACGGTTCTACGCCTTACGCTATAAGTGTGGCACTTACTTACCAGAATGAACCTGTGGTTGGTGTAATTCACGAAATCACACGCGCTGAAACTTTTTATGCATGGAAAGGTAGCAAATCATACCTCGATGGAAATGAAATTCAGGTTTCAAAAGTCGACAAACTGTCAGACGCACTGATTGTTTTCGGACGACCACATCACTATATGCAACGCTACCCGGAGTTACTTGCTTCGGTGGATTATTTTATGAAAAACACACATGGTTTACGTCTCAGCGGTTCTGCAGCTGTCGATTTAGCTTACGTGGCTTGTGGACGGTACGATGGTCGTTATGAATTCAACCTCAAGCCATGGGATATTGCTGCCGGGGTACTTATTATTAAGAATGCCGGCGGTTTCGTTTGTGATTTCAATGGCGAGAACAATCACTTCAATAATGGCACAGTGCTGGCTGCCAATGCAGGAATTTATGAGGAATTGAAAGAAAAGATTGGTCAAATATTTAAAGGTTAACACAGTCGATTTTTTATTTTCAAAAGAATTTATAAAATCAATTATTGGGTACATAAGCCCCTTTTATTCGTCTTTAAAATAAGTTATCACGCTATATTTCATATCGAATGAATCGTCTACAATCCTTTGCACTGGCATTTTTTGCCTCACTTTTGTTTTCATTTGTTTTTGCACAAAAATCAACTATCACAACCCAACGTGTTTACCTTTCGGGTCATGGCTGCGACGACATGGTATCGTGGGATTTCTTTTGTTCCGAAGGAATGAATTCAGGCAAATGGACTAAAATAGGCGTACCTTCTTGCTGGGAATTGCAGGGATTTGGGCAATATCAATACGGCATGAAGTTTTATGGAAAAGCATTTCCTGATGGCGTTGCGAAAGAAAAAGGAATGTATAAATACGAGTTTGAAGTTCCCGAAACGTGGCGCGATAAGCAGATTTTTATTATATTCGAAGCTTCGATGACTGATACCGAAGTAAAAATAAATGGACAAAAAGCCGGTGAGGTACATCAAGGGGCATTTTACCGTTTCTCATATAACATTTCCGGGCGTGTGAAATTTGGCAAGAAAAACCTGCTGGAAGTTGCCGTGAGCAAAGAAAGTGAAAATGCAGGTGTGAATTTGGCAGAACGTCGTGCTGATTACTGGAATTTTGGTGGCATTTTCCGACCTGTTTTTCTGGAAGTAAAACCTGCAATTCATATTTCTCAACTTACCATCGATGCTAATGCCGACGGCACTTTCAATGCCAATTGTTACCTCAACCGGGCATTGGAAGGCGCAAGTATAAAGACTATTTTGCTCGATAACAAAGGAAATAAAGTGGCTGAAAACATCAGCACAATAAAATCGGCTGCAGATTGGGCAAATCTGCAATTAAGTATAAAAAACCCCGCATTGTGGACGGCTGAAACTCCAAATCGATATACAGCTTTGGTTACATTGTTGGCCAGTGACGGAACAGTTTTACACAGCATGACTGAAAAATTCGGTTTCCGCACTATCGAAGTTCGTCAGAGCGACGGGCTGTATATCAATGGAACGAAAGTGCTTATCAAAGGCGTAAATCGCCACAGTTTCCGTCCCGAAAGCGGTCGCACTCTATCCAACGCTAAGAATATTGAAGACGTTTTGCTGATTAAAAGCATGAATATGAATGCGGTGCGCCTGTCGCATTATCCTGCCGACCCTGAATTTCTGAATGCATGTGATTCGTTGGGATTGTATGTTGAAAACGAATTGGGTGGCTGGCATGGTCATTACGATACCACCGTTGGGACTAAACTTGCCAAAGTAATGGTGGAACGTGATGTTAATCATCCTTCGGTAATTTGGTGGAGCAATGGAAACGAAGGTGGATGGAACGATGAGTTGAACGGTGAATTTTGGAAATATGACCTTCAAAAACGCCCTGTTATTCATCCTCAAGCGAATTTTGGAGGATTCGAAACCATGCATTACCGCTCGTATGGTGAAACACAAAACTACCTTCGTAAGCCGGAAATTTTTATGCCGACTGAGTTTTTGCACGGATTGTATGATGGCGGTCACGGTGCAGGATTATATGATTATTGGGAAATGATGCGTAAACACCCACGCTGTGCCGGTGGATTCCTTTGGGATTTGGCTGATGAGGGTGTTAAACGTATGGATTTAAACGGAATGATTGACAATCAAGGCAATTGGGCAGCCGATGGAATTGTTGGACCTCATTTTGAAAAAGAGGGAAGTTATTACACCGTAAAACAAATATGGTCGCCGGTTCAGATAATGAATAAAAATATTGATCGCAATTTTGATGGCAACTACACAATTGAAAACCGATATGATTTTCTGAATATAAATACCTGCCGTTTTGTGTGGAAACAAGTGAAATTCCCAACTTCCGATGATGAAAAAGGAACGATAAAAGTCCTTAAACAGGGTGAAGTGAAAGGTTCGGATATTGCAGCACATTCAACCGGAAATCTTAAAATTAATTCTACAATTGACATTCAGGCAGAAGCTTTGTACCTTACGGCATTTGATTATCGTGGCGAAGAGTTATGGCGTTGGTCGTTCCAATTTCCTTTGGTACAAAAAGAAATTGACGCAATTGGAACAACTCCAACTTCGGAAAAAATAGATGACAAATTTATTGTTACTGCTGGGAAAAATAAATATGCATTTAGTAATAAAAATGGTGAGTTGAAAGAAGTCAGTTTCAATGGTAAAAATATAAGTTTTGCCAACGGACCACGATTTATTGCTGCCCGCCGTGCCGATCGCTCGTTGGATCAGTTTTACAATCATGACGACGAACAGGCAAAATCGAAAGATCGAACGTATACAGAATTTACCGATGCTGCTGTTTTTGCTGGATTCGATGTGAAAACATCAGGTAATAATCTTGTTGTAACAGCTAATTATAAACTTGGAAATCTGGATATGGCGCAATGGACTATTGCTCCCGACGGAACCATGAAGTTGGATTATAGCTATAATTTCAGTGCTGTTGTAGATTTAATGGGTGTGAAATTCGATTATCCCGAAGAAAAAATGCTGCATAAACGCTGGTTGGGTGACGGTCCATACCGTGTGTGGCAAAACCGTTTACACGGAACTACTTACGACCTTTGGGAAAATGATTACAATGACCCAATTCCGGGAGAATCATTCACTTATCCCGAATTTAAAGGTTATTTTGCGAATGTAAGTTGGATGAATCTGAAAACATCGGAAGGTGAAATCAGCATTAGCAACGAAACACCAAACTCATACATTGGCATTTATGAACCACGAGATGGTCGTGATAAATTGCTTTACACCTTGCCAAAAAGCGGAATTTCTGTTCTGAATGTGATTCCGGCAGTGCGCAATAAAGTAAATTCTACCGATTTAAATGGACCTTCGGCACAGCCCAAATGGGTGGCTGGAGTTTATAATGGACGTATTGTACTGAAATTTAAATGAAATTGCAAATTCAATCAGCGCTTGTAAACAAAAGGAAATGAAAAAACTCAAACTCCTATTTTTACTTATTTCGGTAGTTGGATTAGTTGAAGCTCAAACTTCACTTCTTGAAAACTTCAAAAATCCACCAGATGAAGCCAAACCATGGACTTTCTGGTATTGGATGCATGGAGCAGTTTCGAAAGAAGGTATCCGTTCCGACCTTAAAGCAATGCAGGAAATTGGGTTAGGTGGTGCGTATCTAATGCCAATTCGAGGCATAGAAGGTTCAACTTATCCACATCCGCTCAATCAGCTTACCCCGGAATGGTGGGAAATGGTGCACTATAGTTTTCAGATTGCCGACAGTCTGGGGTTGAAAATGGGAATGCACGTTTCCGACGGTTTTGCACTGGCTGGTGGTCCGTGGATACAACCTGACGAATCGATGCAAAAAGTGGTTTTTACCGATACAATTATAAAAGGTGGGAAAATTGTAAATCTCAAAGTTCAACAACCCGAAACCATTCAAAATTATTACGATGATATTGCTGTTTATGCCATTCCTGTTTTAAAGTCAGTCTCAATCACAAATGCAATTCCTGCTACGAACTTTTACAGCGAAGATGGAGAAGAACTTTCACTTTCCACTCAAGGTGAATCTTCATTTATAAGGTCAGAAACTCCATGTTATATCCAATATACTTATGTAAATCCATTTACCCTCAGAAGTATCGAAATAACACCTGTAGGCAATAATATTCAATCGCAACGGTTGGTGGTTTCAGCCAGTGACGATGGAGTAAATTTCCGTTTGGTGAAGCAGTTATTTCCACCTCGCCAGGGTTGGCAAAACGCAGGTATTAATACTACCTTTTCCGTTCCGGCTACCAAAGCGAAATTTTTCCGACTGTCGTGGACACCAGAAGGTACTGAACCCGGAAGCGAAGAGTTGGATGCCGCTAAGTGGAAACCAACATTGAAAATTAAAGCCATCAAACTCTGTTCCGAACCACGAATTAATAGTTGGGAAGGCAAATCAGGTCTCGTTTGGCGCATTGCTGATGAAACTTCATCAAAGGAAATAACAGATAATGAATGTGCACCAATTAAAAAGGTCATTAACCTTACAGCACATTTCAAAGACGGAAAACTAACCTGCAAACTCCCGAAAGGCAATTGGCATATTTTGCGCATGGGACATACTTCTACTGGCTTTACCAATGCCACTGCTGGTGGTGGTAAGGGACTTGAATGTGATAAGTTTTCAGAAACTGCCGTTCAAAAACAATTCGATAACTGGTTTGGAGCTGCTTTTACTAAAACGGACCCGGCATTAGCGCATCGTGTATTGAAATTTATGCACATTGATAGCTGGGAATGTGGAAGTCAGAACTGGAGCAGTAATTTTGCAGCTGAGTTCAGCGCTCGCCGAGGTTACGATTTAATGCCATATTTGCCATTAATGGCAGGATATCCCATTGAAAGTGTAAAGAAATCAGAGCAGGTTTTGCGTGATTTGCGCACCACAATTGCCGAATTGGTTAATGATGTATTCTACAAAGTAATGCAGCAGAACGCAAATGCATTCGGTTGTGAAACGTCCGCTGAATGTGTGGCTCCAACTATGGTGAGCGACGGCATGTTGCATTTCAAAACGGTGGACAGACCCATGGGCGAATTTTGGTTGAAAAGTCCAACGCACGACAAACCCAACGATATGCTGGATGCCATCAGTGGCGCACATATTTATGGCAAAAATATTATTCAATCCGAGAGTTTCACGCAGCTTCGTACCAATTGGAATGAAGATCCGGCCATGTTGAAACCCATTCTCGATTGCAATTTTGCATTGGGAATCAATAAAATATTCTTTCATGTTTTTGTGCATAACCCGTATATTGATAAAGCTCCGGGAACAACCCTTGATGGTATCGGGCTATATTTTCAGCGCGATCTAACCTGGTGGAAACAGGGCAAAACATTTATCGATTATGTGGCTCGCTGTCAGGCTTTATTGCAATATGGTCATCCCGTAACCGACATTGCAGTATTTACCGGTGAGGAAGTCCCACGAAGGGCTTTTACACCTGATAAACTGGTTTCTTATTTGTCCGGTATTATGGGAAAAGAGCGTATAGAAAGTGAGCAAAAACGGCTTGCTAATGTAGGTCAGCCCATGTGCGAAATGCCTGCCGGAGTGAACCATTCTGCAAATATTTTGAA
>Ga0247841_10011796_pt1 | contig 11542 bp, 10 predicted proteins | sample LaCruzMarch2015__2_FD_192410 | JGI IMG/M metagenome (GOLD analysis project Ga0247841, IMG submission 192410) | Freshwater microbial communities from meromictic Lake La Cruz, Castile-La Mancha, Spain - LaCruzMarch2015_18m | ecosystem: Environmental > Aquatic > Freshwater > Lake | place: Spain...
ATCTATTTTGTCAGCGGTCATAATGATACTTTTATCAAGGATATATACCTTAGTGAGATTACAGGGAAGCCCGAAATGGGGATCTCTAGCCCCATCTTTGATAAACAAGGCAATCTCATCGGCGTATATGTCGTAACTTTCGGCACAGACGCACTCAATAGTATAACCCTGGAGAAAAGTGGCCTTGGCGACACCGGCGAGATAGTGCTTGTCAATATGGATAGGTATATGCTGACCCCTGCCAAGTACCAAGAAGGTTACGTATTGACATCTCCAGTTGATACAGATATCGTGAACAAGTGCATAGCTGATGTGCGTGAATACGCGGGCGAAAGCGGAGAAATTGAAGAGCACACCGAAGAGGTCATGCACTATTCAGATTATCGGGGTGTCAGTGTCATCGGGACGCATGCTTATGCCCTGCCAGAGATGAGGTGGTGCCTTATAGCTAAAATAGACGAATCGGAGGCTATTGGTGTCCCAAGGAACGAGTTGTTTAGCGTTTCTTTGATCATAGGTGGGGTAACCCTGTTATTCATATTTGTCGCAACCTTCTTCATCTCACGGAAAGTCTCAAAACAGATAAGCAGATTGACGTATAGCGTCGATTTCATAACAAAAGGGAATCTAGAACTGCAGCTGGATAAGAGCCGCATATCTGAAGTGCAGGAGCTTATAGACTCATTGAATCGCATACTTGCGAGCTTGAAGCTTGCAATACTGCGCACTGGCATGACCAAGGGCGAAATGGGCCTGGGTGAGGCGATAAAGGCAAAAGAGCAGGCTGAGCAGAAATACAAGGACCTTTTCAACAACGCTGCCGATGCGATGTTCATACACGACCTTGAGGGGCATTTCCTCGAGGTCAATGATGTAGCGTGCAAAAGGCTTGGCTACCCCCATGATAAGTTTATGAGCCTCAGCCCGCAGGCGATTGATTCTCCAAAGTTTGCAAAGCTCGTGCAGGCAAGGGTCAAAGAACTAAAGAAGGAAGGGGCTATGGTATTTGAGAGTGCGCACATTACAAAGGACGGTAGGGAGATACCGGTGGAAATAAGCAGCAGGGTAATTGAATATTCTGGGCAACCAGCGATAATAAGCATCGCAAGGGACATTTCCGATAGAAAAGCCGTCGAGGCGAAATACAAAGCGCTTTTTGAGAGCTCAACAGATGCTATTATGATCGTGGAGCCTCCCAATTGGAATTTCACAGCCGGGAACCCCGCGGCGATAAAGATGTTTAATACCCGCGATGAAAAAGAGTTCTGTTCACTGACCCCGGGAGACCTGTCGCCGAAATACCAGCCTGATGGCCAGCTTTCTTCAGTCAAAGCCAAGACGATGATAGAGACAGCGATGAAGAACGGCAGCAACTTCTTTGAGTGGACTCACAAGCGATATAATGGTGAGGATTTCCCGGCTACAGTCCTGTTGACAAAAGTAGCCTCCGGCGGCAAAGAGTTCCTGCAGGCCACTGTCAGGGACGTCTCAGAAAGCAAGAGGTTGGTCAAAGGGATGCAAAACAAAGCGATATAACAAAATATATAAACCTGATTTTTTATTTATGGGGCCCTGCCCAGTTAGAAAACTCCAATAACTCATTGGCTTATATTTTTATCTAAGCCCCGCTTATACTATTATGAACAAAAAGCCCGTAATACTAACAGCAGTAGTTGTATTGGTATCTGCGGCAGTTCTCTTAGCCCTTTTCATTATGCAGCCAAAGCCTAGTGTAACGACTGTGGGTGGCAATATCCAAGCCCAGCATGTACGGCAGAACCTCGGCACTGATGCTCAACAATTAAATGAGTGCATGCGTACCTGTATGCAATCTGGTGGCAAGCCTCCGCAATGCGCGAGCCAGTGTGGGGCTCAATTGACTCCAAAAAACACCACCCAGCCGCCGCAAGGCAATACATCTTTGTTACAGGGAAATGGCACACCGTCCATAACCAATACCTCTTTTGAAGCTTCGGAAGGCCCTTATTATTTCATCGCAATCCACAACGAGCCTTACCACAACGACCGGGATTCAGACCAGAAGCTGGCTGCGGCATATTCGATCCTGAGCGAGATGGTCGAGCAGGCTGATGAATACAATATCAAGCTTACCCTGATGCTCACTGCACAATGGGCTGATTATATAATCTCTAGCCCTGAAAGGACTGCAGAAGTCAGATCTTGGGAAGCCAATGGGCATGAGATATCCGGGCACCACCACGGCGTATACCATGGCTCATGGGATGGATATTCGGGATATCCTGAGGCAGAAGCACTAGCCATCAGGCAGCAGAAAGGAAAACACGAATCTTATATCGGCACGCTTTCCGATTATATCAATGAATTGCAGCAGATTGACTCTAACGTGAATTCGGGCTGCATGAACGACGAGTCGGACAAAACAGAGCTTCCAGACGAAATAATCTATGACACATGTTCAGGATTTGCGAACTCCGGCGAGCCCGGCACCCGCGCCGGTGACGGGGATTATGTCAAAGGGAAGAACGATTTTGTCTTGACTGCAGTCTATAATGGGATAAAGCGGCATTGGCTCACGCATTACGCGTTCTATCAAGACGTCGAGGTTGCCAAGACCACCTTTGAGTCAATGTCTTCAGGTGTCTTCGGTGGAGTTACACATAGCGTTGCTGGCCAGGATGAAGCATTGTATGACCTTATGGCATTCCTGCATGAGAATGACCCGACTGGCGAATACAGCAGGACGCTTTCTGAGGTGATCGAAGAGCACCTATTGCCAGAAGAACAGATTTCTGAAGAGCTCATCTCACAGAAATACACGTCAGGCTCTTCAAAGCCAACTGCTTCTGGTAGTTGTGGCAATGGGATATGCGATGCTCTTGAAGAGGCCCACTCTGAGATATGCCCTTACGATTGCGGCAGTTGAGCCCGATGATCGCAGAGTTGAGCCCGATGATCGCAGAGTTGGGTAGTAACAGCTGTAGCATCAACTTGGTTGAATTGCCCCTCAGTTCGCCTATTAGTCATCATTGATCAGGGGTTGTTCGCATCTTCATCGAGGCAGATAATTAGCAAGGAAAGAAAGAAAACCGAAAACCGCAGCCACACATGCTATTTCAGCATCCCAGCCTTCCAGGCCCCGAATCCGAGTATGAACGCAAGCACCCCTCCTGCGAGCCCCAGTATGGCAAGGTCGTTGTTGCCCGAGGTCCCGACTTCCCATTCAGGGAGCTCCTGCCCGCCGGTGTCCATCTGCTGCTTCTGTGCTTGGCCGGGCTGGCCAAGGACGCCAAAGGTAACTTCGCTCTCCCCCCTAGACAGGACATAATATATCCCAGTCCCCGTTGCGCGCGCGTCGTAGAAATGCGACCATTCGACAGTATCCTGCATCGGCACATTCAACAAGTCATTACCCTGCGAGTCATAGACAAAGAGGTCATAGGTGTATCCCTTAGGCCCGCTCAGGGCGGCTATGTAGCCCCCAGCAGGCGTCACGGAAATCCGCGAGAAGAGTATGCTGCCAAACCCCGAATGCGGGTCGATTGTCGGCATCACCTTCTTCCAGGTTCGCACCCCATTTTGTATGTAATAAATCAGCGAACCCTGTTCACCGGACTCTGGCAGCGATACGACTACAACATTTCCAGAATCGCTCTCGGCGACGCAATGCGGGTTATTCCCGTCCAAAGTGTCTATCTGCGACTCAATCCCGAAGCGGCTCCTGCATATGCCCTTTACCCCATACTCACGGCAGTTGCCGAGCGACGACCCGTCCAGAGTGTAAAATGCGTCGTCGTTGTTGTGGGAGCTCTGGCACCTGATCTCATCAGTCCCCGCACCAGTTATCAGGTCCTGCGCCAGCTCTGTGAAACTGCTTGAGTATAGTGTGCCCCCCTTGCATACAAAAGCCCCGTCGGATGATAAATCAGCATCCTGGTGGACACTACCCTCCGGGTTCTCGGATATCAGCGCGCCTGTCTTGCTATAAATATACCTGTTTCCTATCAGTATATAAGAGCCGTCGTAGCTTATTCTCATGGATGGGTATAACGGCCCTCTTTCACTGTCAAAGCGTATGTATGGGAAGACAAAGTCTGCGAGCTTTTGGCCGCCCTGTGTGAACACAAGCAGCTTCATAGGGTTCTCATCGCCGGCGGAGCTGGCCGCAAGTACCGCCACAGTGCTCCCATCGCCTGAAATCCTCACATAATTCAAATGGTATCCTTCCCCGAGCGGTTGTGTCCACAAGTCGTTCTGCTGCGGCCCGAATATGATGCCTGAATCGTCACCATAAGACTGCATAGGCTCTATCCCGCACTGGACGACAATCTCGTCGCGCCCGGTGACGATGATGTTTTGCACGGCCGTAGTGTAACCGTTCTTGCTTATCATTAGGGTGTAATTCCCCGGCACGACACCGGTCAGGGTCGTGGTCCTGTCCTGCGCGCCGCCGCGGTAATTAAAAAACCCTGAGTCCATGCGGAACGCATATTCTGATACGGGGCAGGTTATTGTGACTGAACCGGGATAATCCATAAGCACTATATCCACGCCGGTTATGTGAAGGTTTTCCTGCGAACTTGCCGACGCGTTAACTGAAAATGTGACATTCGCAGTGCCGTCGAATTCATGCTTTGTGCTGGTTGCTGTCAAGGTATGTGTGCCCATCCGCGTGACGCCGATTATTTTATATTTCCCATCTGAATCCGTTTTATCAGTTTGCCCGGTGTCTATTGTGACGGTCGCATCACCCACAGGCTTCCCGTACATATCATAGACAGTGCCTTCGACAGTGCCCGAATACAACTGGATCAATATCGTCTGTTCTGCCTTGTCGTTCTCATCCTCGACTGTGACCCTGATGCACAGCAGCTTCTCGTTGTGATATGTGCCGTCGAATAAATCGTCGAGCTGGAAGGACTGGTATGTCATCTGCCCTGGCTCTACCGAAACGGTCTCTTCATAGGCAAGGCCCTTCTTGCCGTCGCACGTTCTCACCGTCACGCCCGGCCAGCCCATCACCTCGCCATTGTTTTTTACCTTGAAGCTGATCTCCATATCATCAGAGTCGCCGTTCTGCTTATAATCCAGGTTTTCTATGTCATAATATGGCAGGACTGGCAGGTCGTTAATCCACTCTTCCCTCACATTATTGGCTTCACCCCAGCTTTCGAAGTACCTCTCAGGCAGCTCCTCTTCCGGGTCGACTATGACCTTCACCTTGCTGCATTTGCCCTCTGGCGCAGTCCAAGGTATCCTCTTTGTGTATGTAGACGAAAGGCCTTCCTCGAAATACCTCGCGCCGCTAGGGGAAAGCTCAGGTATCATGTAATAGGTGAGCATTTCTCCATATGTGACCTTGCAGTCGCGGCTGGTCGTGGAAGCTGCATAAACGTCAACTTCTATATCATTGGTGTATGCATTCCCGCCGTTTGTCACTTCTATGACCAGTTCGCCGGCGTTCTCGTCATACCTCAATTCAGTTATTGCAATATCCGGGCCGTAAGCATATTTGTCAGTTGCGCAGACGCTCTCGCAGCTCTCAAAGACGGGGGCTATCGCGGCGTTGATTGTTATCGCGCATACTATGGCGTCCTGGACTATGCCGAGCGCAGTGCCTGTACTGCCAGTAGCGGCATCTTTCCCGAGCTTCGCTACAGTTTTTAAACTGTCCCAGCCGCCCATGGAGCACTCGTCCATGACAAACTCTAAAGTCCCGTCATTGCCCCAGTAGTAATACCAGGTTATGCACTGGGCCTTGCAAATGCCCGGCGTCTGTGTGTATGCCTCAGCGGCGGGCGCGGTGTTTGAGAGTGATGCTATAAGCAAAGCAGACAGCCCTAGAAATAGAAGTTTCTTCATTTTGCCCCCGAGTTACTATCAGTGTGGGCAAGAAAAATAGGAGCGCTGTCATCTATTGTTTCCTAAACTCCAGCGCAAGCGAGTTTATGCAGTAGCGCATTCCCGTGGGCTTAGGGCCGTCGTCGAATACATGCCCAAGATGGCTTTTGCACCTTCTGCAGATGACTTCTACACGTTCATCCCCTAGGCTCCTGTCGGGCCTTAAGTCGATAGTCCCCAGGGAATCATAGAAGCTTGGCCAACCGCATCCTGAGTCAAATTTGGTTTTCGAGCTGAATAGCTCTGCGCCGCACGCTGCACATGTATAAACACCCTTAGAGTTTTCCTTCACATACCTTCCGCTGAATGGAGGCTCTGTCGCTGCCTCCCTAAGGACCACATACTGCTCTGGCGACAGCTTTTTCTTCCAATAAGTCTCGGACTTCTCCTCAGATGTTGCGTATTTTGCCATGTTTTCTTGGTTTCGGACGTTTGTATTTTCTATGTTTTCTTATTATTAATACAGTTTTTATAAACAAAGGACAAGAATACTCAATGGCTTCCGATTCAGACACTAAAAAGGATGACTCAGTCACTACGATAAAGGAACTGCAGGACATCCTCTCCAAGTTCATAACTGATAGGGACTGGGACAAGTACCACCACCCAAAGGAGGTTGCCGTTTCGCTGGCAGTAGAAGCCGGGGAGCTCCTGGAGATCTTCCAGTGGATGGATAGGGTGCCTGTCGAGCAGATGAAAAAGGACCCCAAGCTGATGGAGCGCATACGCGACGAGCTAGCTGATGTCCTTGGCTACTGCTTGGACTTCGGCAAGAGGCTTGATATAGACATAACAAAAGCCTATATTGAAAAGATGGCCAAGAACGAGAAGAAGTACCCTGTCGAGAAGTCGCGGGGAAACCACAAGAAATATACAGAGCTCTGATATAATCCCTTAATGATACACTTTTTTCTGTTCAGGACACAAGACTCAAGACCGAAGACCGACATGGACCTAGCCGAGAAATATCGCCCGTGGGGCGTCAAAGTCACTGACATGAGCGCGCAGCTATGGTGCGAGAAACAGGTAGAATTCAGCCTTACTAAGCCCAGGATACGGACTGTTGAGATGAAGAAAGGTGAGGACATCCACACGGACAAGGAAGCTGAGCTTTATGAGATGATAGAAGTTGTTCCCAAAACCAAAGAAGACAAGATTCTCATGAAGCTGCATAATACTATGGTCGCTCTGCAGGGTTTCAATGAAACCGGCATAGCCCGAGAGATACCCGTTTGGGGAAAATTCAATTCACTCAAGGTGGTGGGCATAGTAGACGAGCTGAAGACCGAAGACGGAAGACTGGTGGTGGCAGATACGAAAACCAGAAAAAGCCCTACTCTGCCAAGGATTGCACAATCCAAGCCGTCGCGCTTCCAGCTGATGGCATATAAGGAGCTGGTAGATGAGATCTCACACGGCGATTACAAGCCTGAAGACCTACTGCGCCACTATGGGTTCACTGTTGACAGTGCTGCGTCTCCGGAGTTCATGGCACAGCATAAAGAACACGGAATCGACTTTGAGCCTAATATCCTTAAGTCCGCGACAAAAGCTTTCTCGATGTTCAAGGAAATACCCATAATAGAGATGATGCGGCTCAGCTATGAGGAGCAGTCCTCAGGAAAACTGATAGGCAAAGACGAGTTTCCATTTGATTATGAGCACTTCTGGGCCCATTGCAAGTTCTGCGAAGGCTTCTGGCGCGGTGAGCGGTCATCAGTCCCTGTCAGCGATTACAACTCGTGGAAATGCAGCTATTGCCAATATCGCGATGAGTGTGATGCTGTGAAGAAATTTGCAGAGATAGCTAGTGTCCAAAAAGGGCCAGGATCGCATCAAGAATATCCTCAAGAATATCATCAAGAATAAGCTATTGCAGCTATCGCAACTCCTGAGTTGACTATAAGCCAAAGTACATATGCCAGCATTATTGGCTTCTCCTTGTGCACATAGCCATAGAGTATCCAGGGTATATTAAATATAGCAAAGAGCGACCAGGTCTCTACACACACCCCACCCGCGCTCTTCTCATGTATTATCTTGAATATCTGTGGCACAGTGACAAGGGGCCCGGCAACACCCACAGCAAGCACTATCTTGTCAAGCAGGTTGACCCAGAACTTCGGGTTTGGGTAGGGGTCTGCCAGGAGGCGTACCCGCTTTCTTAGGTTTAAATCGTGGATTGGGGAGTGCATGCTGATTAATAAGTAGCAATTATTACAGTGTCAGATATAAAACCTTTTTTAGCTTACTTGATCGATATGCGCCCCTTACTTGATCAATATGCACCTTGCAGGCGCTGCCTCCGCACCTTTTATCTTTAGCGGCAGGCATATCATCTTGTACTTGCCTGGTTTCGCCTTACTGAGGTCTAAGCCCTCAATTATCGGCACGCTTTCCGAGAGCAGCCTCTTGTGTATCTTGTCAGAGCCTATTGACAGCGAGTCTATCCCCACAGCAGCCACCCCGGCTTCGATGATCGTCTCAGCCTCCTTATCGGTTATCTCCTTCCGGCCCTTGATAAGCAGTACCTCGCCCTTGCTCAGGTCCTTCCGTTCTATCTTGCCCTCGATGATCTTTGCATGTTCGACTATAGGCTTTGTGCTTTCAATGGTCTTTCCCCATTTTATATAGTGCGCCGGGGCGTCCATGTGAGTCCCGGTGTGGAGTCCCATAGAAATTTTAGATAAAAGGCTGCCGTCGTTGTCAATAGTCTTAACAACTTCTATAGTGACCTTAGGGTCGCCCGGATAAACCTCCATGCCCCCTGAAATAGTCCTAGAAATGTCGATTATCTCCATATGTGGGTTACCGGACTACAGTATTAAATTACAAATCCCGCAAATTTCCGATTTTTTGAACATGTTTTTCTTTGTTTTTCTTTTTTATCTTGTTCATTTAAGCAATGCCTCTCAGACTACGCGCCTCATTAGAGCGCCATATACCCAAGATGCGGGTGACTGGCCAGACACGTAATGATAGGATAGTCCAGCTAGATGGCCACATGGAAGACTTATCTCCCCATGAATCTGGCTTCAGGCTGGCCCACTTCGAGGATGGCCGCGACTTTTATGCTTCCGTAAAGAGCACAGATACTCCTCACGGAAGGCAGACTCTTGACAGGTTCAAGGGTGCATTTGGACCCGGGTCTGAAGAACCAAGGTTTGTTCATACCGGCAGCAACAATGTCGGTTACGAATTCTGGTCACCGGGTATACACGATCACATGGCAGTGGTACGACCTGAGACCATCAAAAAGGTCAGGCGGAGGATAGAGAAAATGAATTATTGAGGTTAGATTTATTTGTAATCTCCCCCCTTTAAGTCTAACTTATTCGTAATCTCGCCTCTTCAAGTCTAACTAACTATAGATATTTAGTATATACACTCATAGATATTTAGTATATATATTCTCGCCCAAAACTATCACTAGCTTTTTTATTCCTTCCCCAGCTATTATACACTCAAATATCTCATTAATAATCCTAAACTAAAATGGACAAAAAAGTTATATTGTTTGCATTGTTCTGCCTGGCGTTCGTCTCACTGGCTTCCTTAGCCAGCGCTTTTGACGTTGCCGAGTGCGAAGACGATGTTACAGTGGATGGGAAGAACGACGGCGACGACGGCGATGCTTGGGATGAGGCAGCGTCTGGAAGCTTTGGGAACGTCACATATTATGCGTGTTATGACGATACAAATCTCTACTTCCTACTTGAGGTCGAAGATGACTCGATGGAAGATGATGACCTGGCGCAGGTTTGGATAGACCAGGATGACAGTGGCGGTGACGATGTTGAGGATGAGGATGATTTTGGTTTCGAGGTCAATGGCCAGGGCGATTTGACTGAGTACCAAGGCGGGGACGATGACGACGCATCTGACTGGGAAGCTGAGATAGACGACTCCTCAGACGGATGGACAGTCGAATATGCAATACAGCTGTCAAAGCTCGGCCTCTATCCGGGCAGCAAGCAGAGGATGGCATTTGCGATTTATGTCGAAGATGAGAACGGCACAGAAGATTCTGGACCAGGTTCTGCAGACACTTCTGACCCTGACTCTTACACGTCTCTAAGGCCCGATGAGGGCTCATGGGGCGAGGCGACTGCTCCGACGCTTACCGGCGGCGCAGTGGCGGCAGTCAGCGGCATAAGCGGCCAGCCCGGCGATTACAAGTTTGAAGTGTCGTACCGGCAGGATGATGGTGGCGCACCGACAGAGATGAAAGTGTTCATCAAGGGGACAAGCCATGCAATGACCAAGGACAGTTCGAGCTGTGATGTTGCTTCTGGGTGCAAGTATACTTACACACAAAACCTTGCAATCGGCAGCTATGTCTTCTATTTCCAGGCCAAATATGCAGGGGCCACTGTACGGTATCCCTCAAGTGATAACCTTGAGATTGCCATAGGCGCACCTAACAGGAAACCGACAGTCAATATAATGGTGCCTGCAGGTGGTGCCAAGGTCAGAGGCTCAGTACAGATAGCAGGGACTGCATCTGATCCTGATGGAGCTGACGACATCGAGACGGTCGAGATAAGGATAGACTCAGGTAGGTGGGTACCGCTCTCCGGAAAAGCAAGTTGGGATTACCTGTATGACACTGCTAACATAGCCGATGGGGTCCATACTATATCTGCGCGTGCGACAGACAGCGAGGGCGAGGAATCTGAGATAGACTCGATTAGTGTGACTATTGAGAACGCACAGATAGTGATTCCACCAACAAACCAAAAAACCGATTCGGACGGGGATGGGATGCCTGATGTTTGGGAACTGGCTTACGGGCTTGACCCTGAGGATGCGAGCGATGCGACGATTGATAGCGACGGGGACGGGTTGACAAGCCTTGCGGAGTTTACTGCCGGCAAGAACCCGACAAAGTCTGATAACAAGCCTGATGTGCCGACTATACAACCACCAGCAAAAGCCTCATCTGGGGACAACATGATAATCTGGGTCCTGATAGCTGTGATAGTGGTTGCTGTTGCGGTGATAGCCTTCATGTTTGGCAGGGGCGCCCACAGGCAGGGGCCTCCGAAAAAATCGTTCCCCGGGCAGAAGGTGTCTTCGCGAGAAGATGCATCTGCTTCGCAGCCTGAGACTTCAGTAAGGGTTTAGTAAAAGTTTATGGTGGGTGTGATAATAGGTTTAAGGAAGGGCGCGATAATGAATGGTTCTTCCTTTACCTTTTTATTTTCCATTTTGAATATGTTAGCGACCATTTTGAATAGGTTAGTGACCATTTGGAATATGTTAGCGATATACACTAATGTCCCTTATTTATCTCATTTCACGCACGAATCATCCAATTTAACGTATAAATCAAGAATGAGCAATCGTTATATACTATTAATAGTTCTCGCAGTCCTATCATTCCCCATGCTCTCCTGTGGAGAGCTTAACGAATACTTTTATAACTCGACGTCAGGAGAGCCCAAATACTTATTTCAAGACCTATTGGAGCTGATGATGTCCTTTGGGCCCGGCGGCGATGAGCTTGGTCTAATGGCGTGTGTCCCGGTGCCTAGCGGTGCGCATGTTGATGTTGCGAACTTGGTGTTGCATGGGGACCCAGTGACAGGATGTGACCCATGGGAGATGGACAGCAGTTACCAAGACACCTGTTATTGGAGCTATGATGGTCTCCCATACG
>Ga0247841_10011798_pt1 | contig 11539 bp, 10 predicted proteins | sample LaCruzMarch2015__2_FD_192410 | JGI IMG/M metagenome (GOLD analysis project Ga0247841, IMG submission 192410) | Freshwater microbial communities from meromictic Lake La Cruz, Castile-La Mancha, Spain - LaCruzMarch2015_18m | ecosystem: Environmental > Aquatic > Freshwater > Lake | place: Spain...
CAATTTCGCGCGCTTTCCAAGTACGCGCGTAATCTTACGAAACTTGCATCGCAAAACAAGCTTGACCCGGTTATCGGCCGTGATATTGAAATAAATCGCGTGATACAAATTCTCGCGCGCCGTACAAAAAATAATCCTGTTCTCATAGGAGAAGCCGGAGTCGGGAAAACGGCTATCGCCGAAGGTCTTGCGGCGCGCATGGCGACAGGCGATGTTCCTGAATCGTTAAAAGGCAAAGAGCTTCTTTCTCTTGATCTCGGCCTCATGATTGCGGGCACCAAATATCGCGGAGAATTTGAAGAGCGAATGAAGAACGTGATGAAAGAAGTGGAACGTGCGGAAGGGAAAGTAATTCTCTTTGTTGATGAGCTGCATACGCTTGTCGGCGCCGGCGGTGCAGAAGGCTCTTTGGACGCATCGAATATGCTCAAGCCGGCCCTGTCGCGCGGGGAGATTCGCGTCATCGGCGCAACAACACTTAAGGAATATCAGAAATATATTGAAAAAGACGCGGCGCTCACCCGCCGTTTCCAGTCAGTTTTTGTACAGGAGCCTTCTGTTGAGGACGGCATCGCTATTCTCCGCGGTCTGCGCGATAAGTACGAGCTTTTCCACGGTGTGCGCATTACCGACGGTGCTATTGTTGCCGCCGTTGAACTCTCCGCACGCTACATCAGCGACCGATTCCTGCCGGATAAAGCGATTGACCTAATTGATGAAGCGGCTTCCGGATTACGCATTGCTCTTGAGAATAAGCCTCCGTTGCTTGAAGAAACAGACCGCAAAATTCGCCGTCTTGAGATAGAAAAGCAGGCGCTCCAAAAAGATCTGGAAGGCGAACACGGCAAAGAAATAAAAGAGCGCATTAAAAATATTGACAAGGAAGTTGCCGACCTTAAAGAAAAGACAAGCGAGCTTGAACTCAAATGGAAGAATGAAAAAGAAGTGCTTACCGGCATTCGCGCCGCAAAAACGGAACTTGAATCACTGAAGATACAGGCGGATAACGCGGAATCTGCAGCTGACCTTGGCACAGTCGCTGAAATCCGATACGGCAAGATACCGAATCTGCAAAAAGATTTGGAAACGAAATTAAAACGCCTTAAAACGCTGCAGAAATCGCGTCGGGTGCTGAACGAGGAAGTCGCCGAACAGGATATCGCTTCGGTTGTTTCGCGCTGGACAGGCATACCGGTGGCGCGAATGCTTGAAGAAGAAGCCGTAAAACTCTCCCGCATGGAGGAAGCGCTTAAGCACTACATCATCGGCCAGGATATAGCGGTCAAAAAAGTTACAGATGCGGTAAAACGGTCGCGTGTCGGCATCAGCGATCCAAATCGCCCGATTGGCTCATTTTTGTTCCTCGGTCCCACAGGTGTCGGGAAAACCGAGCTGTCAAAGAAGCTCGCCGAATTCATGTTCAATGACACTGACGCGCTCGTGCGAGTGGACATGAGCGAGTTCATGGAAAAGCACTCGGTCGCCAAACTCATCGGCGCGCCACCGGGATATGTAGGATATGAAGAGTCCGGAACTTTGACGGAACGCATACGCCATCGCCCGTATGCGGTGATACTTTTTGATGAGATTGAAAAGGCTCATCCGGAAGTGTTCAATATTCTTCTTCAGGTATTGGATTCCGGCCATCTCACCGACGGCAAAGGACGCAAAGTGAACTTCAAGAACACGATAATCGTGCTGACAAGCAACATAGGTGGGGAATTCATAGATAGACTTGCGCGCATCGGCTTCGGAATTGCGAATGCTACAGATGCGTCGCGTTACGATGAAACGAAAGAGAAAGTGATGGATGCTCTCAAGGAACATTTCCGCCCAGAATTCCTGAACCGTCTTGATGAAATAATAATCTTTGATGTACTCGAGAAGGAAGCGCTTATTCGTATCGTCGATAATCAAATTGATGATGTCGTAAAGCGCCTCGCGCAAAAACGCATCGCCCTCGCATTCGCCGGAGGGGTACGCGAGTGGCTCGCAGATAAGGGATATAACCCGCAGTACGGGGCTCGTCCGTTGCGCCGTGCGATACAGGACAAGATACTCACACCTCTGGCGTCGCTTATGGTGGATCAGGGTGTTATGGAAGGAGGCACGGTCAACATTTCCATCAGGAACGGGGAACCGCATTTTGATGTGAAAAAACGCGCGGTGCGCGGAACTCGCACGAAAACTGGGGCAGTTGCCTAAAAACGGCCTTTCTGCTAGATTTCTTGTATGTCACAAGACCGCCTGCTCAGGCTCAAATCCACGAAGTCCAAGCATATTATTTGGACGCGCAAAAATAAGAAGCAAGTTGAACGTAAAATAGAACTTACGAAGTTTGATCCGACACTGCGCAAGCGAGTAGTCTACAAAGAAACGAAGAAGTAAACAAAAATGCCCAGTCAACCGACGGGGCATTTTTTGTTTTAAGATGTCTGTTCTATCTGTGGAGTATAGATTTCTACACTCTGTTCTTTTCCCTTAACTTTCACGCCGCCCAAGTGCGAGAGCGCGTATGAACCTGTAAGTTTTTGTTTTGTGGTCTCGCCGACGATAATGTGCGTTTTGTATTCTTTGTTCACTCCCTCAAGCCGCGACGCGGTGTTTACGGTATCCCCGATTACCGTGTAGTCAAATCGATTTTCGGCGCCGATATTGCCGACGACCGCCGGACCGGTATAAAGACCTATACCGATGTCAATCGCAGGTCTGCCTTCCTGCGCAAGTTCCTCGTTAAATTCTTTCAGTCGCTCAACCATCCCAAGCGCTGCGGCAAAAGCATGATCGGCCTGAAGAGGATCAGCAATTGGAGCTCCCCAAAATGCCATGATCGCATCGCCTATGTATTTATCGAGAACGCCCTGGTGTTTTAAGACTTCATTCGTCATTAGCGTAAAGTAGCGGTTCAGAACTGAAACGAGTTCCGTTGGCGTTGTGGATTCAGAGAAAGATGTAAATCCGCGAATGTCTGAAAAAAGCACAGTAATCTCGCGCTCCTCACCGCCAAGAAGTACTGCGCTTGGATTTTTTAAGATAAGTTCAAGTACATCTTTTGAGACATATTTCCCAAACACATCCTTTACCTCTTTCATTTCGCGTCGGGCAAGAATATAACGATAGACAAACAGAAAACTTGCGGAAAATATCCACGCAATGTTTGTGTGTATAAGTGACACTACAGTTCCTTGACCGAAAAGAATCAGGATTAAGAACGTTGAAACAATTCCACATATGACTGAGGCAAGCAGGGCCAATATCGTACGGCGTTTGAAAATGAAGAAGAAAAGTCCAGGGAGAAGACCGAGTACAACTATCCACGGGATACTTAGAAGAAGCGATGCCGGAGACAGGGAATAGCCCTTAAGAAGCATGTTGGCGATTTGCGCCTGTATCTCGACTCCGGACATTTTGGTTCCATGATCAACCGGTGTCGCCTGCTCATCATGAAGATCGCGGGCAGTGACGCCAACAAACACAATTTTATCTTTCAGGAGTAATGGCTCTTCAATGGCGCGCGAAAAAGGAATCCGGCGAACCGCGCCTGTCGCTCCCGCGTAAACAATTCTCTCCGTCGCGCTTGGCTCACGGGGAATATTTTCTCCGCTTTGGCGTACCGTTTCAAGAGCAAATGCAGAAAGAATTTCCGAAGGACTTTCAATTTCTGCGGGGAATCGTCTAACTACCGCGTCCTGGTCAAGAATGAGATTCACGGCTCCGAGTGAGACTTTCGTGCCGGAAGTGAAAGACGTGAGTGGGCTAAGAATGTTCGTCGTTTCCGCAGTTGCCTGTGACAGATCAAGAGAAGAAGCCTCAACAGGCATGACAAGCGGATATGAAATATTTTTAAGTGTGCGCGAAAGCGCGGCGTCGTCCTCCGCTCCAAATCGAGACGGTTCAGCGAAAACTACGTCAAGCCCGACCGCTTTCGGAGGAGCAGCATTTAAGGAAGTGAAAAAATCAGCGAAGACAGCGCGCGCCCACGGCCACTGACCGATTTTCTGTAGGGAATCAGAGTCAATGGAAACGATAACTATGTCCGAATCTATCGCTTTCGCACGGAATAAACGGTCTTCAAGCGTGGTTTCAAACCCTCCGAAAATGCCAGCAAACCATAAAACAAGCGCAATGATGCTTCCGGCAAGCGGAATAAGAAGAGATGCGGTTTTTTTAAACACTCCGGACATAGGTCATAAAGTTATCCCTCTGTAACAGTCTGAGGCGGCAAATACGCGTGTACATTGAACTGTTTTGAGGCTCCATTGAGTTCTTTGCCGTCGGAATATTTGAATGTTGCATATATAGCGCCCGGAACATCGCCAATTTCCGCGTCATTTGACGAAAGTTGCGCGAGGAATTTCCCCGGGGAAGGGAAAATTCCTATTTTGTTTATGACATTCCATTCAACCAAATCAGTCACGTCCTTTTTTGAATTGTCAGAGGACATAAGTATCGCGCGGAAAATAACAGTGTCACCTTCGGTAATGCCGTCGCTCAGGTCACTGTTAGAGATGACTGATAGAGAGACAGGATGTATATCAGATGTTAAGCCACTGTCTTGTGTTACTGGTTTGATTTGTTCAGGCACCTTTACGGTTTTTTCCGCAGGAACATTAATGGAATCAATTTTTATGTTGGTCTTTGTCTCTGCAGAAGGGATTTTTGCCGGTTCAACTTTTATCGGATTTGCTGGCTCAACAGACTTTCCCCGCATCTCTATGATTTTTTCTTGGAAAGCCTTGACTTGTGATTCACGGAATTCTTTCCTAAATTCGGCGCCTTCACCGACCTTTTCACGGATCGAATTGAGCGTCGTATCAAACTGCTGTTCCCTTACTTTAAATTCTTTATACGCACTGGTCTCCTTAACGTCGGCAGATACAGGAGTAGTTATCAATTTTTCTTTACCTGAGATAAGCGCAGGAATGCGTGTGTCCTCAACAACGATTTGTACGTTTTCATCGACTTCCGCTTCTGTTGAAATAGGTTTGCGGGTTTCCGGATCGATCGGGGCCACTTTCACTTTATGTTCAATACCGACCACTTTTGTTTTACCTTTGCTTACCGATGTCATAAAGGACGTGCCTCTAACTGTTGCAACCGCATCTGACGTTTCGACCTGCCATGAAGAATTTGCACCGACGAGGCCAAGCACTTTTGACCAGAGCGTTCCATTGCTAAGTGTTACATGAACGTTTGAAACGCCGTTTGATTCATCATAATTAACTTCCTTTATTTCCATTGAACTGTTCGGATCCAATTTTGCGAAAGAACCGTCAGGGAAGTGCACAATAACCACTCCTTTAGAATCTGTTTTGATGACATAGCCGACATCAACTTCGTCTCCCGTGTAGAGCGTCGTTGTCGCACTTTTTACATCTACGGCAGTGGCCGTGGCGGCAACCACTTCTATCCATGGTTTTTCTCCGGGAGATGTGGCAACCGGTATGGAAACAGATGCTTCGGTGGCGGTTTTGTGCAGGTACCACCAAGTTCCGCCGCCAATAAACAGAAGAAGCGCAGCAACTCCTAGGATGCATTTCGCCATGCTGGTATTCTACACCACAATACTCCGCATCTGGGGATGTTATAATGTGGCTATTAGCAGATAATTATATGCGTATGAAAAAGGTGCTTATTGGCGTAGCGACGGCAGTGGCGCTATTTGGTGTTACAGCAATTCCGGCGTTTGCTGCAAAACCAGCATTAACTTGCGCCACCATTCAGGGAGGTACTATCACAGACAAAGCCGGGAATCCAATTCAATCTGGTTTCGATAAGTACGGCTATAATTATCAAGCTCATATTTTTGATGGTTACGCAGGTAATTATTCTCGTCCTGCAGTACTTGTGACTTCTGGTGACAAACTTGTTATGAAGTGGAGTGATTCTTGGATGGCAAATGTCGACTGTAATGGTGATGGCAAACTGGATAGAGGATTAGTTGATGGTGCTGTAACCGGGACAAGCATGGGTTGGGAAACTAATCATTATGTGGGTAGTTATGTAGATGCAGACGGCAATATTCAAAATTATACTGATTTTATTAAAATCGTTTGGGTTGGTGCGGGCGGAGACCTGTGGGGTCAATACCACATAATTCAAGAAGTCTATAATGACACGGGAAGTGGAAATTACAGATTTAAAGAAAAAGCGCCAGGTTTTGGCCTGAACAATCAGTGGACTGTCATATAAACAAGAGGGCACATCGGTAGATAAAAAATCCGCCCCACTCGGCGGATTTTTTATCTTAGAACTGTGATGTAACCGTCATTATTTCAAATTCTGCGGGTGTTGCCACGCCGAAGACGGGCTTCGGCGAGCGAAGGCGGGCTTACTAGGCCTGGACTGGAACACAATCGAGTGGACTATACTGAAGTGGAAGATGGTTGTTTGAGATGCATAACATTTCGACATAAAAACAGAACCGCTCGAACAGACACGGTGTCTGTCGAGCGGCTAAATCCCACAACGCCTGAAGAATCATTGATGATCCCTTTGAATTACTACTCCCGCAGTGTTGCTTCGTAATACCGAGCGATTTTCGAAAGTTTTTCGGCGCTCATCTCCTGATGGGCTGGTGGTTGTGCCGTGAGATCACTCGTGAGCAAGCTGGAATGGAACCAGCACAGCTCTCTCCTGATGAAAAAAGCAACGTCCAAGCCACCACGCTCGTGATTCATCCTCGTTTTTTTAATGCGGAAAGGACCGGCCCCATAATTCTGTGAAAGGTTTAGAAACCCTGTTCCCGATACGCATACCCGAGGATGCCACTTCACTTTTTGCCCAACTTTAAACACATCAATTTCAGCCATGTTGTCATTCTCCTTTCTTACATTAGGAATGGAACCTATTCGGCTCCGCCAAGAACAAATTTAAACCTTATGCATTATACACCCGCCATAATTACTTTGTCAAGTTTTCGTAATGGTCCAATAGCTTGGAAACACAGAGTTCGACTCCGCGTGAGTGGGTATCAAAAAAAACCCAGTAAATACAACACTAAAAAATTGGCGGGCCCACCAGGACTCGAACCTGGGACGGCGGTTTTGGAGACCGCTGTTTTACCACTAAACTATAGGCCCGAACATAAGAACGATAGCAGACACACGGCTATGGGGAAAGTCGTACTAACACCGCGCGAGCGCGGTATGATAAGAATATGCGCCCGCGCCTTATCTCGTTCGCACTCCTATTCGTCGCCGCTTCTCTTGCACTGCCTGTTGCCGTACATGCGGCTGCGATTCCATTCTTTGGTCCGATCATAGATCAGTCATGGACTGTCTCAAGCACTGGCATCCAGTGTGCGCTTGGTTGGGGTGCTGTTCTTTCAGTTGTTAACAACATCATCAGGTTTCTTCTCACGCTCGCAATACTATTTGTCGCACCGATTATGATCGCATATTCGGGTTTTCTATACGTCGTGAATCCGATGAATCCGAGCGGTATAAGCAGAGCCAAGGAAATCCTTAGAAATACGATAGTCGGAATCGTTGTTGCGCTCGCCGGCTGGCTCATCGTGGATGCAATCATGGCGGTACTCTACAACCCAAAGGCAGTCGGCGCGACATGGTCAAGCCTCATAACGTCCGGTAACGCATTAACGTGTCTTCCTCAAAAAGGAGTAGGTACTGAACTGAATCAATCTACAAGTGGCGGTACTGGCATCGCGACGGTTCCTCCAACGACGAACTGCGCATCTTCGTATTCTACTAATCTGCCTGGTATTACGGTATCTTCAACCGGTAATTGCTGTGATAAGACTAAATCCACATGTACTTCTCTTGACGGCATGCTCTTCAGCACCATCCAACAAATAATTAACGTAAAAAATAAATGCGGAACGATTACTGTTACCGGCGGTACGGAAGTGGGTCACAGCGGAGAGGGGAATACGGTAAGCCATTCTGGCGGTTCAAAGATGGATACGAGCCAAAATCTCATTTCTTGTATTACGAACACTGCCGGAGCAAATCCTGTAGTTAAACCGACGTTCGGCAGTGCACAAGTGAAGGACAAGTGCGGAAATGTTTATACATGGGAAGGGAATCACACCGACATCTATGTGAAATCAGTTTGTCCGCTCTAATTAGGACATAAGATGTTTCAATTTACGGAGCCACGCCTTTTGACGGCGGGCATACTGCCAGAGTTTTGCCGATAGAGTGGGAATGAGAGAATCTTCGTTTCGTTCATTTCGTAAAAACTCCCCGACAATTTTGTATTCAAGACCAAGTTCATTAAGACGCACATCTCCAACTGATTCGCGTACGCGCCGCACCTCATTTGTAAGCCCGCGTTCAAATGCGCTTGCAAGCCGTTCATCAATTCTCGCCCGCAATTCTTCGCGAGACGGATCAATAACAATCCATTCCGAGCGATAGCGAGGTCCCGAGTCCATCGAGGGACGAATCGGCACCACTCCTTTCGCGTCGATAATCTCAAGCGCCCGAATAAGTCTGCGGCGATTTTTAGGATCAAGTTCTGCGGCGCGGCGCGCATCTTCAGAACAGACGCGTGCATACAATTCTTCAGTTGAAAGTTTCTCAAGTTCCTCACGCAGTTGCTGATTCATATCAATTCCTGTCGGGATGCCGTTTACAAGTGCATCAAAATAAAAATGCGTTCCGCCGACCAGAATGGGCAATTTCCCTCGTGTAGAAATTTCTTCTATCAAACGTGTCGCGTCTGTAACGAAATCACCGGCGGAATATGTTTCGTTCACGTCGCGAATATCAATTAGATAATGCGGCACGCCGTGCATTTCCTCAGCAGTTATTTTTTCAGTGCCTATATCCAATCCGCGATACACCTGCCGCGAATCAACGGAAATTATCTCGCCGTTTCTGGCGAGAGCTTCTTCAACAGCGCGCGCTGATTTCCCCGAAGCAGTCGGTCCCGCTACGCAGAGTATTTTTGCAGTCATTAGGCGCGATAGTAGCACAAAACGAAGAAGGGCCTACGGTTTTTATTCCGCAGGCCCCGTAGGACAGTCACTTGTTAAAGTCCCACTTGTCCAAGGTCTCAAGGATTACTCGAGGCAAAGATTCGCGCGAACACTCGTAATCATTGCATCCGGAGTCAATTAATTTTTGCCGAAAAAATCCAAGTGCAGAAATAGGAATTATCGGTCCGACAAAAATACTTCTGAGTGTACTCACGAGAGCCAGGAGAGAGTATACAACAAGTATTTCTTTTGAGTCCGAATCTATCGCGATAATTTCGACATCAAGATTTTTGGCAAACTGCTCAATAGCTTCTTCTTGCGAAATGGCACTGATAACCTGCACTTTCCCATCAAGCTCTTCGCCCCACCTTTTTTGCAGGTCCGCGTTGTCCATTAGTATAAGAACTTTCTTCATTTATCTCCTCCTTTCCGTCGGGTTTATTTTTAGACAAATTTAGTCAAAAGCCTTTATTCTTCTGCTGCGACATTACAACAAAACAGCCGAAAAAACAAATCGCAGTTTTCATACCATGCCGTTGAAGTTAAGTAGTGCCGGGAGAGAGAGTCGAACTCTCATGTCTTACGACGATGGGTCTTGAATCCATTGCGTCTACCAATTCCGCCATCCCGGCTTATTTTATTAATGACTTCAGGAATTCTTTTCCAACGCCTGACTTCAGATATTTTTCTCTTGAACGTGCTGCAATTCGAGACGATTGCAGTTCTGTATAGATTACTCGGAATGGCGCATGAAATCTAGTGGAGCTACAAGCTCCAGCATTATGTTCGGAAACCCTTCTTTCAAGATTTTGAGTCATACCCACATATATGTAGTTATGTTTCAAGCTCTTGAGAGCGTAAACAATATATGAATTTGAATCCATTGCCTGACTGCCGTTAGGCAGGCGTCTACCAATTCCCTGCCTACCGGCAGGCAGGCGCCATCCCGGCATCGCAGTACACAGTAACATTTAGTCATAAAATTTTCATCGTGGTAAAATCAATTGCATGAATGAAGATGCAGGGTACGTACCGACCAAATATGACTCCATTTTTTGGATTGATATTGATAGGATAAAGCCGAATCCGTATCAACCACGTCGGGAATTCAGCGAAGGCGGACTTACGTCGCTCGCGGAAAGCATACGCCAATATGGAGTACTGCAACCGCTGGTAGTCAGCCGTACTGATGTTGAGAAACCCGAAGGAGGACTTGAAAGCCTGTATGAACTCATAGCAGGCGAACGTCGTTTACGCGCTTCCAAGCTCGCCGGTCTGATGCAGGTGCCGGTGGTCATTCGCCAAGGCGACACGAATCTTACGAAACTTGAACTTGCCATTATTGAGAATCTTCAGCGCGAAGACCTGAATGCAATCGACAGGGCAAAAGCGCTTCAAAAACTTATTGAAGAATTCGGCATCTCACATGCCGAGACTGCCGCGAAAATCGGCAAGAGCCGTGAATACGTTTCTAATTCATTGCGCCTGCTTTCGCTCCCTGAACATATGCAAAGTGCCGTCGTAGATAAAGAGATTAGCGAAGGTCACGCGCGCACATTACTTGCTCTTAATGACCGTCCGGAAGAGCGTGAGACTCTTTTCAAGGAAATAACTTTAAAGAGGCTTTCTGTACGCGCAGCTGAGAGAATAGCGCGTTCCATAGCACAGGAACGAGTCCGCAAATATCACCGGAAAACTCCGGAAATGGTTGAGCTTGAGAAATCACTCACTGAGACACTTGGAACGCGCGTTATTATTGAAACTAACGCGGAGGGAGGGCGCTTGCTTATTGATTTCTTTTCTCCGGACGATCTTTCGGCTCTTGTAGCTTCGCTCGCAGCCCGCTCAGCTTCCGAACAAAGCGAATCATCCTTGGGAACATTGGCGAAAGAAGATTCTCTGGCAGACCAAGTTGATCCAATTCCTCCTGCCGCGCCCGAAGAGTCAGACGACGACGGGCTTTATTCCGTCAGCGGTTTTACGGTGTAATTTATTTTTCTCTTCGTGCGCGGCGTTTTCGCGGTTCTTTTGATTTTACAGGATCGGTCATTCCTAGTGCATTGCGGATGTGCCTTCGTGCAAGTGAAGTGCGAGCGATCTCAAGCCATTTAGGCGATGGATGTGCGGACTCGCGTCTTATTATTTCAACTATCTCGCCATTATTAAGCTGAGTATCAAAAGAAACGAGTTTGCCGTTCACTTTTGCACCTTGAAGATGATTCCCGAGGTCGCTGTGTATCGCATATGCAAAATCTATCGGAGTTGATGCAGATGGCAAATCAATGACATCGCCATGCGGAGTGAAAACGAACACTCGGTGTGAGAAAAAATCTTCCTTTAGTCCCGCAACGAACTCTTCAGACCCTGCGACTTCCGTATGCGCGTCTGCGAGCTCGGCAAGCCACGACGGGACTTTCACCGGGCTTTTTATTTCCCCTTCTTTTTTTGAGACTTTCATAAGCGAAGGAATAAGCGAACGGACCCACGAGAAAGAAAGTGAGGAGAATTTGCTTTTCTGTTCTTCTTTCCCGAGTCTTTCAACAGTTTTCCCAAGTTGTTTGTATGACATATGCGAGGCGATGCCGAACGCGGCAT
>Ga0247841_10011799_pt1 | contig 11538 bp, 13 predicted proteins | sample LaCruzMarch2015__2_FD_192410 | JGI IMG/M metagenome (GOLD analysis project Ga0247841, IMG submission 192410) | Freshwater microbial communities from meromictic Lake La Cruz, Castile-La Mancha, Spain - LaCruzMarch2015_18m | ecosystem: Environmental > Aquatic > Freshwater > Lake | place: Spain...
AGAGTCCCGTGCGGGGTGCCATTGCGCAACTTTGGCCCACCATTTTTATAAGTTGGACCCTCCTGCAAGTTGCAGATTAAGCTTTTATATATACAACGATCTGGCAGACGTAAAAAGAGCCTGTTTAGCCGTTAAAAAGGTTTGTTCGTCTAAGTAACGCAGTCGTATATTTGCAAAAAAAACAAATTATTAGTAAAATGTATTAATAATTTTAAATTTTTATAATTTTATATGAATCAATGCCAAATTTATAATAATAGCTCGCTGAATTTTTTTAGGGCTGTCTGCGGATTTTTAGCGCTGTTTGCTTTTTTAATCCAAAATATTTGGCTGGTTCTGCTAACAGGCGTTTTATTTTTTTTGGGAACGTTTTCGATGAAGTTTAATTTTCTTTATCAGTTTCACAGCTTATTTTTTGGAAAAGTACTTAATCAGAAGTTTGAGCCCATTCAGAAAGATTCGGGAGAGCTAAAGTTTGTTTATGGATTTACCTCGGCTCTTTTTTTTGTTTCTTTTTTCCTTCTTTATTTTGGAAAATTTGATAATTTTGCCTGGGGGTTAGACTTGGCGGTTTCTTTTTTGACGCTTTTGGCAAGTTTTGCCAACATCTGCGTGGCCGCTCTTATGTATGCCACCTTCAAAAAGGTTTTTATCAGATAGAGAGCTATAGGAAAGTTGGTGCAGAGGTTTAATTATTTAATTTTTAACTAAAAAATGGAAAACGTTGGAGAACTTAGAAAAGAAATAAAAATAGGCGAGCCCGGATATGTTAATAAAAACTGCTGGTTGGCCAGAACAATTAATTATCCTCCGTCTAAGAGGTGCCAATATTGCGAATCAAAATTTCAGCATTGTCTTTTTTCTCGTTATCTTTTAATTAGTTTGGTTTTAGTCGCTTCACTTCTCTCTGTTTCTATGCTTGTTGAGGGCGGAATTTCTAGATTGTTGATTATTTCCATTTTTGCCCTGGTAATTGTCTACGGTTATTTTTTTGATAAAAGCACCGAGGATATTGTTGAGGCTAATTTTGCTCAGAGAAAAGCAAAGGAGGCGCTAGAGGAATTAACTGAAAATCTCCAGCAAAAAGTAGATGAACAGACAAAAGAGATAAGAAGGGCTTACGAGGTGGAGAAAAAGGCCAAAGAGCAGTTAGAGACTCTTAACGACGTAAAAAATCAATTTTTAATGACAGTGCAACATCATCTTAGAACTCCCTTGACCTCAATGATGGGGTATGCAGATTTATTGTTGAGCGGAACTTTTGGCAAAATGTCGAAAAAAGTGAGCGACATTATCAAAAAATTTCAGGCGTCAACAACCAGCTTAATAAAAATGGTCAACGAGTTTTTGGATATTACGCAATTTCAACTTGGAAAGGAAGTGATATCTTTAAAGGAAAACGTTAATTTGTGTCCTATTTTTAAAGACATTATAAAAGATATTGAGCTCGAGGCAGAAAAAAAGGGAATTTACGTAAGAATAGAAAAACCAGAAGCCACATGTTTTATAAATGCCGATGAGCCAAAATTGAAGGCTGCTTTAATGAATATTTTTGATAACGCCGTGAAATATACAAAACAAGGAGGAATAACCATAAAGCTTAGGCTTGACGGCGAAACAGTAAAAGTTGAAATTAAAGACACCGGCATTGGCATTCCGAAAGAAAGATTGGCAAATTTATTTGATATTACTTTTGAAAGAACCGAGGAGGCAAAAAAGAATTTTGCAACAGGAAGGGGAATAGGTCTTTATTTAGCAAGTCAAATAATTAAAGCTCATAACGGCAAAATTTGGGCAGAGTCAGAAGGCGCGGGCAAGGGCAGTACATTTTTTATTGAGTTGCCGGTTGACGGCGGGGTTGTGCACTAAAAAAAATAAAAATATCTTTTTATGGAGAAAATAGACAAAAAAATTTTAATTGTGGAAGACGACGCTGATTTTCTTTCTATACTTCAAATAAAGTTTACCAGCGAAGGGTTTTCCGTTGTTACTGCCGAAAACGGCGAGGATGGCGTTAGCGTGGCGGAAAAAGAAAAACCAGATTTAATTCTTTCCGATGTTTTATTGCCCCAAATGAATGGCATAGAAATGGCAGAGAAAATCAAAAAATCCGGCAACGGAGCTTTAATTGTGTTTTTGACAAATATAAAAGATACAGAACATATAAATAGCGCGAGGAAATTGGGAAATTTAGACTATTTGATTAAATCAGACATAAGAATAAGCGATATTGTCGACAAAGTAAAAGCTAAACTAGGTTTAAAATAGCAAGCAAAAAAAGCTCGGGACCACCCGGGCTTTTTTGTTTGCCGCAAGCTGTTGAATTATCCACTTGTTAGGTTTTTCTTGCATTTGTTTTATGTGGTATAATTATATAAACATAATTTTATGCCTGCGAACCTATGAAAGTTGAATCGCAAAAGCTGGAAAAGTTTATTTTGGAGGCCGGCTTAATTGGTGGAAAAAAATTTGAAGAAGCCAAAAAAGAAAGCGAAAAATCCAAAAGGACGATTGGCGAGGTTTTGGTTTCTGAGGGTTTGATTTCCGAGAAAGAGCTTATAAAAATTGAGGCTTATCTTTTGGGCATTCCTTTTATCAATTTAGAGCAGGAAACTGTTCCTTTGAGCACCTTAAAAATGATTCCCGAGTCAGTTGCCCGGGCTCACAATATAGTTGCTTTCAACAAGAGGGAAAATAATCTTGAGGTTGCAATGTTAGACCCGGAAGATTTAAGAACCATTGAATTCATAAAGAAAACAGACCCGTCTTTAAAAATTTTATCAAGGCTAACCACTCCCGAAGGCATAAAAAATGTTTTAGCTCAATATCAGGAAACATTAGAAACAGACTTTGGAGACATTATGAAGGGGGGAGCGGAAGGAATTAAACACGTAAAAGAACAGGAGGGAGCCGGAGGCAAAGAAGAATTGCAAAAAGTTGCCGAAGAAGTTTCGGTTATAAGAGTTGTTGACACGCTTTTAAAGCACGCAATTTTACAAAGGGCTTCCGACGTTCATATTGAACCTTTAGAAAAAGAAGTGGTTGTCCGTTATAGGGTTGATGGCATACTACACGATGTTATGTCTTTGCCTGTAACCACGGCTTTAGGCATTGTTGCCAGAATAAAAGTTCTTTCCAATTTAAAGCTTGACGAGCACCGCTTGCCCCAAGACGGAAGGTTTAAAATTGAAACAGAAGATTTTAAATATTCTGTCAGGGTTTCTGTGTTGCCGGTTTTAAACGGGGAAAAAATAGTGATGAGGCTTCTTGCTGAAAATACAAAGGTTCAAACCTTAGATGATTTGGGTTTTACGGGAGCAGCCTTAGAAAAAGTCCGCCGAAGTTTGTTGAAAACAACAGGCATGGTTTTAATTACAGGTCCAACCGGTTCGGGAAAAACAACTACGCTTTACGCAATGATGGGAATTATAAATACCACCAAAGTAAACATTTCTACCATAGAAGACCCTATTGAGTATAGAATGCCAAGAATTAACCAAACGCAAGTTAACGATAAAATAGATTTGACTTTTGCTTCGGGGTTAAGAGCTTTGGTGAGGCAAGACCCCAACATTATTATGGTTGGAGAAATAAGAGATGGCGAAACGGCCGACCTGGCTGTTAACGCCGCTTTAACCGGCCACTTGGTTTTGTCGACGCTTCACACCACAGGGTCAGCTGGCGCCATACCCAGGCTTATTGATATGGGAGTAGAGCCATTTTTGCTTTCTTCAACCATAGACGTAATTATTGCCCAAAGACTGGTAAGAAAATTTTATGGAGACAAAGAAAAGTATAAGTTAAAATCCGCAGATTTGGAAAATTTGGAAAAATACTGCGATATGGAAAAAATTGTGAATATATTGAAGTTAGAAAAAATACTGAAACCAAAGGAGACTATAAAAGATTTAGAGCTCTATAGGCCCAAGCCCTCTAAAAATTCTTCTGACGGGTATAAGGGCAGGATCGGAATTTTTGAGGTTTTACCGGTGAGCGAGGCAATTAAGGGTTTGATAATTAGAAAAGCTTCCACAGAAGAAATTAAAAAGCAAGCCGTACAAGACGGAATGAGAACAATGGAAGAAGACGGATTTATTAAAGCCGCCCGTGGCTTGACTTCGATTGAGGAAGTTCTCAGAGTCATAATGGATTAGTGTAAATTAAAAATAATGCCTAATTTTGTATATACAGCTAAAACTCTTGAAGATAAAACAGTAACCGGAACTTCTCTTGCCAAAGATCTGCGCGAACTTTCAAAAAGCCTGAGAAATGAAGGGTTATTTTTGATTAGGGCTGTTTCAAAAGATGAAAAGAAGAAAAAGTGGCTTGATTTTTCTTTTTCTCTTTCTTCCAAAGTTCCCACAGATGAGAAAATAATGCTTACAAGAAATTTGGCGGTTATGGTTGCCACAGGCCTTTCTTTGGTAAAAAGTTTTGATGTATTGGCCAATCAGGCAAAAAATAAAAGATTAAAAGTCGCTTTATTTGCCATAAAGGAGCAAATAAACAAAGGTCAGAGCATATCTTCGGCGATGTCGCGTTACCCGGATATTTTTTCTGATTTTTTTCTGAGCATGATGGAAATTGGCGAGGAATCTGGCACGCTTGAGGATGTTTTGAAAATTTTAGCGTTGCAGTTGGAAAAAGAGCACAGATTAAAATCCGGAGTGCAGTCGGCTATGATTTATCCTATTATTATATTGTCACTGATGATTGTTGTTGGAGGAATTGTAGCGGTGGTTGTGCTTCCAAGGTTAAAACAATTTTTTTCCGGTTTAAATGCCAAAATTCCTTTTTACACCAAAGCCTTAATTGACTTTGGAGAGTTCTCAATAAAAAACTGGCCTCTTCTGATTATCATACCCGTTATTTTGGGTTTTTTTACGGTGATGGCGTTGAAAACAAAAAAAGGCAAATGGCTGAAAGACACAATTTTATTAAAAACGCCCATTTTTTCACCGCTTGTTAAAAAAAATAATTGCGCTATTTTGATTCGTTCGTTAAGCTCCCTGTTGGGTTCGGGAGTTTCTCTTACAAGGTCTTTAGAAGTTGCATCTGGCACAATGGGCAATTTTTATTTTAAAAGAGCTGTTAAAGACGCGTTAGAAAGAGTAAAAAAAGGCGAAAATCTGTCGGTGGCTTTGAGCTCTTACAGAGACATTTTTCCTTATGGCGCCATTGAGCTGGTTGAGGTTGGAGAGGAAACGGGCAAAACCGCAATGGTGCTGAAAACCTTGGCTGAATTTTATGAAGAAGAAGTGATTAGCGCAACTGCCAAGCTTTCGGCTTTAATTGAGCCGGCCTTGATAATTGTTATGGGCGTCATAGTGGCTTTTTTTGCGTTCTCAATAATAGAACCAATGTATTCATCGCTGGGCGCCATAAAGTAAATGAACTTAGAGCTGATATGAATAAAAAAAGAAGTTCGGGATTCACATTATTTGAGGTCGTCATTGTCATTGCGATTCTGGCCGTTTTAGCGGCTATAGTCATACCAGATTTTTTTCCGTTTAAAAAAAATTCTGATTTGGACAATGGTGTTCAGGAGTTCGTTAGCGTTTTACGGCTTGCTCAGAACAAGACACTTTCGTCTGAAGGCAATAGCCAATACGGAGTTTATATTGATACGGGGGCTTCGCCCAACCAATATATATTATTTAAAGGAGCCAGCTATGCGTCAAGAATTGTTTCTGCTGACCAGGTTTATGCTCTGCAGGAGATGTTGGAGTTCTATAATATCAGCCTTGGCGGAGGAAACGAGATAGTTTTTGACAGATTGACAGGATCATCACAAGAGACCGGAAGCGTTTCTGCGCGAATTAAGTCGGATATGGACAAAAATAAAACCGTATATATATTAAGCTCAGGCGTGGTAAGTTTTAGCCCGTCCTCAGGCTCGCTGGATGTTAATAGGGTTAAAGATTCAAGGCACATACAACTTGATTACAGCAGAAACATTAATACTGCAGACGAAAGCATAACATTAACCTTTGATAATAGCCTAACCCGGACAATTCCGATTAATTCGTACTTAGTGGCAGGCCAGCTCCAGTGGCAAGATACAGTATCTGTTGGAGGAGAGGACCAAACAGTAGAAATTAATACTCTTTATTTAAATGACTCTGTCAAAGGTACAGTATTTAGTATACACAGAGACAGAAGGTATAACAGCAAAAGCTTAAAAATTACAATTTCCGGAGACAGCTCCGGATATCCTGCGCAATATTCAGCCGACGGATTAACCGTAGACCACACTTCAATTTATGTCTCAAATTTTAGCTGGCAATAAAAAAATAATGGAAACCAATTCTATCAAGCAGAATAATTACGGATTTTTATTTATAGAAATAATGATAGCTGTAGCCCTTATAAGCATTGTTTTTATAACTTTGCTTGGCGTAGGAGCTTTAACATTAAATGTTTCCAGCTCAATACAAAAACAAACGCAGGCAGATTCTTTGATAAAAGAGGAGTTTGAAGCATTGAGAAATTTTCGCGACGGAACAATCTGGGCGACCAATGGTTTGGGCGCAGTTAACACGGGAAGCAGTAATCCTTATCATTTAGTAAACAGTTCTAATAAGTGGGCTCTTGAGACGGGAGCAGAAACAACAGGTATTTTTTCAAGGCAGATTATTTTTGATAAAGTTTCGCGCACTGTTGGCGGAGACATTGACGAGGTTTATAATTCTTTGAATAATGACGTCGACACAATAAAAGCTACAGTATCAGTTTGGTGGCCGGGCAGGGAATTGCACACAGTTTCTTATTTTACTAACTGGAAACAATGATCAAATTTTTTTCTTATAATTTTACTAAAAAAGATAAAGGGTTTTCTCTTGTAGAGGTTTTAATTTCTGTTGCGGTATTTTCTTTGATTCTGCTGGCAGTAATTTCTTTTTTCCTATCAATGAACAATTCTAACGCGCAGACAAAAGCCGCCAGAGAAGCAGTAGAAAACGTAAAAAGCGCCTTAGAAAAAATAACTTACGAAATAAAATCGGCCACAAGCATTTACACGCCAACAACCACCCAAAATCAACTTTCATTAGAAACATCAAGATATTTGCCCAGCGGAGAAGACAGCACTTTTATCGATTTTTTCTTATGCGGAACAGCAGTGTGTTTTAAAAAAGAATCTCAAGATGCAATTGCCATAACCTCAGATTCTGTGCAGGCAACAAGCCTTGTGTTTTCGCAGATTTCAACAGAAGGGGCGCCTTCTGGGTCGTCATCGGTGCAGGTAAGCTTAACGGCGAATAATTTTAGTTTAACATCAACAGCTTCCTTAAGGAGCTATTAGCTTAATGGAAAAAAAATCAAACAATCAGGAGGGTTATGTTGTCTTAATAGTTACTTTTTTTGTAATGATAATTATGCTGGGTATGGCTTTAAGCATGAGTTTTTTAATTGCCAACAGGCAAAAAAGCATTGCCAATACTGTGAAATCAACCCAATCATATTATGCTGCTGAAGCAGGAATAGAAGATGCGTTGTTGCGCCTAAAAAAGACTCCCCAGATATCATCTCTTTCTTATAGTTTAAATGTTGCTAACGCGATTGTCAGCGTTGATATTCCGGGCACCATTGGCATATCTAAATCGCTTACTTCGCAGGCAAATAATGCGGGCATGTTCACGAATGTAAAAACTATTTGTAGCATGGATAACACTCAAAGTGCTTCTTTTCATTACGGAGTCGAGGTAGGGGAAGGAGGACTGATAATGGGCAACGGGAGTGAAATTATGGGCAATGTTTTTTCCGGCGGCAATATTTCCGGTTCAGGAACAATTGATAACGACGCAGTGGTTTCCGGAAATGGGCACAGCATAAACGGAGTTACAGTTAAAGGAAATGCTTTTGTCTACAGCTGTTTGTCCGGAGCAAGAATCAACGGGGATTTAACTTACGTGCAGGGCGGGTCGCATACGTGCACTGTTGACGGTGCAACTAATATGCAAACGCAAGAAATTTCACAGCAACCCTTGCCCATACCTCAAAGTCAGATTGACAACTGGAAAAGCGAGGCATCGACCGTTTGTAGCAGCTTAGAGGTCAGCAAATTAAGTGGCAATAATAAAACAGTATCATTGGGTCCTTGTAAAATTGTCGGTGACCTCACTTTTGGCAACGGAGACGTGTTAACGCTTACAGGAACAGTATATGTTACCGGAAATATCAATTTAGGCCAGCACAATTCAATAAATTTAAGCAGCTCCTATGGCTCGCTAGGAGGGGCGCTTGTTGCCGATGGCGCCATCAACACGGGAACCAATAATATATTTTCTGGCTCGGGACAAACCGGAAGTTATGTTCTGATTATTTCAACAAATTCATCGGATTCGGCGATAAGCGTGAATAACAACTCAAGCGGAGCAGTTTTTTATGCAAGCGCCGGCGCGGTTATAATTTCCAACAACGTTTCTGTTATTGAGGCAACAGGTTATAAAGTTATAATGAACAGCAATTCAAAAATTCAATATAGCGCCGGAGTGGTGAACATCTATTTTACTTCGGGCCCAGGGGGTGGCTGGAAAGTGACAAGCTGGCAAGAGTATTGATTTTACACAAAGATTAATTAGTAATATAATTAGACAATGGGATTTTTAGATTTAAAATATGAAGCGTTCGGTTTAGATGTGAACGATTTGTCTTTGAAACTTGTTAAGCTTAAAAAAAAGCGCAAGGGTTTTGGTCTAGATTTTTTTAACGAAGTCAGAATAGCGCCCAACATAATAGAAGACGGAGTGGTGAAAGATGAGGCATCCCTGGTAAAAATTATAAAATCTGTTTATGAAAATGCTAAGGGCAGGGGAATGAAAACAAAATATGTTGTGGCTTCATTGCCAGAAGAAAAATCTTTTTCTCAGGTGATTCAGATGCCTAAAATGAGCGACGAGGAATTGAGGCTTGCAGTTCCTTTTGAGGCAGAAAATTATATTCCGCTTCCGATTGACCAGGTTTACCTGGATTTTCAGGTTATTTCTCCGGTTAAAGATTATCTCAATTATTTGGAGGTGCTTATAGTCGCTATGCCCAAAAAAATAGTTGACTCTTACGTTTTTTGTTTTAAAAAAGCCGGTCTTATTCCTATAGCCCTAGAAGCAGAGTCAGAGGCAATCGCCAGGGCTTTAGTAAAAAAGACTTCTAACTCCTCATTGTTTGTTTTGATTGATTTTGGGGAAAATAACACAAATTTCGTTATTTTTTCCGGCGATTCTGCGCGCTTTACCTGTTCTATCCCGATTTCATCTTACTCGTTGACAAAAGCTATAGCAGAATATTTTAAAATCGATTTTGCTAAGGCCGAAAAATTAAAAATAGAATATGGATTAGTCGGCAAAAAAAATAATGCCAGAGCAGAAAAAATACCGCGAATTATAAAACCCATCTTAGACGATTTGGCCGGACAAATAAAAAAATATCTGAATTTTTATCACGACCATTCTTCTTATGAATATCTTCTTGAAAATGGGAAGACAGAAAAAGTGCTGTTTTGCGGCGGGGGAGCCGAGCTGAAAGGATTAGTTGATTATATGTCAAAAAAATTGGATGCTCCTGTAGAGTTAGGAGACCCTTTAACAAATTTATTGGTAAAAAAATCGAGCAGAACTGTCAACAAAAATTTAACACCCTTCACAACAGCGATAGGGCTGGCTTTGAGGCAAATAAACAATAAAACAGATTTTCATTCATGATAAATCTTCTGCCAATAGCGGAAAAACAAAAATTGCTTTCAGAAAAAAAGGAAAAGATTACCATCATCTGGGGGATTGTAGTTTTGGTCTTTTTGGTTTGTTTGGGTCTGGTTTTGTTCTCAATAAAATTTTGTGTTTTGGCGAAAGCCGATTCCCAAAAAGCTATTTTGCGCCAAGCTGAGGCAGAAAAGAAGACCGCAGGCATTGCAAATTTAAATAGTGACATTCAAAAATATAACCAAACGTTGTCGCAGCTGAATTCCTTTTACAAAAAAGAAATATATTTTAACAAGGCTTTAAAAATTATAACAGATATTCCGAAACCAGAGGGCATATATTTAACAAACTTTTCTTTGAGCAGAGAAGGCGGGGGAGCGGTAAAATTTGCAATTTCCGGAGTCGTCGACACCAGAGAGGAATTGCTTGTTTACAAAAAAAATATCGAGATGGTGCCGGCCATAAAAAATTTAAATTTCTCTTCCGAAAGCTGGATAAGCCCCAAAAATGCAAACTTTTCATTTACGTTTGGAATTATAGAGCCCGTTAATTAAAATGGAAAAAAGAAATAGTAAAATTTATAAAACTTTATCAGTCTTTGGCACATTGTCTTTAATTTTGATCGTGTTTTTTGTTTGGCCTGCGTTTAAAGGAATAGAAAAAAGCTCCCAAAATTTAATCTCGGCAAAAATTAATTTGGTCACTTTAGATGCCCAGATAAATGAGGCGGAAAATTTTAAGAAAAATTACGATTCCTATAAGCCGAATTTAGACAAAATGGACCAATTGTTCGTTGACCCGAAAAATCCCGTTGACTTTATAGAGTTTTTAGAGAACACCGCGTTATCGTGCCAAATTACCTCGCAAGCTTTTTTGCCGTCACCGTCTATCGGGTCTAAGTCGGCCAGTCAGGATTTCATAATTTTGCAAATTGTTTCTAAGGGAAGTTTTTCAGATGTGCTAAATTTTTTAAAGAAAATAGAAACAGGAATTTATCTGGTTGAGGTTAAAAATTTAACCATTAAAAATTTAGAAACCAAAAACACTGAAGCTGCGTTTACGATAAAAGCTTTTACAAAAAAATGAAATCCACAACCGATACATTAAAAATGTTAGTAGCAAAGATTAAAGAAGCAATTTGGACATTGGGCACTCGCGCCTTTTTGCTTGTTTTAGTTCTGATTCTAATTGATTTAATTTTTGGCGGCTTTGTGTATTATAAATATGTATTTTTAGCAGAAAACAAAGAGGTAAGAGTTTCTGAAAGTATTATTAAATTCAATGAAAACGCTTACCAGCAGGCGGTAAAGGAATTACGGGCCAGAGAGCAGGGCGAGCAAGAACTTCCAACAGAGGAGCCGTTAAATCCGTAGAGTTAATTTATTGCTTTGTGGGTGCGACATAAAAACTCGGGTTCATCCCGACTTTTTAGTTCCTTACAGGAAACCCCGCCCGTAGGCGTTGAGACGCCTCGAAGTCCGCCGAAGGGCGGGGATGAATGGTTTAGCACGCCGAAGCGTGCTAAACTGTTATCATGAGAATTCGACAGTTAAATCACACTGTGTATCAAACAGAATATCATATTGTTTGGGGCACAAGGTATCGCCGTAAATTTCTGAAAGAGTATGTCCGCGCAGAACTGGTGAAAGCATTATACAAAACACAGAAAAAACATCCTGATTGGTATTTTGTTAAAATCAATACTGGAAATGACCATGTCCATATTCTGGTTGAAGTCCCTCCGAAGTACTCAATCTCTGAAGTGGTGCAGAAATTGAAAGCTGAAAGCGCGTTCGTGCTCAAGAAAAAGTTCAAATTCATTTCAGAAATTTACGACGAGACC
>Ga0247841_10011800_pt1 | contig 11537 bp, 1 predicted proteins | sample LaCruzMarch2015__2_FD_192410 | JGI IMG/M metagenome (GOLD analysis project Ga0247841, IMG submission 192410) | Freshwater microbial communities from meromictic Lake La Cruz, Castile-La Mancha, Spain - LaCruzMarch2015_18m | ecosystem: Environmental > Aquatic > Freshwater > Lake | place: Spain...
TGCATAAGGAATGATGGTGAATGAATATTGTGTGGCAGGAGATAAGCCTGCAATCGTTTGTGAAAGGAGGGAACCCGGCTCTGCCAATGCGGCCACGGTACCATCACCCAGCACGCTGCCAACGCTATATCCCGTTGCATCTTCAGGAATCCCTGTTGGAGGGGTTGCGCCGGTTTTCTGCACAATCAGGTATCCATCGGCGCCGGGGGCAGTTGTTGCCCACGACAGGTCGATACTGGTAATGCTGCTTCCGGCTGCTGTAAAACCGGTGACATGCGAGGTGGGTTCATCAGCAAGGGTGAAGAATGCTGATTCAGTTGTCAGGCTCGTGCCAACAGCGTTGGTAGCATAGGCCTTGAAAAAAATCTGGGTTTTGGGCGTTAATCCATCGCGGGTGTGAGCAAATACACCAACGGCAGTACCTCCCTCAGCAAGTTTGTTATCGCCAATCGTCACACCTGGCGTGGTATTCCACACAGTGCCCCGCTCCAGGATCGGTGCGCCTCCGTCGGAGGTTATATCACCTCCTAAGAGGGCCGATGCGTTTGTGACGCTGGTAAAGGTGGGGTTGACAATGATTGGGAGCACAGCGGCAGTCTGGGTAGCCTGGCTGTTTGGATTAAGCGGGGCTGTAACAGTAAGAAATTTTGTGGTCGTTCCGGTGCCATTGTATTCATAAACCCTGAACCAGTATGTTGTTCCACCTGTTAGACCGTCTACAGTCAACGAATTACCATTGTCGTTGTAAACTATCTGTTGTCCGGTTCCATTGTAATGGTTATTGGCAAGCGGATCGGTGCCATCAATGGGATCGCCGAAAAAATTGTCAGTATTAATTATGGCAATGCGTTTTGCGCCATCACCGTTCGTCCAGGCAATGTCCATCTGGGTTTGCAGCACATTGCTGAAGGTGATATCGGAAGCCTGGATGGTGGGTGCTACAATTGTTCCTGCTCCTACGCAATCATCCCAGGTCAGGCCGACACGGAGACCGTCAAACTTAAGCGCCGGGCAGTTGGTGCCCTGGCGCAGAGCTACCCCACCGATATTGGCCGCATCGGAGCCTGAGCCGATGGAGGTTTTGTTTGGAGTTGGCTCGGCAGCGCCAATTACCGGATCGATGAACAGGTCAACAAAATCATCTGCAGCATCAACGAAAGTATATTTCAGAACCAATAAATAGGTTGTATTCAGTGAATAAACGAAGTCAGTATATTGGGGAGGTGTGGTGCCGGCTGAGGTGAAAGAGATACCAAAAGCAAGGTTATTACCGGCATCTGTTATCGCGTACACCCTGCCTTTAAAATAGGTGTTCCATGGATTTTCTCCCAGATGAAAAAAGTAATCCCCGGTGGTATTTACCGCCGATACATTGACAATAAAGGAGGTATAAACGGTACCTGCCGTAATCGGTTCAAAAGTTTTATTCACATCTTCACCTGAAGCAATCAGCGACACTTCATTTCCGATTCCAGATGAAAGGTAACTTGCAAAAGAGATAGATGCCGGGGTGACTGTAATAGGATTGGCCGTGCCCGAATGAGCAGCCCATCCATGGGCTGTGAGAAGATCGCCTGCCGGATAGTCGAAATTCTCCTCAATAATTAATTGTGCATTGCTGTTGAAATGCAAGCCGAACGATAAAAGAGCCATAATGAATATGGCCAGGAAGGTAAATTTTTTCATGTTTTTATACTTTAAATTATAGCTGTTGGGTTGATTCCCAATAAAATGTTAATGTTGATCTCACTTTTGTGTCTGCAGCAAAATGCCTGAGAATACAAAAATACAGAAGAAGAACCAAAGCGCCTACGATATGTTAAGAATTAATGGAAAGTTATTATAAGAAGGATGCAAACACCTGATAATATGGACATTTCGACTTCGCTCAGTGTCCGGTTTTCTTTGAAAATGCCTTTTCGGAAAGGTAAAAAAAAGAGAGTGTCCCGAATTTGTGAGACACCCTCTTTATGGTTAAGCCTGTATGTTTGGCTTGTTTAAGTTTATTGTTTGATGATCTTGATGGTAAGCGGTTTTTCACCGGCTAACACCTTGATGAAGTAGACACCGACAGGTACATCGGACAGTGAGAATTCATGCATCTTTTCCCCGATCATCTCAGATTTCAGCACACGGTCGCCCAGCATGCTGTACACTTCGACATTTACCTTTTCAAACATCTTTTCACCCATTTGTTCGAGTGTGAAGTTACCGGTGGTCGGGTTCGGATAAACCTTGAAGTAGATATCAGATGAGAAGAATGGAACATTTTCAACACCCGTAACAACGGCAGGGATTGCAGGAGCCTTGGCGCCGCACCACGGGCCGCCCGGGGCGATATATCCGTGCATGGTGCCGCCTGCTTCAACGGTTGTACCAGGATAGTAAATGATATTCTGTCCGGCGATCATGGTAGCGGTGCCACCATTCTGTAACAGGAAGATAGTTCCGCCACCGGCTACGGTGATGGTTTGGGTTGCATCGTAACATTCAGACTGTCCGCTGGCAATGGTGACATCCCGAAGATCGCGTGTTGGCGGAGGACCGCTGGCAGTAATTGTAAAGTCGGCATCGCTCAAATCGAAAAGGGTAATATCGGCGGTGCTGGTTATCTTCACTTTATAATCAGTTCCCGGGGTTTGGTCGGCAGGAATGGTCCATGACCAGGTACCTGTCGAAGCTGTAGATGCAACAAGCTCCAGGAGGAACACACCGCCCTTGTAAAGATCTATCTTCACGTTATCTACGATGTTGTCATCCCAGGTAATGTCGTTGGTAGAACCCTGCAGCCAGTCTTCACCGCCATCGGGGCTTGTAACAGTAATAAACGGGGACTCACTACCGGTAAAGGTACTTAAGGTTGTCAATCCGCTTGCAGTAAGTTGATGCAGGGATGTGTTGGCAGGGTCAAAGGTCGTAAATGGCGTTGGGAATACCCGCATGCAATAGATGTCGCTTTCAGTTCCATTCACATCGGCAGGTACATACTGGAATGTGGCATTGCAATTAAAGCCTGTAATTCCGCTTTGTTCAAGGTTCCAATAGCGGTATAGATAGCTGTCGGTATTGGGATCAACCGGGTATTTTGCATTGACCAGGTTTACGCCAACATAGTTACCGGCGCCAAACGTGCCACTTGCAAAATTCAGTGTAACTGGCGAATATTCAGCAGTTACCGTATTATCTCCAACCGGGAACGTGAAACTGCCTGCGGCTGTAAATCCCTTTCTCAGCTGTCCCGTGCCGGTGGCAACGATCATGGCCGAAGCCGAAGGTGTTCCTGAAATGGTGGAAGCAGATCCCATGGTCAGATTCGAAGTCCCCAGTGTCAGCAAACCATTGGTCAGTTTCAGGTGGCCATTCATTGTAACCGGAGTGTTTAAAGTAACCCCGTTGCTGTTTGCAATCTCGAGGGTTGAATTGGCAGCTGTTGCAATGGTACCGGGCCCTGAGATTGACTGAGCGCTGGTTCCATTCAATAAAACTGTGCCTGCTGATGCTGGTGCAAAATTGAGCGTTCCGCCGGATGCGACCTGGATATTTCCTTTGATGGAATGACCTGGTGTTGCGGTCACGTTGAAATTAAGTGTCCCGTTTGTAATAGTAAGATTGTCAATCGAAACAGGGCTGCCTCCCGATGTTGTAACCAAAGCGCCAGTTGCATCCATCTCAAAATTGGCATAGGTTCTGCCTGAGAAAGCCGGAGTCAGGTTGGCAATGACTTTAAACAAACTCCCGGTCTGGAATACGACCACGCTGTTTGGCTGAGATGCTCCAAAAGGATTGCTTCCTGACTGGGCAATGTAAGTTGACCCGTTAGCGAAAATAACCGATCCCAGATTTGTTTGTCCAAAAGCATTTCCATTGAAGAAGGTTCCGGCAGTGAAAGTTGCGCCACTGTTGAAGGTGATTGCTCCTGCATCAACGGCAGTTAAACGATGTGCGGTCGAAGCTGTTGCTGAGAATCTCATACTCCCGCTAATGCTTCCTGTAGCTCCGGTTCCGAGTGCAAGGGTGATAGCATTGACTGTGTTCATATTCAGGGCACAACCAGCAGGGATATCGAGATCTGCAGCATCGCCCCCGCTAATGGAGAGGGTAGTTGCAGCAGAACTCTGGAGGTTGATGATCGTATTATTTGACATGATCAGTTTCCCAATGGTTTGTGTTGGAACACCTGTAACATTCTTGGTTGTGCCATCATTAAACTGAAGGATGTCAGTGGTTTCCGGTACAGTGCGGGTGGGCGTCCAGTTTGTTGGGGTGGTCCACGCACCGTTGTCGGCGCCTATCCATGTATAGGTAGTGATCAGTGAAAACTCATAGGCTCCGATGTCGGGAGGATTCTTGCGGGTTACACCGTCATAATCTGTTGTTATACCAGGAATCGCAATACCCGTATTGTTCAACTCGAACCTCGAAGTATGAAGGTCTGTTGCAGATGGGAATTGCGGATCTACGTTCTGTGAGTTGGCATCCCCACCCGTTGCAGTTTTCCACGACACTATAGTCGGTTGATCGGCAGCATTATAATATCCTAGCGGTCCGGAGGCAGAATAGATATCATTGTAATCGGAATTCCAAGCTCCAATTGAACTTAAATACGCTGCATAATGTTTGCTTGTTCCTCCTGCAACAACTCTGGTATTAGAAAAGATATTGTCTCTTATGGTATAGAATGCGCCAACGTTGCGATAAAAAGCATATGTACTTGATGTTCCGCTGGCAGTACCACTAATATTTATTGTATTATAATACAAGTTATAGAATGCGGTGGTGTAAGAATTATCATAAAATCCATACAGAGCAGGGTTTGTCGCAGATCCCCCATTCAATGAGATTAAGTTTGTAGAGTATTCATTCGTAATATTAGCGGACGAGGATCCATAGTTATAAATACCATAAATTGAGGGAGTCAATCCAGTATTTGCACATGAAATATTAAAAATTTTATTCTTTTTAACATTCGCTGAATAGATATACATTCCACGTGCATTTGGAGAACCTGTAATCCCTGTAAGAGACCAGTTCCCGATTATGTTATTTTCAATTGCATTACCTGGATTACTTGATGAACAATATATACCATAAAGGGTGCCTGTACCGGCATAGGTGATGGCTCCGGCAGTAGTATTACTTCCAATGATGTTTGGACTTGTTGTACCAACTTTCAGCAACCCTGTAGAAAGGTATAAAAAATAGAATGTTCCTGAATTGGTAGTACTGGTATAACTAATACCGGAAACTGTGTTCCCCTGAACATAACTTGGGGCAGTTGCTGAAGGCGTTGCATAAATTCCATAAAAACCTCCTGTGCCCAAGGAAGCAATGGAATTGAGTACCGTGGAACTTCCAACCTCGTTATTCAATACGTTCACAACTCCGCCAGTAATGTAAATACCATAAAATGAGGCAGAGCCCACATTGGTAAGGTTGAAATTCTGAACAGTATTGTTGGCAATTGTTGAGGGGCTAATAATACCCGGTGTAGCATAAATTCCATAAATGGTATTTGTAGTGGAATTAGTCCATGGCATACCGCCGCAAAGTGGAGATTGGCCTCCGAAATAGTTACTACTAATAGTATGATTATTTGTAGCCCCAACAAGGTTTATGCAGTATTGGGTGGCAGTAGAAACTGTGGCAGAATTATAGTAGAAACTATTTCCTGTTATAACTGCACCATCAGCCACATTGGCTATGTTGATCCCGTTTTTAATGAAGTTAAATATATTGTTATTCAGCACTGATAATGAATTGGTTATACTCGAGCAATAAATTCCTGTTGCCATGAGACCTGCAGTACCTGCCGTAGCATCACGAACATCATTTCCAGAGATTTCAACGATATTTGTTCCTGTACTGCCGAGATTAACTGCTCCGTATGTAGCTGTGGTGCCATTATTTTCAATCGTACTGTTTTTAATGAAGCAAGCCTGCGAACCTCCATTGAATTGTATCGTCGGGCCGGTATTGGCTGGGGTTGCATTTGTATTACGGAATGTAAGGAGTTTGTTGGTTCCGCCGTCAATGGTTAGGCGGCTGGCACCATTGGTCCTAATCATGGCAATTCCCGTGGCAACGGCGGTACCGATGATTGTACGTAATGTTGTTCCATCAGGCTGAATCAGAAGTGAATAATTTGAGCCAGGTATATCTTCTGACCAGGCGTTTAAGGCAACAGTACCCGGTTCAGTAAGGTTGCCTGTAATGTTTATGGTTGTATTGCCAGAGAGCAAACCTTGGTTGATCATGTCAAAAGCACCGCCAGTACCAGTCAGGTTAGCATAAGTGCCTGGTACATTGATGGTGGTTGGAATTGTATTTGCAACAATTGTATAGGTCTGAACAGCCGAAGGTTTAGCATTGATGTTCTGAACTGGTGGGTTGGCACTGGCGCCAGCCATTGGATAATTTGAACTGAGGTTATTTGCAGCATCCTGTGCAACCACAAAATACTGGATGATATTGCCAGCAGTTACACTGCCCCCGTTGATGATACCATAGTCTATGACAAAGCTATAAGGGCTGGAAGAGTTGTTAGCAAAAGCATATTTCCAACCATTGTCGGCACTAGTGTTACCAACGAAAGCATCCGCATCGGTAGATTTTTTGAAATAAATTCTCGGAAGGTCTGAACCGCCAGAAACACCAACATTATCAGTAATTGTAGCCCAGTTATTAAGTGTTCTATTTGTCGCTGTCCCATTCCCTATAGCAATATAATTGATATTTGGACCAAAGACATCTGCCGAAAGTGTAAAATTGCCGGCATCGGCGCCAATATCAGGAGGGGTTAAGCCAGTTCTTATCTCTCCATCAAAGTCATCGGTAACACTGGCAAGTGCCAAACCTGCTCCTTCAATGGGAGTTGGGTTTTGAACATGCAGATTTGCTGTTGAAAAATTGCCATTGGCAGCTATAAAATTCGGGTTGGCGTTGCCACTGGCCATTTCAGTACCCGTTGCATCTTTATAGGCTGCAAAAGTAGCCCGATCAATGGCGTTGAATCTTCCAAAGGTGCCACCAGTAGTGCCGTTGGCAATAATGAGATTATAATTGCTTGTCACTCCGAGTGGGAATGTGGTCGTTCCGGCAATCATGATACCATAATGCTTTCCAGTCGAACCACCGGAACGTGCATTAAAGAAAACATTATCAAGACATACTCTGGGTGTCGCTAAAGAAGGAGTAAGGTTGCTATTGAATGCATAGGTATTTCCTGTTACTCCGATTGCAGGAGCGCCTCCTATATAGACACTGTTATTGAGCACACTGGATGAGGCTGCGTTAAATTCATAAATGCCATTAATAATACAGCTGGAGGTATTGGCTGATCCATCCGGATTAACACCAAGCTGTATCATATTGTTCTTTGTTGTTACATAAGTTCCGGCAGTATTCAAATAAAGCCCGTTCACCTGAGAAGTTGCACTTGAAGAAGAGAGCCCAATGTTATGGATGAAATTCTTCTCAACCAGTACATCTCCGTTTGAATGTCCAAGATACATTCCATGGATTCCTGCAGCAGCTGTAAGACTTGTGTTAGTGAGATTATAAATGTTATTTGAGCGGATAATTGACCCGGGAACTGAATTCAAAGAATAAATTCCATTAAGTGAGGCAATTCCAGCGATCGTCAAGTTGGTTGAAGCTGTTGTTAGGTCACGAACCGTATTATAGCTTAAAACATTAGGCAGAGCAGTACCACCACTATAAACACCAATTAAATGTGAGGTGATGTGAGAACTCAGGTTACTGATATTGGCAATATTATTGTTGGCCACCGACATGGTACCTGATCCTGTAGAAACAACGAACAACCCCTGAATTTGAACAGGAGGGAATGCCATAACAGGAGTTTGAATACTATTAGCTGTTGTTAGACTTCCGGCGAGGTTCCCACTCACGGTGACTGTCCCATTCTGAACGGTTGGACTGATTCCAAATGGTCTGATTGTCAAAGCATAAGTCGATGTTGAAGTAGCGGTACCACTTATGGTAAAGGAGCCAAATGTATTATTGGTAACATTCCCGTACATGCCTCTAAAATCTATTCCTTCATAAGAAGAAGTAAACAGTCCATTTCCAACAGAAACTGTAATTGATCCAGCACCGGTTGCTGAGCCGATTACATTATTGCTTATGTTTTGAATGCCGACAACTGACAGATAACCAAGAAAATAAATTGAAGCCGCCGCCGGGTTCGTGTAAAGTAAAATGTTGGAAATAGTATTTCCGTTAATTGAACTGGCATTTGAAGTGAATCCAGCTGCGAATCGGATCGCATAAATAAAATTGGCAATTGTAGGTGGCGTTCCGTTTCCGTTTAGAGTCCAAGGTGCTCCACCGCAATTCGGGGCAGAACCACCAATATAGTTGTTAAGTATATTATATCCATCGCCGGATGCGATAAAAATCACATTGTACCCATTGGCTCCAGTCGGACTTTTTGCAGTAACTTGGTAAAAACTATTGCCACTGATTGTCCATGCACTGGACCCATATAAAGCGATACCCAATGGGTTACCTCCTCCTGGTGCAAAGAAATCATGGATCAAAGAGTTTGAAATAGTATTATTTCTGTTAAAGGCAGAAGGAGTGGAGGACCCTGAAGAATAAACAGCGTAAAGAGGACTGGAGACCCCATCCCTTATTTCGCAGTTATCGATCAGATTATTACTGTTCCCGATTGTACTTGTTGTTCCAGCGAATGTCACAATGCCGTTGCTGGTTAAAGTACTTGCGCCTTTCAAAATGCAAAATTGGATACCGTTATAGGAAGCGCCATTCACAAAGTTAATGGCATAACCCGAAGTGGATGAGTTTTCGATAATCAGGTCCTTACCAGTACCTGTAGCATTAACCCTGCCATCAAAAACCACATAAGTCACACCGTTAAGATTTATTGTACCGGTAGCATTACTGCTGGTGATCGACAGCCCAGTAACAGAGGGATATACGGTAATTTTGTTGATAGCACTTGAGCCGGAAATATTTTGCGCCAGAATTGGAAAGGTTTCAACCGAACTAACATAAGAGCTTTGTAGAACCAGGTTCAGCGGGCCATTTACCCCGTTCATATATGCATCCTGAAAAGCATCGGTGAGAGAAAAATAATCGCCGGTTGGCCCAATGTTCTTTGTTCCACTAATTGGAACGATTGGCAATGTAGTCTGGTTTCCCGACAAAGGATTGGTAATTAAATATGCAGGGCCGCCCAAACAAGTAGCATGATTGGCTGCAAATACAAAATAGTAATAAAGTGTATTGGCTGTCAGACCAGTGGATGTAAAGGTAGCAGAAGCGCCAAAATAATCAACAATCCCGCCTCCTAAAGCCGAGCCAACTGCATATATGGTACCATCAACAGGCGTGGCCGAAAGGCTGGAATTAAGGCTCCTGACTACCAGGTAATTATCTGCTCCGGCTGCAGGAGTGAAAGAACCATCCATTGATATTTGTGTAGGGGTAAGGATCAAGGCAGTTGGTTGAGCAGATGGAGTCACACATGCCGGAGGCGCTGGTGTAATATTCACCTTGTAGTCTTCTGTTTCGCCCCATGAATAGGTACCGCACGCGGTTATGCCACTTGGCACTGTCTCAACATTAACCACGCGCATCATGGTGTAGCCTAAAGCTGCACCCAGGGGAATTGTAAAGCTGCCGGTTTCGGTGTGCGGGCCAGTGGTAGAAGCCGCTGATACATAAACCTCCTCACCAGCATCGGCAAAATCGCCATCCTGGTTGAAATCAACAAAAATTTTAATTGCATTACCATAGGATCCGCCACATGTTCCTAGTCCGATACTGAAATTGACCGCAGTTGCTCTTGAGAGATCGGCAGGGGCAACATCAAAATAATAATTGCTGTACATGTTCTGTACAGAGCCCACACCTGGAGCTAAGGTAGCACAGGTGGAGGTGTTGTTTATTGTACCAACGGTTACGTTGAAAATATCTTCGTCATCGACAGTGGTAGCTGAAGAAGGACAATATAATGAATATAAATCAGAAGAGCCGGTAACTGCGACATTAACTGTTGCTGCCCCTCCACCTGCATTGGTAATATTACCGCTATAATTGGTATTTGCAGCCAAAGGAGTAAACTGGCTATAGATAGTGGTGTTTGGTAAAGTTGGTGGTGTGTACGTGACATTTATTGAAGAAGTATAAGGTCCGCCTGTAGCAAGTGATACGCCAAATCCGGCAGGAGCAGTAACAACGATCGGTCCTGCGGTAAGATTTGATCCTGATAATACGTAAGATTTCTCGATCGAACTGCTTCCAAAGGGGACATAACCGAAGGCAAGTGAACCAGGGATAGCAGATAATAATGGAGCCGCACTTGCTTGTCCTGTTATCCTAACGTTTGGCCTGGCAGCCTGGCCATCATAAACAGTTTGATCGCAGCCACTGGTCGTTGCCAAATCAGATCCATCGTAATAATGCACTCCCGATGAAGGGGTTGAAGTGTAATAAACATGAGTATTTTCAGCGTAATCAGTATTGTTAAAACAAACTTTAAAAACCAAATTCGATGTGCCATTCCAAGTAAATGGGGTGGTGAAAGTGTAGGTGTTCCAACCCAAAGCCGCAACAACATTTGCAGTGTAAACCTGAGTCCAGCCGGTAGTTATAAATCCTGTGAGTGCGGTAAGTGCAGTGTGCTGCATTGAAATTGTGAATGAGGTTAATGTAAATGGATCGACAATTCCACCAACATTAAAAGCCAGTTTTGTAATATTACCGGCAGCTAATCCTGCTGCAGTAAGTTCTGCCGCTGTGAATAGAATCTGATCCTGCCCATCCATCCAATAGGTTTTGTAAGGGGTGATAGAGGAAGCGGTCCCGGAAGTAATGTCGGTGCCAGTTCCAATTGTGGCTGTCGTCGTTTGAGCCCACGAGCTTATCGTCAATAGCAACAGCGCAAAAAATAATGTAAATAGTTTTTTCATAAAACTTTTTTTTTGGTTAGGTTGTTGGTTAATTATCTTACTTGCTGGATTTGTATATATGGTTGATTTTTCCCGAATACCAAGGATTTGTTTGAGAGGCAGAAACACAGATCAGGAGTAATCCTCATTTGACGCTAAGAAAATTTGTTGAATGAAATAAAAGATAGCTGCCCCAATGGAGAATCAAAATTAATTAATTATTATGTCAATGCACATATATTTAAAAATTTAACTTTTTTTAACATATGGTTGAAATAACAGGTATTCAATGATTTACTGTTTTTTTATTCCACAAAAATTTCTCATGAGCGCCTGAAATCTGTTTTGTTTTTTCAGGGATAAAAAAATGTGTTTTCATTCCGCACCTACACGGAGCGGAAAATCGGCGCTTAATCATCTTGGCTACCAGAATAGAACTCCTATGGAGTTCTGTTGTTAACCGATTATGCATTCTTGGAAAGGCGTCACCCGTCACCCGTCACCCGTCATCCGTCATATGTCATCCGTCATCCGTCATCCGCCACCCGTCATCCGTCACCCGTCACCCGTCACCCGTCATCCGTCATCCGTCACCCGTCA
>Ga0247841_10011801_pt1 | contig 11537 bp, 11 predicted proteins | sample LaCruzMarch2015__2_FD_192410 | JGI IMG/M metagenome (GOLD analysis project Ga0247841, IMG submission 192410) | Freshwater microbial communities from meromictic Lake La Cruz, Castile-La Mancha, Spain - LaCruzMarch2015_18m | ecosystem: Environmental > Aquatic > Freshwater > Lake | place: Spain...
CACTGCCTCGCGTATTTCGTAGATTTCCTCGTCCACGCCGGGGTTGGAGAGGCCTATTGCGTTCATGTACGTGCCAGAGGTGTCCACCATGGTGGGGTTGGCATGCCCCTCGCGAGGGAGGAGAGAGCAGGATTTCGAGGTCGCCGCGCCCGCGCCTTCCTTTCCCGCGCGGATGAGAAGCCCGGCGCTGTTTCCGCGTATGCCTGATGCTAGAATGAGGGGATTTTTCAGCTTGTTGCCACAGAGAGTAACCTCGAGCATAAATGCACCAGCAACACATTCTTGCCGAGAGTATTTATTACTTATGTGCAGGCGCGGCGCACGATTTAAAACATGAATGGCTAGAAATGAAACTAAGTGTGGTGATTAGAATGGCTCAGATCTTCCAAAAACCAATAAATGCAGTTATACGCCTTGCGAGACCGAGGGATATTGAAAGGATTGCCAGGCTGGAAATGCAAAGGGAGATCAATGACAATTTTGATGCGCATGGGCTCAGCCTTAGCAGGATAAGGCGAGGCCCAATGGAAAAGGAAATGCTGATGAGCCTGAGAGAGGATTGCGGCATTGTGATGGCGACTGTGAATGGCAGGATTGCCGGCTATGGATCGCCACTTAACCACAGGTACGCCGTAAAGGTGGCGAATGAACAATATATAGATAACATGCTTGCAAGAGCGGACCCAGATTACAGGAAAAACAGCGAAAAGTGCGGGGAATGGATAATCAATGTCCCAAAACGCAAGGACGGCATGGGTGAGATTGCATATATGCTGCTTCTTAGGGGGATTGTTGAGCTTGCGGCGAAAAATCCGGCCATCCAAAAGCTGTCAGGGATTGTGCCAAAAAGCATGGCAAGCGTGGCCAAATGGGCTGGCTTGGCAGTCAGCGGCAAAATATATGACAAGGATATTTTGCCAGTGGAGCGCATATTCGCCGGCAAGAAACGCGGAGCTTCGCAGACCAGCGCGGACACAGCAGGAATTGCAGTCTATTTGGACACGGAAACAGGCACAGGCTTCATTCCGAGCCTTGCGCAGGAAAGCGGAAAACCAAACGCCTGAGGATGGCTCAGCGCTTCCCTTTGGCGCCAATATTGAATATGTCCCACGGCAAGTCGTGCTTCTTTTCCAGCTCTTCAGCCATCTGAGAAACCAGCGCTGCCTTTACCTTTTTGTACTGCTCAAGAGGCAGCTCTGCATTGCCTATTGCATGCGCGAGGTTCTTAACGTTGAAGCAAAACATGGAGTCGCGGACGTTTTCGCAGTTGTGCGAGAAATAGAGGCCGGAGCAGGACTCGCAGCTGTCGCACTCGAATGCGCGCGTGAGGTTTTTCGAGTAGTAGCAGTTCATGGAGAACGTGGAATCGAAAGTGAGCACCGAGCCGAACACCGCCTCGCAGACCGAGGGCCAGAAGCTAAAAGCGCACTTCTTGTCCCAGGTGAATGCGCTTCCCTTGTAGCAGTCCTGCGAGTTTATGAGCACAGTGCAGTCCCCGCAGTTCGAGTTTTTCCCAGCCACCTTGTCCAAGTTGAAGTAGGCGATTGGATGCAGCGCTTCCACCGTGGAATCGAGGCTGAACCGCATTTTCGAAATGGCTCCCTCGCCTGCGTCAATTTTCCCTATTTCGCGAAGCTCGCTGTCGGTAGCCAACCTGCCCTCGAAGTCGTAGAGCCGAAGCATGTGGAGCCGGTAGCCGCACGAAAGCACGCGGTTGCCTGAGAGTGCGGATTTTGAAGATAGGTCAATTGGGACGTGACGGTAAAGGAAATGAGAGTAATTGTCTATGCGCTCAAGTTTCCTTCCGAAAAGAAGGCCCGCGGTGCTGGAAAATGCGCGCTCCACAGGCAAGATGTCAAAAGGCGCTTCGGCTTCCTTGCCGAATTTGAGGCGAGAGCCCCTGGGCTTGCCCGAGGCTTTCTCGAGAAGCGCAAGGAGGGAGAACGCCTTCCCATTGCCAGCAAGCTCGCCCGCGATCTCGGAAAGCAGCTTTTTCTTGAGGGAAAGGTATTTTTCCTTGGGAAGCCGTGTGTTGCCTATCGCGTGAGCCATGTTCTCAGTGCCGAAGCAGAACATGCACTCGATGCAGTTCTGCGCCTTGCTGCAGTAGTAGCAGTCTGAAAGCGTCTCGACCATATGGCATTCGAAGCAGCGCTTCATTTCCGCGCCACTGCATTTCACCACGTGGATGCCCTTGTCCCCGCCGTGGTGCCCGAAAATGTACTCGCTCCTGCGCACGTGCTGGGAATATGCCACGTATTTCGAGTCCACCACGCCGGACGAGCCGAGCACGAAGTGGCTGTCCTGCACGTTGCAGCTGCCCTCCACGAAACTGGAGTGCCCGAGCACTATGTTGCCCGCGTAGAGCGCGCGCTCCTGCACAGCCTCGACCACGCTGTCGATGTCCTTCATTTCATTGAGTGTGAGGGGAGTGAACTTCCTGCCAAGGTCGACCTCTTCAAAAGAAACGAACCTTGCGCTTTTTGGGTAGCAGTCCATGGAAAAGACGACGGGCTTGCCTGAGACAATGGATTTCTCAGTCTGCACCCCGTCCATGTATTCCTTGAGCCATTCTGCAAAAGTGGCAAGCTCGCCCACTTCCTCGCCGAAGAGCACCCTGCATGTCGATTTCCATGCCTTGTCAAGCGCCTGATAGGTTGGAGAGGCTATCGTCATCCCCTTTTTACTCCTCGCTTTCGTCCCTTGTCCGCTGCACGCTCTTTTTCTTGCTCATGCCCGTGACCTTGTCCTTGCTCGCCATCTTCTCGATTTCGTCGGTCGTTTGGCGCACGGCAGACTCTATGCGGAAGTCGAATGAGGATGCATTGTAGGACTTGCGAGGCGTGTCAAGGCGCGCGCGCACCGAGAAACCCGAGCCTTCGTTCTTTATGTGGTAGGCAAGCGAGCGCACGTCCGCGCTCTTGCCAAGCCTGGTAAGGAGCTTCTCGCCCTCGCTTGCTATCTGGGGCGCGTACTCGCGCTTGTCGTGCGGTATGCCTGAGACGAAAACGCGCGCTGCGCCTTTTTCATCCGCAAGCGCGGAGTGAAGTATATCCTTTGCAGTGACTATGCCGTGCGGGAATCCGCCGTCCTCCACGATGAGGGCGGCAACGCGCGAGTCGAGCATTTTCTTCACGGCGGACGCAAGAGAGTCGGACTCGTTTATCGTCTCCACCTGCTTTTTCACATAGGAGGTGATGGGCTGCGCGTCCATGCTTGTTTTCTCGCCTCCGCGGTAGAACGGGCTGCTCTGCATCTTGCCTGAGAGCGACGTGGCAAGGTCGAACACTGAGAGGATGCCTGCTATTTTCCCGTCTTTCGTCACCACCACCCTTCGGATGCTCTGGCGCCTCATTTCCGAGCGCGCCTGCCCGATGGACGAGGAGATGTCAAGAGTGTGAACGGGGGTGGTCATCACCTCGGACACGCGCTTCTTCGTGAGCATTTTCTCGCCGAGAAGCTCCGCGAAGAGCGTGCGGCGCGTGATTGCGCCTTCCACCTTGCCCTTGCTGATGACGGGGATTGCCTTGAAGCGGCCTGCGAAGAATGCGTTGCATGCGTCCATCACCGTGCTTTCAGGCGAAAGCGAGGGCGCGCGCTCGCAGAGCGAGCCGCATTTTGCCTTGGACGGGTCGGAGTGCGTCCTGATTGCGCGCTCGTCGATGATTCCCACATACTTGCCGTCCTTTGTTATGACTACGGGAAGGCCGGTGCGTGAGATTTCATTTATCGCGCGCGAAACAGGCTCTGATGCGTCAAGAATGCTCGGGTTTTCCATTTCCATAAAGGCACCTCAAAAATCCAGTTTACAGAAAACTCATGTACAGCTAATAAAGATATCCACCCATCCTCGGGAAGGGATTAATTGGAGAGGCTTGCGCGAGTCTCCTTTGCGCGCGAGAGGTAGTCTGCATAGCCCTGCCAGCCGTTGTCGCCGTACATGTACAAGTCGGAATCGGCAATTACCATCCAAATCTTCCCGCCCTGCTGCTTGCAGCCTGAATGAGTGCAGATGGAAAGAGACTGGCCTAATTTCCCAAGGTATCTGCCTGATTGCGGCTCGAATGCATATGCGCCCTCAAGTTGGGGCACTTGAGAGCTTGACTGCACGTCTGCATCGGAAAGCGCCACTGTGCAGTGCCCGCTTGACTCGTCCACGCTGTAGCAGATGACATAGGCGTGCTGAGGCGAGCCCATGTTGGCGCCTTTGGCATTGCTGTACACCCAGAAAGCGCCGGTCTCGCCGGGCGTTTCCTTGGGGTAGACGCGGAACTCGCCTGACTCTGCAGGCTGCCATGCCATGATGTTAAGGCTTGCATTCAGCTTTCGCGCGGAGTTCAGTATTGCCTTGAAAATGAAGGAATAGTCCTCGCAGTCGCCCCAGCCAAGCTGTATTGTTTCCTTCACTGACTGCAGGTGGTCCTCGCTTCCGGCTGCGATGTCCTCGCGGTAGTGGATGGCAAACGCTGTGTTTTCCATGAGGTGCGAGACGCATGCGAGGTTGAGGCTGCCCTTGTCCACGCAGTCAGACATTATGCGAGTCATGAAGATGTCTGTAGTCCACGAGTAGTTTTCAGGCATGTAGGCGTTGCCTCGGAACCAGGAGATGGAGCTGTTTATCGTGTCTTCAAGTGTGGAAAGCTCGGCTTTCAGCGCCTCTGCCTTCTGCTGCTGGCCTTCAAGGCTTCGTATGCTCTCGTTCAGCGCCTTCTCAGTCTGGAAAAGCTGCGCCTGAGTGAGCGCGAGCTGGCTTTTCTCGGATGCAAGCGACGCCTGCGTTGCTGAAAGGTCCAGCTGGGATTTTTCGTATTTTGCGCGGAGCGCGGCATAATTCGCCTGCGCCTGGGAGAGCTGCTGCGTTGTGGAGGCGTTGAGCGCAATCATGCTTTGCTCGAGCTTTCCAACCTGCCCGGAAAGATAAAGCACGCCGAAGGTGGACAGCACGAGGAGGAGAACTAGAATGCCTGTGGCAACCTTGGAAACGTCCATGCGATCAACTTCAATGTGAATGGTAAAAAAGCTTCTCTTTGCACGCTGATGTCATTTTCCCTCGCACCTTGCCATCACTCGTCTTCTTTTTTCTTTGCCTTGCTTTTTTCCGTGTCGTCTTCTTCATTGCTGTCTTTTTCCTTTGCCTTTGCAGGCTTTTCCTTGCGAAGCAGGATGGAGAACGCCGAAGCTGCGCGCAGCAGGTTCACTGAAAGCGCGTAGAGTATGGGGATTACCGGCACGAGAAGGACGAGCGTGGCAAGCACGGAGAGCGCGAGCGTCACCTCGTTGCCCACCTGAAGCAATGGGCATGTCGCGAAAAACTGGAGCGGGATGAGCGAGAGGAGCGCGCACGCAACCGCGGGAAGGAACAGGCGCAGCACGCTTGGCGTGAACACCACCAGCATGGAGACGAAGTTGGATGCCCTGCCCTCGTTGTCCTGAGAGGTGAGCGCGCGGTAGAGGAAATAGAGGGAGAAGAGAGATGACATTATCAGGAAGTCAAGCGTGACAAGCGAGAAGTTGCCTCCGCTTGACCAGAAGGAAAGCGAGGAGGCGAGCACCAGCACCGCTGCTGCGCCGATTGCGGTCCAGTAGCCTGCCAACCCGTCGAATACGGGCGCAAGCGCCACGTGCATGCTCAAGTCAAGCGACTGCAGGGGATTCAGCCTGTCGTGGAAGAAAGCATGCAGGGAAAGCGCGCCTGCTGCAATGCAAAGCGCGAGCGGGATTGCGAGGAGGTATGCGACATTTGTTATGATGGTGTTCTGAGGCGGAACCCAGGCGCCAGAGGATGCGTACAGGAGAAGCGCGAAGAAGCAGAGGAAGACATAGGCAAAAGGCGCGAGGACTATTTCGCGCTTTGTTATTTTCTTGCCGGATGATGAAAGGAAATCAGTGATCTTGCCTGCTGCGAAGATGTAGCACGCGATGATTGCGAATATTATGATGTCGCGGAACTGGGAAAGCAGCGTTGCAGGTTCGAAAAGTGCCATGGATGTTTCCCTCATCGCATGTTTAAATTCCTATTCTGTCCCGCTGCTGCTTTAGATTTCAAGCTCCATCCCGTCCTTTGCCGCGGTTGTGCGCGGGAAAATTTTTCGCGCTGCAGATTGCGCGGCCCTGCGCACTGCAGCGCCGTTTGGCTGCTTCGCGTCAAAGTGCGTTAGGATGAGGCGCGCTGCGCCTGCTGCGGCTGCTTCGCGCGCAGCCGCGTCCGGCGAGAGGTGCGGCCAAGCAGGCATGGTTTTTGCCCCGGGAGGGAGGGTGCATTCAGTTATGAGCAAGTCCGCGCCTGCTGCAAGCCTGCCGAAGTTCTTGCATGGCCCTGTGTCTGTGCAGTAGGCGATTTCTTTCCCTTCCAATGAGAAGCGAAAGCCGAAGCAAGGGTCTGCGTGGTCGAGGGAAAGCGCGCGCATTGCATAGGGCAGGCGGTTTTCGCCTGTGGAAAAAGGATGCAGTGTGACTTTTGCCCACTGCTCCACTGCAGAGGCGGTGTAGGGGTGCGAAAGCAGCAGCTTGAGGGCAGGAAGGTAGCTTTTGTGCACGAATATCCGCACACGCATTCCGCGGGGCATGAGAGGCAGGGTGTGCAGCCCTGCTGCGTGGTCAATGTGCACATGGGAGAGAAAGATGTCTGCGCGCTTGAGGTGAAGGCGGGACATCAGGGCAGGAAGCTTGGAAAATCCGTCGCCTGCGTCAAGAACGATGAGCCGGTCTTTTGCCTGAATCGCTGCGCAGACGGTGTTGCCTGTGCGCGTGGAAAACCAGCCGTTGGTGCCGAGGAAAAAGAGCTTCATCTTTTCACCGCTGTGCTCTGCTTTTGCCCTTTTCATTTCTTCACCTTCAATGTGCGCACATCGAGGCGCATGCCGTCCTCTGCCGCAATGGTGCGCACGCCAGATGCCATTTCTATTTTCCTTGCTTCCTTTCCAGGCCCGGATTTGATGAGGGATTGCCCCATGTGCGTAAGCACGCAAAGCGAGGGGGAGCATTCTGAGAGCAGCTTTGCAGTGGTGCTGCTGTAGAGGTGACCCGGCACGCCATCCGCCTCTGCTTTGAGATTGTTTGCAATCAAGATGTCGCAGTGCGGGAAATGCTTGGAGAGGGAGGGGAAATATTCCGTGTCAGATGTGTAGCCCACTCTTTTGCCATCCATTTCAAGCACAAAGCCAAACCCTGTTTTGTCCTCGTGGCGCACTGGCGCGGGAATAAGGGCGGCACCTTTCAGCTTGACGGGCTTTCCCTGCGCCACCACGTGCGCGCGCTCTGCTTTCCTTGTGAAATATGTCGAGATGGAGCGCTCTCCGAATTCATCTGCCACCAGCACGCTTCTGGTGGAGACTAGGATGCCCTGTTTCCTGTCAGGATAGCAGTTGATTGCCTCGAGCATGAGCTCTGCGTCGTTGAGATGGTCGATGTGGTTGTGAGTCACCACCACGACATCTGTTTTTTTCGGGTCAATGGAAAAATCGTGGCAGGCTGCAAGCGCGCCTGGGCCTGGGTCGACATGGATGCGCGCTGTGCCGCTTATGTAAAAGCCCCCGGTTCGGCGCATTTGAGATATCAGGTTGAACCTGCCTCCGCCTGTCCCGAGAAAAACAATTTCCATTTTTACACCTTGTTTGCGCGCATGCCCCCTGCCGAGGCTGAGAATATCAATACTGTGAAGAGAAGGGCGGTTGTGAGAGGGCAGCCCTGCGCGGGCGCTGCCGCGGCAGACAGGATGCTGGGCTGCGAGACTGTGATTTGCTCGCTTGAGGAATATTTGTTGCCAGCTTCATCAGCCCATGAAAGCAAAACAGTGTGCGTGCCAAGAGGGAGCGCCAGCGTGAGGGGAGAGGATGCGGAATATGTGGAACCTGCCACTGTTGCAGTGGGCGAGAGGGCAGTGCCGGATGAGACAAACGATATTGTTGCATAAAGCGTGCCGTTTGAGTAGAATGTTTCTGTCTTGTCAATTGAAAATGTGGGCGCGGCAAGCACGATTGAGACGTGGTTTTCCTCGTTCTGGTCGCTTCCTGAGCGCGCAACCAGCCTTGCGCTTATTGTGCCGGGCGCGCCGGGCGTGAAATTGAAAGTGTAGGATGTTGGCTCGGAGAGCTTTGCGATTATCTGCTGTTCCTGATCGCCGAAGATGAAGTCAAGGGAGATGTCTGCCGGGTAAGATGGGGCGGTGATGTTTGCCTGGGCATAGGCAGTCTTTCCAGAAACGAGCAGGTCGGGAATGGAAAACGAGTCAAGCGAAATGCCGGATGGCGCGCCTGAGTCGTAGTAGAGCACATGGGCGCCCCCGTTTGCTCCTGCAACATAAACCGCCACCCTGCCAGTTTCATTGGAAGAAAATGGAAGCTCGGAGGTGGTGTCGCTTGCAGCCACCCTGAAAACCCCGTCAGGAAGCACTGCCACAAACTCTTTTCCGCGCATCTGGCGATTAAGCCTGAGGAAAACAAAGTTCTGCTGCCCTGGAAGCACGCTGCTGTCGTGCAGGCTTGCCTCGAAAGAGGAAGATTGCGCGGTTGGGTCCACGCGGATGGAAAGCGTGCGGCGCTCCAAGTAAGGAGAGTTGAGCGTGAGCGGGCAGGTGTAGATGTAGTTGTTTGGAAGCGAGGAGGATGCATTGAGCTGCCATGCGATGGTGGATGTTTTTCCCGGCTCCAGTATGAGGTAGCGCTCAGATTCGTCAAGGAGCACGCTTTCTGTGCCGGAGCAGCCCAAAAGCGAGAGGGGAATTACGCGGTAGTCCGTGCCTTTCATGGAGAGGTACGCGATGGTGGTGCCGCCGGGCGCAAGCTCGCGCGCAGATGAGACGAGGGTGAAATTCGAGTAGGGCTTGTCGTATGTTGCCTTGATGGTTTCAATGTTGCCCGCAGTTGCGCCTGTTTTTTCTCCAGTGTCCCATTCCAGCTCCACGCCTGCGCGCGACACCGAGGCTGAAACCGCGTCGCGGTGGATGAACTCTGCGTGCCGGGATTCCTCGATGTGCATGGCGTCAAGCGAGCCGACCTCGAACCATGTGGGGTCCACAGGCACCCATTTGCCAATGTATGCCTCTGCCCATGAGTGCCCCATCCAGCTTGAGAATTTGTCGCTGTAGACATAGCCAGATACATAGCGGACCGGGATGCCGATGGAGCGCGCAAGCGCGGTGAAAAGCGTGGAATATTCTGTGCAGACACCGTACATGTTCTGCTGCACCCAGAGCGCGTCCTTTTCCTGCCCCACCATTCTCTCGTCGTATTTCATGTTCCTGTTCACGTAAATTGCAAGGAGCGCCACTTTCTCGAATGGCGTTTGCGCGCTTGCCGTGATGTTCTCCGCAAGCTTGCGCATGATGGCGTTGCTTGATTGCGTGCGGCTGGTTGCAGAGATGAACTGCTGGTAGTCGGACGGCACGCTGTAGCTGTCAGGAAGCGAGGGCGTGGTGCGCGCAACTGACTGCACTGTGATTTTCTTCGAGTAGGTGAATGGGTTGGGCGGGTTTGAGGCTGAGATGAGAAGATGGGCATTGCCGTCCGAATCGAACTTCATCAGCTCGCCCGCCTCCACTATCTGGTAGGGGGTGGAGGAAGGGACGGAGATGTTCATCTGGAGGCTGTGGATTTCGCCCCCTGTTGCAGTCACACTGCCCTGCGCCCATACCACTGCGGAGAGGGCGGAGGCAAGCTGCGGCGTTTCCTGCGCAAAAAGTGAGGATATGAGAATGGCAAACAAGGCAAGGGCGCGCACTGGCTTTTGCATGTGCCTGATGCGAAGCTGGTTTTAATAATGGTTTTGACGCACAAGGCATATGTGATGATATGAAGGCAAAGAAAAGCTATTTGAAGAAGCTTGCAAAGTTGCGCAAGGGAAAGTTTGTCAGAGTCGAGGATTTTGCCGCGCGCTACAAGCTGTGAAGTTTAGGCTAGGAACTTCTTTTTCTCGATTTTCTCGCGCAGGTAGTCGCCTGCCACCCCAAGGGGGCTGCGCCCCCTTAGTGCGGCGCCCCCCAAACCCCGCTACGCCAAGAACTTTTTCTTTTCAATTTTTTCTCTTAAGTAGTCTCCGACAAACGACAGGCGCGGCCCCTGCAATGCGTCCTGCTCGATCTTTTTCTTTGTCTTGAGCACAGTCTTGAGCTCCTCCACCCAGTCCTTGTGGCAGGAAATCCATTCGTAGGAAAGCATCTCTTCCGCGCGCTTGATGTCCACTTCCTTTGCGTTTATTGTGAGCTGCTCCAGGAAATCATAGTCCTTGATGTCGCGCATGGTCACGCCCACGAAGCGCGCCTCAGGCGTGGCGATGTCGTTGCCAAGGTAGGCGAGGTTCATGCTGCCGGTCTTTATCGCCCAGTAGATGTACCAGCCCCACGCGTCGCAGTCGGTGAAAACGATGACGGGGAGCTTGCGGGAGGCGAGCTTTCTTATCAGGCGCCTGCAGCCGCGGCTTGCCTGCCCCTTGGGAGTGATGAGAATGCAGTTTTCCTTTCTCCAGAACTTGTCCTCGTTAAGCCTCTGCCACATTGCGTCCTTTTCAACAACGAGGACATAGTCTGCGTCAATGGATTTGAATTCCATGCCATTGTCCACGTCAGACGGGATCATCCAGCCAGACCTTCCCTGCTTGGTGCAGTCTATCTCGACCTCATCCCCGCCGAATTTGTCCTTTAGCACCATGTTGCCCGCCACCACGCCTTTCCTGTCGGTGTTCAGGTTCAGGTCCTCGCGCTTCACGTTCAGGGCGACCTCCAAATCTTCCACGAGAGGGTTGGACTCGCTTTGCTCAGAGAAAAGCTCCTCGTCCAGCGTGTCGCCGAGCGAGAACTTGAGCTGGTAGTATAAGCCTCTGATGGAAGTGTGCGCATCCTCCAGGAGGAATTTCTTGCACTTGGAGGCGATTGCCACGGTCTGCATGAACTTGCGCGCCTGCCCCACGTTTATGAAAGTGCGCTCCTCTGTCTTGTCACCCAGGCGGATGAAGCCCACTCCATTGTCATATATGATGTTGCCCTTGCTGCGAAGCGAGGTTGTGAATGTGGGAGAGGTGTCTGCGTCGATCTGCGCAAGCATGTCTTGCCCGAGCTTTTCCAGCTTGTTTGCGATGAATGCATTGCCCTTGCCCGAGTCTGAGGCAGATGCAGATGTCTTTGCCCTTGTGATTTCCTTTGCCATGTGAACACCGTTACTCTTCGCCCTCGTCCTCTTCTTCCTTTCCGTTCTTGCCGTTTCCATTCCCGTTCTTCGCCTCTTCCTCGCCCTCTTCGGACTCTATCTGCGAGGAGTACTTGGTTTCTATGAGCACTATGAGCTTCTTTTCAATTTCGCCAGGCTTGCCCTTGCCTGCCAAGTCGGGCAAGTCGTGCGAGAGCTGGGAGACATAGCGCAATATTGCCTTTCTTCGCTCTTTCCTGTCGTGGTCGCGCCTGATGCCTGAGAGGTATGCCTGCAGGTCGCGCGCAGCCTCCATTATCGCGTTCTTTATCTCCTGCACGATTTCCTCGTCGTTGGAGATTGCCTGCTTGCCTGCAGACGTGTAGGGGACGTAGACCGAGGAGATGTTCACGAAAATGG
>Ga0247841_10011803_pt1 | contig 11532 bp, 9 predicted proteins | sample LaCruzMarch2015__2_FD_192410 | JGI IMG/M metagenome (GOLD analysis project Ga0247841, IMG submission 192410) | Freshwater microbial communities from meromictic Lake La Cruz, Castile-La Mancha, Spain - LaCruzMarch2015_18m | ecosystem: Environmental > Aquatic > Freshwater > Lake | place: Spain...
TAATATATAGGAGGGTGTAACCCTTATGGGTTAAATTTCTTTTAGCACTCTTTCTCTAGAGTGCTAATTATAGATAAAAAAATTTTCTTGTCAAGTAATTTTTATTAATTATAAGCGTAGTCTTTTAACTTCATCAGGGTTTTTATCCTCGATGGAGGCGATTTTATTATCACTGTTTACTAAATAAAATTTTTCGTTTTTATATTCCAGACTTAAGGTATAATTATGCCAACTGTGTAAAAATCGGAGAATGTTATCTTCAACATGTAGTTCTTCTCTTATAATTACCATGATTTCTGATTTCATTTTTATAGATAGAATTAAGTCCTTTTAAGGTTAGGTTACGGTCAATTTTTATTTTTAACTCTGAGTATCTTTTGATTAGGTCTATGCTTCCCCCCGTGCCGATAACCTGGGTATTTTTTCCGATTTTACGTTTAATTCTGGTTGCTAAGGCATCGGCAAGGGCGCCTGTACCAATAACTACCCCGCTTAATATACTGCTTATTGTATCGCGTCCGATAAGTTCTTTGGGATGTTTTAGTTTAATCTGCGGAAGCAGAGCGGTTTTTTCATTTAAGGCAGCTAGAGAAATTCCAAATCCCGGAAGAATTAAGCCCCCTAAATATGCCTTGCGCTTGGAAATTACATCAAAAGTAATTGCTGTTCCGGAATCGATGACAATTAAGGGCGCGCCGTAAAAAAATAACCCGGCGTAAACATTAACTAGCCGGTCCTGGCCAACCTGGCTTGGGTTTCGATAGCGGTTTTGAACTGGTATCTGTACATCTTTTCCTATTATATATGTCCGCTTACCGGATATTCTGGCGAGATCTTTTGTAATTGTGTTAGTCAATTTAGGAACAACACTACAGATAAGTATATCCGTAATTTTTGAGGATCTAATTTTTTTATAAAACTTATTAAAAGAATATTGTTTGGTGGGTATATCAAATGTTTTTATAATTTTATCACCTTTTTCACCGCAAGCCTTTGCGCCACAAATATTGGCGCATCCGCCACGCTTTGTGGCGGAAAAAATTCCAAAACTTATATTGGTATTGCCTATATCAATTGCCAGTAGCATTTTTTAGCTCCTTGCATTTATCTCTTAAAGCGGCAGCTTTTTCAAATTGCAGGTTACGAGCCGCTAACTCCATTTCATATTCTAACTCAGTAATATATTTATGCAACTGGTATTGCTCGATTGGTTCTCCGGTTAGTGCTTGCACAAACTCCTGGGTCTGGTTTGAGTCTTCGATACCTTTTTTAATAGCTTTATTAATAGAACGCGGGGTAATTTTATTTTTTCGGTTAAATTCTGTTTGTTTAACTCTACGCCGGAGGCTCTCGTCAATTGCTTTTTTCATCGACCGGGTAATAGTATCGGCATACATAATTACTGTACCGTTTAAGTTGCGTGCAGCACGGCCACCTACCTGAATAAGCGCGGTAGCGCTACGCAGAAATCCTTCTTTGTCTGCATCCAGGATAGCCACTAATGATACTTCCGGTAGATCCAGGCCTTCACGCAAAAGATTAATTCCTACCAGGCAGTCAAATTTTTTTTCGCGCAATTCTTTAAGGATCACCGATCGTTGGATAGTTTGTATATCTGAGTGTAAATATTTTACTCTTATTCCCTGTTCCGTAAGATAGCTGGCTAGGTCTTCGGACATTCTCTTGGTTAGCGTGGTTACCAGGACTCTTTGATTATTTTTTGCCCGCTGTTTTATCTGTAGAATCAAGTCTTCAATTTGACCTTGCGTAGGTTTGATAATAATCTCTGGATCAATTAATCCGGTAGGGCGGATAATCTGTTCAATAATCTTATTTGAGCTTAAGGCTAATTCATATTCGTCGGGAGTAGCCGAAACAAAAACCAATTGTTTTACCAGGTGGTTAAATTCATTAAATTTTAACGGCCGGTTATCCAGGCATGAAGGCAGCCGGAATCCGTAATTTACGAGTGTTTCTTTTCTGGCCCGGTCACCGGCGTACATTCCCCTGATTTGCGGTATTGTGGCGTGAGATTCGTCAATAATCGTTAAAAAATCTCCCTGAAAATAATCAATCATTGCTGATGGCCGGGATCCTGCCGCCGAGCCATTCAGGTGTCGGGAGTAATTTTCTATCCCATGGCAATACCCGATTTCTTTGAGCATCTCTAAATCATAATTTGTCCGCGATTCCAGACGCTGGGCTTCTAATAGTTTATTTTTCTCGCGTAATTGCCCTAATTGAACAGCCAATTCTTCTTTTATTGAGCTAATCGCTGTTTGGATCCTATCCCCGGAGACGATAAAATGCTTGGCCGGATAAATAGCTACTTGATCAATCCGGTTAATTATTTTTGCCGATATCGGGTCAAATACTGAAATTTGAGATATTTTGTCTTGGGTTAATTCCAAACGTAGCGCCTGTTGGCTGTAAGATGGAAATATTTCCACCACATCTCCGCGCACCCTGATTTTTCCGCGTTTAAATTCATAGTCATTACGCTCATATTGAATTTGAATGAGCTTAGCGATTAACTCATCCCGCTGTATGAAAGTATTCTTATTCAATATAACTAGCATTTCTTTGTAATCCTGCACAGAGCCTAAATTATAAATGCAGGAAACTGAAGCTACGACAATTACATCCGGCCGGCTGATTAAGGAAGTCGTCGCAGAAAGCCGCAAACGGTCCAGGCGTTCATTGATTGATGAATCTTTTTCGATATAAGTATCAGTAGAAGGAATGTAGGCTTCGGGCTGATAGTAATCGTAGTAACTTACGAAATATTCAACCGCATTATGCGGAAAAAATTCTTTAAACTCTGAATAAAGCTGGGCGGCTAAAGTCTTATTGTGTGAGATTACCAGTGTCGGCAAATTTACTTTGGCGATAACGTTAGCCAGCGTGAAGGTTTTACCGCTACCGGTAACTCCTAGAAGTGTAGAATAGCGTTGCTTAGCCAGGATGGATTTAGAGAGTGCTTGTATTGCTTTGGGTTGATCGCCGCAGGGTGAGAAACTAGAAGCAAGTTTAAATCTATTCATATTGGGCTTGCACCCCGCGCTGATTTGTATTGCGCGGGTGCGCGTTTTGTATCGTGGGTGTCCTAAACAACCTCTAAACTGATATCCACGGATTCTATGGAGTCGGTTAACTCTCCTATCGAAATTATTTCGACACCAGTTGCGGCGTATTTTTTTACGTTACCCAGATGTATACCTCCGCTTGCCTCCAGCATAGTGCGATAGGGTTGGCCATTAACTTTTAGGTTATTTCTAATTCTTACCGCTTCTTGAATATTTTTAATCTTCATGTTATCTAGCATAATAATATCCGGTTTAAAACTCAAAGCGTGTTTAAACTCTTTTAAGTTTTGAGTTTCGATTTCAATTTTACATCCCTTGGGCACCTTGGGTAGCTTGGAATATCCTTTCATAATTTTTAAATGGTTATCCTTAATTAAGACCATTTCATCCAGGCGCATCCGGTGATTATAGCCTGAGCCGATTCTAATTGCATATTTCTGTAGGCCCCTTAAGCCGGGAATAGTTTTACGGGTATCGGTGATTTTGGTTTTAAAGGGAGTGATCTTTTTAACAAACTTAGATGTTTTGGTGGCAATTCCGGAAAGTAAAGATAATAAATTTAAGGCCACTCGTTCCGCGGTAAGAATACTGTTTGCCTTTCCTGATATAATCGCCAGAGTATTCTTATTGAAGACTTTTCTGCCTTCTTTGATCTGAGGCTTGAATTTTAAACTAGAGTCTACGGTTTTAAATACTTCACAAGCTAAATCAATACCGCAAAGCAAGAAATCTTCTTTGGCGATAATTTTAGCTTTTATGAATACGTCTTTAGGAATGCTTAGTCGGGTGGTAATATCACCTCGGCCAAGGTCTTCTGCCAAGGCTCCTCGGATGATTGATTTTAATTCCAGGGAATTAATTTTAGGCTTATTTTTAGACAGGAAGTATTTAGCGTAAGCCATTTTTAATTACCTCTAGTTTCTTGATCTGTTCATACATATCGGTTAATTTGTTTTTCTCGGTTTCAACAATTTCTTCAGGGGCACGCCCCGTAAAATTTTTATTAGCCAGCATAGTTTCTTTATTTTTAACCTCGGATTTTAATTTATCAATTTTTGAATTAGTTTTCTTAAGCTGTTGGGCAACATCTACCACTCCCTCTAGCGGCATTACAACGTGCATATCTTTAAAAACAACTGCGAATTGGTTATTTTGGGCAATATATTTGTCGGTCAAAGTTAAATTGTTAACTTTGGCTAAATTTTTTATGTACCCTGAAAGCAATTCCAGTGTTTTTTGGGCAAGTCTATTGGCAACTGTTAATTGGATGTCAATACGACTAGCAGGATTAATCTCTAACTCTGCGCGCATATTTCTGACAGTATTGATTACATCAAAAGCCAGCTCTATCTGTAATTCATCCTGCCGATTGATCAATTCAGGCTGCAGATGCGGCCAGTTCTGTTGCATAATTGAATCTTTAGCCCCCGGGAGCCGCTGCCAAATTTCCTCGGATATAAAAGGCATAAAAGGATGAATCAACCTAAGGTATTTTTCTAAAACCTTATACATTACTATCTGGTTTTGCTTTTCTAAGATTTGGGGTTTAATTAATTCCAAGTACCAATCACAAAATTCATGCCAGAAAAATGAATATAAACTATTGGCAGCTTCATTAAATTTAAAACTATCCAATTCTTTTTCCACCTTTTCCAGAGTTGTATAAAAACGGCTCAAGATCCAACGGTTGACTATATCCAGTTGTTCGCGTTTAAAAAAAACACAGAGATCAACATTTACTTCCTCAGGCTTAAGATTGATTAGGATAAAACGTGAGGCATTCCAGATTTTATTGGCAAAGTTCCTGCCCTGCTGGAACCTCTCTTTAGATAAAAATATATCTTGGCCTTGAGTAGTTATAGAAATAAGACTAAAACGTAAAGCATCTGTCCCGTACTCAGCGATAATCTCCAGGGGGTCAATGGCATTACCTAAAGACTTGGACATCTTTTTCCCTTGACTGTCGCGCACCGTGCCGTGGATATAGACATCTTTAAAAGGAATCTCTCCTTTAAATTCGAAACCCGCCATAATCATGCGCGCTACCCAAAAGAAGATAATTTCCGGAGCAGTAACCAGAGTTGCCGTAGGATAGAAATATTTTAAATCCTCATTTTCATTTGGCCAATTAAAGGTAGCAAATGGCCAAAGCCAACTGGAAAACCAGGTATCTAAGACATCTTTATCTTGATAAAGTGACTTTGAATGGCAAACTCTACATTCTGTAGGAGTATCAATGCAAGCAATCGTCTCTTGTTTACAGGCACTACAATACCAGATAGGAATTTGATGACCCCACCAGATTTGACGTGAGATACACCAATCCTGGATATTCTCCATCCAGTTTAAATAAACTTTAGCCCAGCGCGCAGGATGAAAAGTAATTTTGTCGTTTTTGACTGCTTCAATAGCCGGTTTTGCCAATGGCCCCATCCTAACAAACCATTGACGGGACAAATATGGTTCTATGATGGTGTGGCAACGATAACAGTGACCGGCTGAGATTTTGTGTAGTTCTTCTTTAACTAAATATCCTCTATCCGATAAATCCTGTAAGATATGACCTCGAGCTGTAAACCTATCCATTCCTGAATAATTACCGGCATTTTCGTTCATTCTACCATCAGGATGCATAACATTAATAAACTCGAGTTTATGTTTTTTGCCGGTTAGGTAGTCATTGGGGTCATGCGCAGGCGTAATCTTAACCGCCCCTGTTCCAAATTCCATATCTACTGAAGCATCGGAGATTATTTTAATCTCCCGATTCAAAAGCGGCAGGATAACTGTCGCGCCAATGAACTTCTTATAACGTTTGTCTTTTGGATTAACGGCAACCGCTGTGTCACCAAGCATAGTCTCCGGACGAGTAGTAGCAACAACAATGGATTCCTTTGAATTATCCTTAAACGGATACCTTAAGTAGAAAAGTTTACCGGGAATTTCTTGATGTGGAGCTTCTTCGTCAGAGAGCGCGGTCTGGCAACGCGGACACCAGTTAATAACTCTATCTCCCTGATAGATAAGCCCTTTCTCCCAAAGCAAAACAAAAGCTGTTCTTACGGCTTTGGAATACGCTTCATCCATGGTAAAGCGCTCGCGAGGCCAATCACAGGCGCAACCGAGTTTTTTAAGTTGATTAATAATGGTTGTCCCGTAGAGTTGTTTCCATTCCCAGACTCTGTCTATGAATTTTTCCCGGCCTAGATCTTGCCGTTTCAGGCCCTCTTTAGCTAAGGATTTTTCTACAACATTTTGCGTGGCGATTCCGGCATGGTCTGTACCCGGCATCCAGAGAGCCGCAAAACCTTGCATCTTTTTGTAACGGATTAAGATATCTTGGATAGTATTGTTTAAGGCGTGCCCCATGTGTAGGATTCCAGTAACATTAGGCGGTGGAATAACTATACAATAGGGTGGTTTATCCGGGGATGGTTTGCCGGAAAAAAAATTATTTTGTTCCCAAATTTTATACCACTTATTTTCGGTATCTTTGGGGTTGTACTGTTTACTAAGCTCTTGCGTCATTATAAGATTATCCTTGCTGGTGGGGAATTCCTTTAACTTATAGCTTACGGCTTACAGCTTATGGCCTACAGCTTATCTTTTAAAAGTTTATACTCAACGCTGTCAACCAGAGCCTGCCAACTGGCCTCGATAATATTTTCATGGACTCCGATTGTATTCCAAATGTTTTTTTCATCCTGTGATTGGATTAATACTCGCACCCGGGCGGCGGTGCCGGCTTTTTCATCCAAAACGCGTACTTTGAAATCAGACAAATGCATTTTGGCTAAAGTCGGGTAAAAATCCTTTAGCGCTTTGCGCAGGGCATTATCTAAGGCGTTGACCGGACCATCTCCTTCGGCAGCAGTGTGTTCTCTAATTCCATTTACCCTTAGTTTGATGATGGCCTCAGAGGTAATTTTCTTGTTTTTACCTTTTTCTATAACTACTTTGAATCCCTCTAATTCGAAGAATTTTTTGAATTTCTTTAAAGATCTTTGCATTAATATTTGAAAAGACGCCTCAGCTGCTTCAAATTGAAAACCTTTATGCTCCAATGCTTGTACTAATTCCAGGATTTTTTTTGTTTGGGGATCTGTTTTACTTAGGTCATAGTTTAGCTCTTTGGCCCTTAATAAGATTCCGGTTTTGCCGCCTAACTCGGAGACCAGGATGCGACGCCTGTTTCCGACTAAACGGGGATCCAGATGCTCATAAGTTAAGGGGTTTTTCATAATGGCATTAATATGCATTCCACCCTTATGCGCAAATGCTGAATCGCCCACAAAAGGTTGCTCATTTTTTAACCGCATATTGCTGATCTCGCTAACAAAATGTGAAAGATGCGTTAATTGCATTAATTGCGCATCCGGAATACAGTCGATTTTTAATTTAATTTTTAAATTTGCAATAATCGCAATTAAGTCGGCATTTCCGCAGCGTTCCCCGTAGCCATTAATCGTCCCTTGAACCATGCTTGAGCCGGCTTCTACAGCGGCCAGGGAATTAGCAATCGCTACTCCAGAATCATTATGGCAATGAATTCCCAGATCCACTTTAATTATTCCTTTAATTTCTTTAATGGTGGAACTTATCTGGCTGGTTAAAGACCCGCCATTAGTATCACAAAGACAAACTACCGAACAACCGGCATCTTGGGCGGCGATTAAAGTTTTTAAGGCATAATCTTTATTGGCCTGGTAGGCATCAAAAAAATGCTCCGCGTCATAAAATACCAAAAATCCTTTTTTAACTAGAAAATTAATACTGTCAAAAATCATCGCCAGATTTTCATCGAGACTGGTTTTTAAAACCTCAGTTACATGAAAATCCCAGGTTTTACCGACAATGGTAATTACTTGGGCTTTAGATTTTAGCAGAGCCAATAAATTACTATCCTGGTTGGCTGGAATATTTGGCCTGCGGGTCATGCTAAAAGCAGCAATCTTAGAATTTTTGAGTTTAGATTGGCTTATTTTTTCAAAGAATTCCCGGTCTTTAGGATTCGAACCTGGCCAGCCAGCCTCAATAAAATGTATGCCGATGTTATCTAGCTCTTCCGCAATGCGGATTTTATCCATTACCGAATAAGATATTCCTTCTGCCTGTGAGCCGTCCCGTAATGTGGTATCATATATTTTTACCATTGCCATAAGTAACCCCTTTTTTACTTGTTTAATCCAAAATCAGCATGTAATTTTTTTACTGCAATTTCAGCGTCTTTCTTTTTAATAATACAAGAAATGCTGATATCTGAGGTAGAGATCATTTCAATATTAATCTTATTGTCCGCTAAGATCCCGAACATTTTTGCCGCTACACCTCGATGTGATTTCATGCCTACTCCTACAATTGAAACACGGGCAATATCTTCGTCTAGCAAAACATCTCCGGCGCCGATTTTTTTAGCGACCATTTTAGCAATTTTGCTGGCTTTGAGGCAGTCGGCTTTAGCAATGGTAAAAGATATGTCTGTTGAGCGGGTATGGCTTACGTTTTGTACGATCATATCCACACTTACCCCAGAAGTCGCCAGATCTTTAAATAATTTTACTGCTACTCCGGGTTTATCCGGAACCCCGCAAAGAGTAATTTTTGCTTCATTTTTATTTAAAGTTACCCCACTGACTAAAACATCTTCCATTTTTTTAACCTCCTTAATAATCATGGTTCCGCTTTTGGTATTAAATGAAGAACGTACATGCAAGGGAACATTAAATTTTTTAGCTACTTCAATAGAACGCGGTTGCATTACTTGAGCTCCCAAAGAAGCCATCTCCAGCATTTCGTCATAAGTAATCTCTTTAATTTTTTTAGCCCGGGGTTCAATGCGCGGGTCAGTAGTATAAATACCTTCGACATCCGTATAAATCTCGCAGGAATTTGCTTTGAGTTCTTTGGCTAAAGCTACCGCGGTTAAATCTGAGCCGCCCCTGCCTAAAGTGGTAATATCCTGATTTAAGGTTACTCCCTGAAAACCCGCCACGATAACAATTCTGCCCTTTTTTAATTCTCCTTTAATTTTATCTACATTTATTTTAATAATTCTCGCCTGGGTATGACTGCTATCGGTAATAATCCCAACTTGGGCTCCGGTAAATGAAATAGCTTCATATCCTAACTTATGAATCGCCATCGCCAAAAGCGCAACCGAGATTTGTTCTCCGGTAGAAAGTAGCATATCCATTTCTCGTTCGCAAGGATAAGGATTAATCTTATCAGCCAGTGCCACCAATTCATCGGTAGTATCTCCTAAAGCCGAAACGACCACTACCAGCTCGTAACCCTTTTTGCTGTATCCTACTACCCTTTGCGCTACTCTTTGAATACGCCCGACATTAGCGACACTTGAACCGCCGTATTTTTGCACCACTAAACCTTTAGGCATCCTACATTCTCCTTAAAATCAATCCCTTGATTTTGCTTAGGATTGATACTTAGCGGCTAAGCTTCATTCGCGCCATAAATGGCGCGGTTTTGTAGCCGCAAATGTATAAAATATTCCATAAGTTGATGACCATTTTCAAAATAAAGTTGCGATTTTTGTGCTTCTTTTTCGCTGTAATTAAGAAATTCTCCTTTGGGTATATCTTTACCGTAAATCGCAAAAGGAATGACTTCCGGGGTATGCGTTTTTAAAGACAGCGGAGTGGCGTGATCCGGTAAAACCATAATCCGGAAATCATCTTTACCTTTACAATAATCCAGAAAAGAGCCAACTACAAATTGATCAAAGCGCTCAATGGCAGTAAGCTTTTGACGTAAATCACCGTTATGTCCGGCTTCATCCGGGGCCTCAACATGCACAAAGACAAAATCGTTTTTCTTTAAAGATTTGATTGCTGCCTTAGCTTTGCCTTCGTAATCTGTATCATAATAACCGGTTGCCCCAGGAACATTAATTACCTCCAACCCTAGGATGCGCCCTAACCCTTTAATTAAGTCAACCGCTGAAATTACGCTTCCAGATAAACCGAATTTATCTATAAATTTAGGCATATTGGGTTTTACGCCTTGCCCCCAAAGCCAGATCATATTTGCCGGGTTTTCTTTTAAGTCCAGCCGGACCTGATTAATTTCATGGCTGGCTAGAATTTCCTTGGAATCCTGCATAAGCTTAATGATTATATCCGCGTTTTGGCCTTTAGGTAAGTGTTGATTAATATTTTGACCGGCAATATCATGCGGAGCCCAGCATTTTAAATTTTGCAGTTTTAACTCTGTACCGCGCTTAACCAAAAGCAAATGTCGATAACTTACTCCCGAAAAAAAACGCAGTTTGTTAGTTCCTAACTTTTGATCAATAAATTTAATTAAGGTATGCGCTTCTGTTGATTTAATATGCCCAGCGCTATAATCAAGTAAAATATCACCTCCGGCGGTGATTAAGTTACAGCGAAAAGCAACATCATCATCTTCCAATTCAATGCCCAGGTTGGCAGCTTCTAAAGGCCCTCTTCCTGAATAATATTTTTTTGGGTCATATCCTAAAATGGAAAGATTAGCCACATCCGATGCCGGAGTCATTTTATCAGGAATGGTTTTGGCCTGGCCTAAAGACCCATTCTTAGCGATAAAATCCATGTTTGGTGTGCGGGCTGCTTCTAAGGGCGTACGCATGCCTAGCCCCTCTATGGGGTAATCTGCCATACCATCACCGACCAGTACAATGTATTTTGTCATATCAAAATTTTACTTCTGGAACCGTTTTAGCTTTCTCATCTGCTTTAAAATAACTGGTTGCTGGTTTATAACCAGACATTCTAGAAATTATATTGCCGGGGAACATCCTTACCGTAATGTTATAATCTTGAACCGATTCATTATAGCGCATCCTTTCTACGGCGATACGATTTTCCGTGCCGGATAACTCATCCATAAGTTTTAAATATGCCTGATCAGCTTTTAAGTTAGGATAATTCTCTGCTACGAAAAGTAAGCGGGATAATGCTGAGTCGGTAGCTCCGGCTGCTTTAACCTTCTCTTCTACTGTAGATGCTTTAGCCCACTGTGAACGGGCGTTTGTAACTGCTTCAAATACGCCTTTTTCATAAACAGCATACCCTTTAACCGTATTCACAAGATTGGGAATTAGATCATTCCTTCTTTGTAACTGGTTTTCTACTTGCGCCCATTTAGCAGTTATAGTCTCATGTTTAGAAACTATTCCATTATATACGCCTACAATTACTGCGATTAAAACTAATACTGCGATTACTAAGCCAATAATAATTTTCTTCATTTTTTCTCCTTGCCCAGAAAGGGCATACCGTCGCAATTGCGCTACATAGCGCACGCCGACGTAATACTTTGACACTTGGCGAACATTGGTCTATTCCTATCTAGGCCATGTGCATTATTGGCGTCGGACGTTGATCAGCGCCGGGTGTTTTTAAAATCCACCGCCTCCGCCGCCTCCGCCGCCTCCGCCGAATCCACC
>Ga0247841_10011804_pt1 | contig 11532 bp, 15 predicted proteins | sample LaCruzMarch2015__2_FD_192410 | JGI IMG/M metagenome (GOLD analysis project Ga0247841, IMG submission 192410) | Freshwater microbial communities from meromictic Lake La Cruz, Castile-La Mancha, Spain - LaCruzMarch2015_18m | ecosystem: Environmental > Aquatic > Freshwater > Lake | place: Spain...
AAACAGTCTTCCGAATTTAAGTATGATTTCTTTATTGGTGATTATCAGGCAGTTATTCTAGTTGATAATGGTGATTTAAAAAGAACCGGTTTTTCAGCTCGTTTAAAAGAAATTGCTCACAAGAAACCAATACTAAACATTGATCATCATCCTCAAAATGATATATGGAAAATTGCCAAAGTAAATTTGGTTAATACTAAGGCTTCATCGACAGCTGAAATTATTTACGATCTTCTGCGTTTTGTTAATCCATTCCTTATTAAGAATGATATTGCGACTGCTATTTTGACTGGAATTTACACAGACACCGGTGGCTTTATGCATCCGACCACTACTTCCAAAATTTTGGCCCTATCTTCACATTTATTAAGTCTTGGCGCCCGTTTAAAAACCATTTCCGAAAATTTATCGGGACATCGGGATTTTACTACATTGAAACTTTGGGGTCTGGTTCTTAAAAATATTCGAGTTAATAATGAGCTTGGAATTATTGCCAGTGTAATTTCCCAAGATGAAATTCAGAGAACCGGTGCCACCGAAGATGATTTGGCTGGCGTTGTGAATATGATGAATACTGTTCCTGGAGCCAGAGTTGTTTTGTTGCTATATGAGACTAAAGATGGTAATATTAGAGGCAGTTTTAGAACTGATTCTGACAAGATTGACGTTTCCAGCTTGGCCGAGATGCTTGGCGGTGGCGGCCACAAGCGCGCCTCCGGTTTCTCACTTTCAGGGAAGTTGATGAAAAAAGAGGGTAAAGTCGAGATAGTTTAGGGTAAACGCTCGAGTTATTGTTGAATACAGCTATACCCTTTGGTAAGATATATATATGAGAAGAAGTTGGACTAACGAACAATTAAGAGAAGCAGTCAAAGTATCAAGAAGTTATAGACAAGTTATCATTGCTTTGGGGCTGAAGCCAGCTGGTGGAAATTATAAGCAACTTCAACAATATATTTCTGAATTAAGTTTAAATACCAACCATTTTGTCGGTCAAGCTTGGAATGTTGGGTTGAAATTTGTCCCTAATCCTCCTAGACCATTAAAGAGTCTTCTTAAAAAGAACATTACATTCCAATCGTACAAACTTAAAAAGAGACTTTTTAGAGAAGGATTCAAAGAAGAAAAATGTGAAATTTGCGGTTGGGCGGCAGTTTCAGCAGATGGACGAATACCTTTGGAAATCAATCATATAAATGGAGAATCTTCAGACAATCGCATAGAAAATATCGAGATACTATGTCCGAATTGTCATAGCTTGAAACCTTTTTATCGTGGCAGTAAATTAAAAAAGTAAGGCGCAGTGGCGGAATTGGTATACGCGCATCACTTAAAATGATGTGGTCCAAAAGATCGTGTGGGTTCGAGTCCCACCTGCGCTACCAAACTAGTAAAAAAGACCCGAACGGCTAAAAGGGGCTTCCGCCCCTTCGACTCCCTGCCTGCCGGCAGGCAGGCGGCCCCGGGCACCAATAAAAAAACTGATTAAGTCAGTTTTTTTATTTATCTATTAGCCATTTACTGCTATATATTATATATATGACACATAAATCAAAAATTCATCATGAAGAGTATCTAGATCTTGTTGATGAGTATGACAAACCACTTGGTAAGAAAGAATTACGTTCTATAGTCCATACTCAAGGATTATGGCACAGAATAGTTAGGGTTTATTTCTATAGAATAGTTAAAGGAGAAATTCAATTTATTGTTCATCTTCGTTCTAAAGGAAAGGACAGACACCCTAATAAGTGGGATTCTCATTTTGGTGGTCATCCGAGAGCTGGAGAGAGCATTGAACAATCAATTGAAAATGAGATATTAGAGGAAACTGGTCTAAAAATCGACCGTAAAAAATTAATCACTGGTAGTGTGTGCACCAGAGACTTTTTTCCTGATCGAGCATATGCTCACTCTTATTATTATAAATATCTAGATGACATTAATAATCTCAAATTTGATGATGGCGAGGTTCAGGAGGCAAAATGGATGCTGGCTTCAGAAATCTGCAGCGCCCTAAACAATGAACCAGAGAAATGGGCACCTCATTATAAAGGTTTTCTATGGATCTTAGATGATATAAAAATGAAACTGAAGGAATAACCATGGCAGAAGTAAAGATATTATTTCTAGGTTATTACTCATTGGTCTCGGCTGGCCGATCTTGTCCGACGATTTCTTTAGTGCGTGATGAAGATCTAAAAATCATCGTAGATCCGGGTACAGTCCCAAACCAGCAAATCATCATTGACAAACTTAAAGCCGAAGGACTAACTCCCGATGACATTAACATTGTCCTTATCACTCACTCTCATATGGATCATTACCGGAACATTGGCATGTTCAAAAATGCTAAGGGCTTCGACTATTGGGGTTGGGTGGAAGGTGATGTTTTCACTGATTACACCACCCCGATATCAAAAGATATCGATATAATTAAAACACCCGGCCATAGCCCTCTAGATATTACCATGCTGGTTAAAACGAAAGAGGGAACAGTTGCCATCTGCGGAGATGTTTTCTGGCAGGAAAATTTTCCCGAAAAAGATCCCTTCGCCGATAATTTGAAGATTTTAGCCAAAAGTCGTGAAATGGTCTTAAATTCAGCCGATTTCATCATCCCCGGCCACGGTGAAATGTTTAAGGTGACGTAGATTGTGTCATCTCCGTGAAAACGGGAATGACAGATAGTAAAGCGGGAATGACAACTTAGGAGAACATAATGGATACCCAAAAGAAAACTACTGAAACTTATGACAAAATTGCTTCTAGCTTTAGCAATAGTCATTTTGAGCATTTTTGGATCAAAGAATTCGAATTTTTTAGGAAAAATATTACCGGGAAGAAAATCATCGATCTTGGCTGTGGCGCTGGGAGGGATGCGGCCGTGTTTGTGGAAAATAATTTTGATTATACAGGCATTGACACTTCAGAAGGAATGTTAAAAGTCGCTAGCGAAAGAGTTCCAAAAGGGAACTTCCGACAGATGGATTTTAGCAAAACTAATTTTCCGGACAATACTTTCGATGGTTTTTGGGCGGCGGCGAGCTTTTTACATATCCCCAAAAATGATGTTGTCGGGGTTTTACGAGAAACCAAGCGAATAACAAAAAACGGCGGTATCGGTTTTATATCTATTAAAGAAAAAACGGAAATGGACGAAGGAATGATAAATGAAAAGAAATTCGGTGGGATCAGCCGGTATTTTGCCTTTTATACTCAACAAGAATTCAAAGATAAACTCGAGAAAAACGATTTTAGCGTCATGAAAATAAGTACTCACATGGAGAACGATGACCGAAAAACTAATTGGCTGTGCTACTTCGTAAAAATTTCAAAATAACAGCTTTCTGAGGAGTACAATGTTCAGAGAAATTATTGGCAGATTTGGGAAACCTAAGGATCCGCCACAACCACCTAGTGTCGAGAAACCATCGATCGAGGAACGGTTCGAGGAGTTTTGGGAAGCTCATCGGGAGGATATTAAAGAAGAGCTGAGTGCCCAATTAGCCGTTGAGGAATTTTCCGGTCGTGAGAATCTACAAGAAGAAGCGGTTGTGTTGGGTTTAGAGAATGAAAGACAATTTGCTTTTAAAGTTTTCCAAGTTGTCGACTCAGTACTTGAAGGTAGCAATAAAACGGCTTTGCTTCTTTGGGATGTTGACGGCACTTTAGGTTATGGTTTAGATGCAGGGAAGGGCCAAGTACGAACTGTATTAAGGCCGGTGATCAAAAGTTTGTTTGCCGAATTTCTCAATCCTTTGATTAAAGAAAAGAAATTGAACATGGGGCTGATGTCAACTAGGGGCAAGCAAGCCTTAACGGAGCAGTTAGAAGACCCTCAAAATTTACAGCCGCTAAAACCGTATTTTAATCGACGATTTATTTTTTCGGCCAATGATTATGAATCAGGGATCAGCGAGGGGGTGATCAGGGAGGCGAGCGAAGATTTCCGACCAACCATGGGCGACCAAGCCAAAATTACCTCTTTATCTGGAATTAGAAAACAATTACCACTAGAAATCCCCATCATTGTGGCTGACGATGACCGGTATTCGCAATTTCTGAATTATGGAAACAATTTGTACGGGATTGATGTAAGCGATTGTCCGACTCGAGCACCTTATGAATATCACGCGAGATTGACTAAATGATCGGAGTTTGAATTATGAGTAAAATCGAAATTGAACTTAAGTATCGAATTAAATATCCGGAAGAAGTTGAAAGTAAGCTGAAAAAACTAGGAGCTATCTTCAAAAAAGAATTCTCTGGAATTGATACTTACTATATTGTGCCAAACAATCCCAACGGCAAAAAATACTTAAGAATTCGCGAACAAGATGGCAAGGCCGAGATTCATTATCATTTTGCTGAATCCCAGTCTCACACCAAAGAATGGGAAGTTGGAGTTACCGACCCAACTATCGCTAAAGAAATATTAAACCAACTTGAATATAAAATTGATGTCATTGTTGAGAAAAAAAGAAAAGTCTATACTTTCTTAAAATCAGAAATTGTTCTTGACCAAGTTAAGCATTTAGGAAATTTTATCGAAATTGAAGCCCCTACTGAAGAGGAACTTAAGTTAATTGCAAATAATCTTAACTTACATTTCGAAGATCAGGTACAAAATGCCGGCTATTCGGATTTGTTAAGAAATAATTAGCTAAAATTTCTTTATTTTATACCCGTATTACTCTACAATATAGATAATTAAAGAATTATTAATTGCTAACTGGGAGGGTTATGAAAAAGAAGTCAGCACTCTTGTGGGTGGGAATAGTTGTATTATTGCTATTAGTAGGCGCCGGTGTTTATTATTTCTTTGGCGTCTCGGCCGATACTTTGAATGCAACTAAAGGAACTAAGGTTCAACTTGTCGATTCCGACGGAGTGAGTGTTAAACAGGCAATTCCTTTGGAACTTACGATTAATGGTCGAGTAAAACAGTGTAATAACTATAAAAAAACAACTAGAATAGGTTTCTGGAAAAAGATCCAGTATCTTACCAGATGCCAAGAATCGCCTTTTAGTAAAGTAAAAGTTGAAAAAACCGATGTTAACGGGTCATACAACGCTGGGACATTATCTTATAGAAACCTCACTCAAAAAGAATATGAAGAATTGCTTACAACCTTTTTTCAAGATGCTACCGGCCGAGAGTTAACTCCAGAAGAAAAGAAAGCAATTATTACATCAGAGATTGCCAAAATGTCTAATGGAAAATCAGCTGCTGAAATAAATTCTGCGGCCGAGATCTTAGCTAATAAACTGTTAGTTGCCAATAACTCAACTAGCAAAAGCAAATCTTCTTCAGGTATTAACTTAAAAGCCTTTTTACCATTGCCAATTAGTATTCTTTCGTCAATCTTCGGTTCTAAGACGGTGTTATCTGGAACTGAAAATAATTATATTATCGACAGTATTTCAGTCGAAGTTTTAAGCACAAGGTTAAAATCTGATCAGGTAAGTTTAACTTATGGAGAAAAATACAAAGCTAATGCTAACTTATTAGTTTATCCATCGGCTTTGACTTATCTAAACTCCTCGAAAGATTTGTTTGTCAAATATTTAGCGTCTCTAGATGTTACAACTGAAAAGAAAACGGAGTATCAAACTGTGTTAGATAATTATTTAGATTATCTTTCAACAGTAGCAGTCCATGATCCGGAATTATCTAAAGACGACGAAAATAAAATAAAAGCCGACAACAGTATTAATGATATATTGCAAAAAATTGCTGGAGATGCCGGAAAGAATATAAGTAAAGATCAAGCCGGTTCGGCCTTAATAGAATCTAAAAAAGCTAGTGGAAGATAAGAACTTTCTGGTTCTTTCTGTTTGATAAAAAGCCGAAAGGCCTTGCGCCAAGTAGGCTTTTTTGTTTTCATTAAAATATATCAATTAAACTATTAATAAAAAATTATATTGTTCGAGCAAACAAAGTGAAGTCGAGAACTAAATCATATTTCTCGATTCGAAATCTCACTCGAAGTATAAGAAAAAAATTATGCTTGATACAATTGCCCAAGTCGGAATCTTTGCTAGATAATTTTACTTTATGAATATATGAAAATCAAAGGTTTTGAAGACACTATAAATTGGTACAGTAAAAATGCTCAAAACTATGCTGCCTCTGTAGCTGATAGGTACAACGAAGAGCATTTAGAAGAATTTTTCAAACTTCTTTTTAAAGGTGCTAAAGTTTTAGATGCAGGTTGTGCCGCTGGTCGAGATACCGCTTTACTAGCAAAGCGCGGTTTAGAAATGACCGGTTTTGATATATGCGATGAATTACTCAATGTCGGCCGAAAAAATAACAAAGATATCAAATTTGTCCAAGGAACATTTCTAAATCTACCTTTTGAAGACAATCAGTTTGATGGAATATGGGCAAGGAATTGCTTACTCCACCTGGATTCAGTATCTGAAGTCAAGAAATCCTTAAATGAGTTTTCCAGAGTTTTAAAAGAAAATGGGATTATTCATATCCAAGTAATCGCGCAAACAGGTGCCCATGAAACTGAGATTGTCAAAGATCAAGGCACTAATCACGACCGATTCTTCAGATATTATAAAATTGGTGAACTTAAGGATTGGATGGAAGAAGTCGGGTTTAAAATTATTAAAAGTTTTCAGTACCCTGAAAGATCAAAAAAGTCTGTCCCTAGAGAATTAATATTTATTTTAGCCTCAAAGTCGGAGTATCATGCTTGATACAATCGCTCAAGTTGGAATAGCCCTTTTCGGAGTAGCATCAGTTTTATTGGTTGCGAAAAAGAATAAGTGGGGATTTGTTTTGGGACTTTTGTCACAACCTTTTTGGCTTCTTACTTCGTATTTGAATAATCAATGGGGAGTTTTTTTCTTAAGTATTATTTACACTTTTAGTTGGGTTTATGGAATTTACAATTGGTTTTATAAAGAAAGTAAACAGAAATTATAGTCAATAAAATTAAAAATAATGGAGTCAAATGGAATTAAAAGAATTAATACCATCATCTGAAATGTCTTTAGTCGGTCTAAGTGGCCTTGGTATTGGAATATTATTTATTTGGTCAATTATCTGGAAGGGTCAAGCCCTTTGGAGATCTGCTCAAAAAAATGATACCGCTTGGTTTATAATTTTTATGATTGTTAATACAATCGGAATTTTGGAAATAGTTTATCTCTACATCGTAGCTCCTAAGAAGAAAACTCAAAAAGAGTCCTAAGCTTACAATTTGCCTCAGTCCTGATAAACTAGAGCCATGGGAAAATATCTAAAATATTTTCAGGTTTGTTTTGTAAACATCTTGGCTTACAAAGCCGATTTTACATTGTCAATCGCATTTAATATGATATTTTTTGTTATTTACTTTGTGCTTTGGAAAACAATTTATATGACTTCCGGTACAGCGGAAATAAACAGTTATTCACTCTCAAATACAATCACTTACTATTTTATTACGGCAATAATATTTCGTTTCAATTTGGATGCTGCTATATATTTAGGAGAGGAAATCTGGAATGGCCAACTGAGTAATGATCTAATAAAACCTTGGAATGTTAAAGCAATCCATGTTTTTGCTGCCTTAACCGATGTGGGGTTGACCTTACTGGTATCGATTCCATTTTTTGCAATAATTTATGTTTTTGCACATGATTACATTGTTTTTCCCAGTTTAATAAATTTATTATTTTTTCTTGTTACTTTAATCTTAGGTTTCTTTCTAAATTTAGTCTTTCATTTTATATTTCATAGTCTGACATTTTTCTTTGGTGATCAGGAAGCCAATATAAAACTGATTAATTATTTAGTAGTATTTTTAGCTGGAGCCTTTTTCCCGCTGACATTTCTTCCTGCTTATGCTAAGGGAATATTCGAAACTTTGCCTTTTAGATATTTATATGATGTTCCGGCTAATATTTTTATCGGGAAAATGTCCACAACCGATATTTTCTATGGTTGGGGTCAAATGATTTTGTGGACTATTATTTTGTACTTTATTTTTCAATTTCTATTTAAAAAAGGGCTTACTAAATATACGGGAATTGGCCGATGATTAAGTATTTGAAAATCAATTGGATACTATTTAAGAATTCCTATATTCGCGATTCCAAAATCGTGGGTTATCGGCTTTCAGTAATGACCTTCCAAATTATTGATATTTTATTCGCCGTTTTATTTTTCGATATTTTATTCACGAACACAAAAAATTTGGCGGGTTGGAGTTTTTATCAAGTTCTATTCCTTTATGCCTTTTCCAAAGGCGTATTAGCCTTACACAGTGCATGGACGAGGAAAGGGACTGAATCGTTATCTACCGAATTAATTAGAACAGGGGAATTTGATTTTTATATGACAAAACCGATCGATCCAATGATTGTAATCTCAATTAGTAAACCTCGAATTTTCGACTTTATTGCTTTGTTCTTTGATATCAGCCTTATGGTTTATGCTTTAATAAAAGGGGGATTCGACCTGGGTGTTAAAAATATTATCTGGTTTATCTTTTTGTCATTTTTCGCAGTAATACTATACTATTTTCTAAAAATGTTAACTATTATTCCGGCTTTTTGGTTAGTGCGTCTTTATTCTCTTCGAGACATTATGCATAGACTGAGCCAATTTATGCGTTATCCTGCTGGCGTTTTTCCCCCCTTTCTAAAATTTGCCTTATTTGTATTTTTCCCGGTTATGGCGGCAACTTACATTCCGGTTCGAACTCTATTTTATCCACCGGAATTCAAGTATATTTTATATATGATATTGATTACCGTTATTTTCGGTTTTATTACCCGATTTTTTTGGAAGTTAGGTGAACGAAGCTATTCAAGCGCTTCAAGCTGACGCACATCGAATGGGATTTTGTGTGTCATCCTCGTGAAAACGGGGATCCATGAAACATCTTAAGTGTCCTCAACACCATACCGCTGGATTCCCGCTTTCGCGGGAATGACATAGAGAATAATTAATAATATGATTATAATCAAAGCCCAAAACATCGAAAAATCATTTACTAAAACCACTTTCAATTGGCGAGAGCTTAAGTTAGAAAAAACAGTTAAAAAAGCAGTCGATGGTTTAACTTTAGAAATTGAAGAGGGGGAATTTGTAGGATTTTTAGGTCCAAACGGTGCCGGAAAAACGACTTTTCTAAAAATGTTATCAGGAATCATTCACCCCACAAGTGGTGGCGCAAAAGTACTAGGTTTTGTCCCGTGGGAGCGTAACTACGATTTTTTGCGTCAAATTGCCATTGTCATGGGCCAGAAAAATCAACTTTGGTGGGATTTACCAGCTTATGATTCTTTTAATTTGTTAAAAGCGGTTTATTCAATCAAAGAAAAAGATTTTAAGAAAAATCTTGAGGCTATGGTCGAAACCCTAGGGATGCAAGGCTTACTTGGAAAAAGACTGAGGCACATGTCTTTAGGAGAAAGAATGAAATGTGAACTTACCGCTTCCTTTCTTCATAACCCAAAAGTTATTTTTCTCGATGAGCCAACAATTGGTCTTGATATTGTTTCCTCCCAAGCTATTCGAGATTTTTTGAAAACCATTAATCGTGAAAGAAAATGTACCATCGTTTTAACCAGCCACTATATGGGTGACATTGAGGAACTTTGTAAACGAGTGATCATTATAAATCATGGTAGAAAAATTTATGATGGTGGTTTGAACGATTTAAAAAATCAATATGAACCCGAAAAAAAGATTACGATCTATCTTCACAATTTAGAGGATAAGAAAAAATTTGCCAAAATAAAAGCAGATAAAAAGATCTCTGAGAATCGAGGAATTATTAAAGCTGGGAAAGAAGATCTTGGGCGAATTGCCAAAGAAGTGTTTGATGAATTCAGTATCGATGATATTTTAATTTCTGATCCCGATACTGAGGAAGTCATCAGTCAAATATTTCAATCAAAATCAAATAACAATTTGTAAGGAGGGGAATGGGTTGTTTGCGGGCATTTGGGTCATTTATTCTTCTGCTCGGCCTGTGGGTCGGGTTAACTTTGATCGGTATTGTTTTAATATTTTCTAAAGCCTTTAATGAATCGACAATTAAAGGAATTATTGAAGCTGATAACGGATATGAAAAGATTTCACAAATGATTTCTGAATCTGTTTCGGTGACTCCGACAGACTCAGAATCACAAACAGACCCTCAGTTGTCGGCATTTCTAAGCACACAACTAAAGGGTCCACTTATTAAGCAAAAATTAGAAGAGGTAATCGATAAATATTTTGCTTGGTTTAAAGGCGAACCGGTCGATATGCATCTTAGTTTGAACGAGCTAAATGATCTTTCTAAATATATTGAACAGGCGAAATCTCAAGGAATGACCGAAGTTCCAGAAATTAAGAATTTATCTAGCATCGAACTTCCGACCACATTTGAATTAAAAACATTAAAGTTTTTTTATCAGGTAAGCTCCATAAATTTAATTTATTTACTGTCAGGTGTCTTAGTGTTAGCGTTTTTACTAGCATTAATCCAAAATCTTTGGTCAAGGAGATTTATTTGGTTGTTCCATGCAACTTTTTGGCCGACACTTTCTTTCGGAATATTTATGCTAACCTTTTACTTTTTGAAAGGTTTTCTTGCTGGAAATAGCGAAATTATTCAAAACATTCCGATTAATTATCGGGTTCTAATAGTTGATAAGATTAAAGTATTTGTTGAAATATTTTTCGATAATGCGGTACAATATTTTGTTGTCTTGTTTTTATTGTCCCTTGCTTTTATTGTGACTTACTTTATTACTAGACCTAAAATTCAGACAAAACCGGTAATTGAACCTCTTCCGAAACCTTCTACTAATGTTCCTGCAACTTCGGTGCCCGAAACTAATAAATCGATTGATACAAAAAAGAAATAGTATTGCTCTAGATAATAGTCCGAGCGATAACTCTTCCAAAATTATGGGAGAGTTTTTGTAATGGCAAACTATTTTAGCTTGAATAAATACGGGAGGGGGGTATAATGTGAAAAGAAGGGGGTATAACTGTGGATAACTTTCGTTATCAACAAAATGTCAAATTTCTAATTCCTAATTAATCTAATCATGGAGAATTATGGACACAAAAAAAGTTTCAACCCGTTTGCGCCGTATCGAGGGACAGGTTCGCGGAGTGGAAAAAATGGTTAGCGATGAAAGAAAATTTGAAGAAATTGTTACACAATTACAGGCTTTAAAAAGTTCGGTAGCTGGTTTAATTATGTTCATGGTGCAGGAGCGATTTGATCTCGATGAAAAAGGTTTATCGGTGTCACCGGAGGATGCCGCTTTAATATTACGGCTTCTTAGGTCTTGACAATCGAAGTAAGTACTGGTATACTATTATAATTTCCAGATTAGCAAATTAACAAATAGGAGGAATGGTGAAACACGTAAACTACGAAGCTTTAACAGCTTTCGAAGCCATTACTATGTCGATCGTTGCCGTCTTGTCACTGACTGCCGGCACATTGATCAGCATCGTATATGTCTAAAACTCATTAAATAAAAACCCTCTTGCAAAAGAGGGTTTTTATTTTGATT
>Ga0247841_10011805_pt1 | contig 11530 bp, 9 predicted proteins | sample LaCruzMarch2015__2_FD_192410 | JGI IMG/M metagenome (GOLD analysis project Ga0247841, IMG submission 192410) | Freshwater microbial communities from meromictic Lake La Cruz, Castile-La Mancha, Spain - LaCruzMarch2015_18m | ecosystem: Environmental > Aquatic > Freshwater > Lake | place: Spain...
TAACGAGGGCGAAATCCCAGCCGGAGCGACCGCGGATGAGCAAGCAACAACCGAACCCTGAACATGGCCCCTTCCGCGCCGATCAACTGCGCGATGGTGACCGCTACGAACTCACCAACGGCCACCCGATCTACTGCGCCCCGTCCGGGCGCGACCACGCGGGTCCGAACGCGACCGGCGCCGCCCTGCTCGACAGCGACCCGGACGTGCAGTGGACCGGGGTCGATGCCGGCTATTCCCCGGACCCGGGGACCCTGCGTGCACCCGATGTCTCGGTGGCTGGCCGCACGGGGGTACCGGGTGGGGACGGCGCCTGGATCCCCGAGGCCCCGCCGCTCGCCCTGGAATACGCCGCCCGCGGACAGGACGAGGCGGAGCTGCGGACCAAGATCGGCGACCTGCTGGCCCACGGCACCCGCCTGGTGTGGGTGGTGCGCCTGATCGGTCCGCGCCGGGTCGAGGTCCACGCCCCGGGGCAGCCGATGCAGACCCGCGGGGTGGGGGAACTGCTCCAGGCCCCGGGCATCCTGCGCAATCCGGTCCCGGTGGCCGCCCTGTTCGAGCGCGCCGCCGCCCAGGACCTCATCCTGCGTAACCTCTTGCAGCGCCGCGGCTACGCGGACCTGGATGCCATCCGTGAGGAAGGACGTGACGAAGGCCGCGAGGAAGGACGCGACGAAGGCCTGACCGACGCGATCCTGACCCTGCTCGCCGCCCGCGGCCTGGCGGTCGATGACGCCACCCGCGCGCGCCTGCGCAGCACCCGCGACCCTGATCTCCTGCGCGCCTGGCTGCTCGCCGCGGCCCAGGCCGACACCCTGGCCGGGCTGTTCGACGCCTGAGGTGCAAGCGGCCTTTCAGCCGCCCCCGCTGCGCTTGAGGACGCGCGCCAGCGCGGCGCGGGCGCGGTTGCTCGGGACCGCGAAGCCGATGCCGACGTTGCCGCCGCTGGGGCCGATCAGGGCGGTGTTGATGCCGACCACCTCACCGGCCAGGTTGATGAGGGGGCCCCCCGAATTGCCGGGGTTGATGGAGGCGTCGGTCTGTACCAACTCGCCTAAGTCGGCGTCGCCCACCCCGCTGCGGCTGACGGCGCTGACGATGCCCGAGGTCACCGTCTGGCCCAGGCCGAAGGGGTTGCCGATGGCGATCACGAAGTCCCCGACCTCCAGGGCCCGGGAGTCGCCGAAGGGCAGCGGGGTGATGGCGACGCCGGGGATCTGGAGCACGGCCAGATCGGTGTCGTCGTCCACGCCGAGCAGGCGGGCGCGGTAGTTGCGCCGGTCCTTGAGGGTGACCTCGATCGCCGTAGCCCCCTCCAACAGGTGCTGGTTGGTCAGCACATATCCGCGCCCGGCGTCCACGATCACCCCGGAGCCCACGCTCTGGCGCCGCTCGGTGTCGCCCTCCTGGGGTATCTCCTGGCCGAAGTGCCGCATGAAACGGCGAAAGTCCGGGTCCTTCAGAAGCGGGTTCTTCTCGACCCGCACCACCGCATCGACGGCCACGTTCACCACCGCGGGGGTGACCCGGCGCATCAGGTGGGCGAGCGTCGGGTAGCGGGTACCGGGTTTCAGGAACGACAGTGCATCCGGGGACGCGGCGGTGCGGCTCGTGCGCAGCGTCGTCTGCCAGGTGCAGGCGGCGAGGGCCAGGCACAGGCCCACCAACACGGCGGGCTTGAGCGCACGCGATGGGTTTCGCTGCGCTCTACCCATCCTACGGGGAGACTTGCGCATTCTGCGGAACGCGGACACGAGGCCTTCAGGCACGGGCACGGGGGCCGCGGCGCGGTGGGTCAGCGGACCAGCTCGGCGGCGACCCGGCGCCGCAGACCGGCGTCCACGGGCTGATTGATCAGCAGGGCGAAGGGCTCCCAGGCCCCGCCGCGGCGCACATAGCCCGCATAGGCGCTCACCCCGGTGAGGGTGCCGGTCTTGGCGCGAATGTTGGCGTTGCCCTCCTGGGTGGGCATGAGGTCCCGGTTGGGGGCGAAGGCCTGCATCACCTCGACCAGTTGGCGGGCGGACAGGCGGTTGCCGCGCGAGAGCCCCGCGCCGTCCTCGATCTTGAAGCCGGTCCAGTGAAACTTGCCGCGGGCGAACTCGGTCATGGCCCGCTGGGCGCCGGCGACGCTCACCCGGCCCTTACCCTGGGGGTCCGCCATCTTCAGGAACAGTGAGTTGGCGACGAAGTTGTTGGAATATTTCAGGGTCGGCACCAACATGTCCGCGAGCGAGCGGCTGTTCTTGTGGCGATAGACGAGCCGCGCCCCGACGGGGACGGCACCGAGGCGCTGGCCGCCGCTCACCGCGATGCCGTTGGCCGCGAGCTTGGCGGCGAGGAGTTCGCCGAAATAACCGACCGCGGTGGGGCGCTGTTTCAGGTTCACCCGCTGGGTGCCGGCCCCGCCTAGTTGGCCGAAGCGCCGCGCCGTGTCGGTCAGGGGGGTCTGGGGCTCGGCACTCGCCACGCTCGCGCCGCTTTTCACCAGGTTCACGGTATTGAAGTTGGCTGCGAGCGCCGTGACCGGGGCGTCATAGGGGTTGTCCGTGGCGGAGCGCCCGGCGATCTCCACGTCCTGGTCGAAATAGGTGTCGTCGAGCCCGATCCCGGCGACCCGGGTCACCCCCGCCGCCTTGAGGCCCGCGGCGACGCGGTCAAGCTCCTCGGAAACCAGGTAGGGATCGGCGCGGCCCTTCACCCACAGGGTGCCCTGGCCGTCCTGGTAGAACTCCGTTTCAAAGTGGTAATCGCGCCCCCAGGTCGAAATCGCGGCCAGCGCGGTCAACACCTTCATGGTCGAGGCCGGCGCCAGCGCCAGATCCGGGTGGTGCGAGACCACCGCCTGCCCGCCCTCCTGCACCAGGAGCCCGGCCTTCGCGAACCCCTGGACCTGGCTCACCGCATCGGCCAGGGCGGGCCCGCCCAGGGGCAGCAGGAGCAGGGCGAGAAGGCCGCCCATCCAACGGCCGCGCCGCGGGGGATTGAGGGACTGGCGGGCGCTGGGGGTCGTGCTCATGGGGAAGGCTCGTCTTCAAGGGTCGGAATGGACCGCCCGGGGGCGGCGCGGGTTAGGATATCCCAGAATCGGCCGGACCGGGACCGCAGGGGACGCAACGGGTGCGCTTAGAACCAATGTGGTGACCGAGATCCCGGGTACGCTGTCGTTGTCGTTGTCGTTGTCGTAGTCGAATAATCCGACCACGATTACGACAACGACAACGACGCCCGGTCCGTGAGAATGTCTGGTAACTGTAGGGTACGCGATGCGTACCCCACGACATGTGCGTTACCACATCAGTTCTGATCGCACCCGTTCGCCTCAATCCGCACGCGTTCACGAAGTCTTTACAACGGGTTGTATGATGACGATCTCGCGTTCGATCCTTGGGGTCCTGGCGGCCATTGCGGCAGCGGCGGCGATGATTGCCGTGATCGCCGCCGCCCGGTGTCAGTGGGCGCGACCGCCGCCCGAGCCCCTGGTGCTCGCGGTCGCTCGCAGTACCTTTGGCGGCCCCCTGTGGGTGGCCCAGCGGCAGGGGTTTTTTGCTGCCGAGGGCTTGACGGCCACCGTGCGGCCCTATCCCACCGGTAAGCTTGCCCTGGAGGCCATGCTGCGGGGCGAGGCGGAGGTCGCGACGGTGGCCGAGACCCCGCTGGTGCTGACCAGCCTCGCCGGGATCCCCTTCAGTGTCATCGCCAACTACGCCTCAAGCACCGAGCACAGCCTGGTCGCTCGCGCCGATCGTGGCATCGCCGCCGTTACCGACCTGCGCGGTCGTCGGGTCGGGGTCGCCCCTGGTACCTCCGGCCAGTATTTCCTGCATGTCCTGCTGAGTGACGAGGGCCTGACCGAGGCCGAGCTGACGGTCGTCCCCCTGCCGGCAGCCGAGCAGGCGGCGGCCTTGGCGGCGGGCCAGGTCGATGCGGTTGCGGCCTTTGCGCCCTATTCGGGCCAGTGCCGCCTGGCCCTGGCGGACAACGCCCGCTCCTTCAGCACCGGGATTCGCTATACCGGCTATGGCAACCTCGTGACCCGGCGCGACTTCCCGGACCGCCGGCCCGAGGCCACGCTGCGCCTGCTGCGCGCCGTAGATCGAACCATCAGTTGGATGCGGACACACCCTGATGAGTCACTGGCCATCGCGGCGGCGGGGTCCGGGACGGACGTCGCCACGCTGCGCGACGGTTGGGGCTCGCTGACCCCCAACCTGGGCCTCGACCAAGGCTTCATCGTCCTGCTTCAGGCCGAGGCGCGCTGGGCCATCGCCGCCCAAGTCGCCCCAGGGCTAGCCCCGGGGGCCGCACTACCCGATTTTCGCGATTTCATCAATGCCGGGGCCCTGGCGCGACTGCACCCGGAGTCGGTGACCATCGTCGGCAAACCATGACGCTGCGCACCCGTGCGCGGCTCGTCGCCCTGGTGTCCGGCCTGGTGTTCCTGGTCCTGCTCGGTCTCTTTCTCTATGCCTACCGAGGGAAGCTCCAGACCCAGCGTGACCTGGCGCTGACCGAGTCCCTGGGCTTTGCAATCACCCAACTGCGCACCGCGCTGTTCGGCTATCTGGTGCACCCGCAGACCGAGCCGAGTGACCAGGTCAGGGCGCAATTCAGGGTTCTGACGCACCTGCTGCAGCGCGCGGCCCCGGTCATCGACGCCTCGATCCGCGACGATGACCAGACCAGCTATGCCTGGGGGGCCGTCCGCCGGCTGGTAGGCGAGAGTGAGGCACTGTTCGCCGATTTGGGCGGCGCCCGAACCGACCCGCGGCTCGCGGAGCGTGACGCGCGCACCGTGGACCTGCTGCTGGTCGACAGCCACGCGATGATCCTCTTCGTCAGCCAGATCCGCTATCGCGCCGGCGCGCGCTTTCTGCAGGCGAGTTCCCGCGAGCACCTGACCCTGAGCGTCTTGCTGGCGGGCCTCGCCGGTCTGGGTCTCGCGCTCTTTCTGGTGTTTGAGCGGGTGATCCTGGAACCCGTACAGCAACTGCACAAGGCCGCCGTGCGGGTTGCCGGTGGCGACCTGGGGCTGCGTCTGGCCAGCCGACGCCGGGATGAGTTCGGCGCCATGGCCCGCGCCTTCGACGGGATGCTGGACCGACTCCAGGAGACCATGGTGTCGCGTGCCCGGTTGGAGGCGGAGATTGCCGAGCGCGTGCGCACCGAGGCCGCCCTGAAGGCCAGTGAGGCGTCCCTGCGTGACGCCCAGCGCCTGGCCAGCCTGGGCAACTGGCGTTGGGACCTTCAGACCGGCGAGCATACCTGGTCGGACGAGGTCTTTCGCCTCTACAACCGCGATCCGCGCCTGGGACCCGCGGTTTATCCGCACATCCGGCAGTATTTCACGCCCGCGAGCTGGGAGCGCCTGGCCGCCGCCGTGGAACGTGCGCGCACCGACGGCCTCCCCTATGAATGCGAGGCCGAACTGGTCCGCCCCGACGGCCGGCCCGGCTGGGTCGTGGCGCGTGGTGAGGCCACCCGCGACGCCGCCGGGACCATTGTGCGGCTGAGCGGGACGGTGCAGGAGATCACCGCGTCCAAGCTGGCCGAAGGGCAGATCCAGGCCCTCAACGCCGGGCTCGAGCTGCGGGTCGAGCAGCGCACCGCGGAGTTGCAGGCCGCCAACCGAGAGCTCGAGTCCTTCGCCTACGCGGTCTCCCACGACTTGCGCGCCCCCCTGCGCGCGCTCATCGGCTTCAGCCAGGCCCTGGTGGAGGACTACGGCGGGCGCCTCGACGGGGAGGCGCACTCCTTCCTCGATCAGATCCAGGGCGCCAGCCGCCGCATGGGGGAGCTGATCGACGGTATCCTTACCCTGTCGCGCACCACCCGCGGCGAACTGCGCCGGGACCCGGTGGACCTGAGTACACTAGCCCAAGAGTTGCTGGCGCAGCGCGCGCTGGCAGAGCCGGGGCGCCAGGTCGCCTGGGAGGTCGCCCCTGGGCTCGACGCCCTGGGGGATGCGCCTATGCTGGAGGTCGTCATGGTCAACCTGATCGACAACGCCTGGAAATACACCGCCAGGATGCCCGCCGCGACCATTCGGGTCTATGCTGAGGAGCGGGCAGGCGAGCTTTGGTATGGTGTCGCCGACAACGGGGCCGGGTTTGACATGGCCTACCACGCACGCCTGTTCCAGCCCTTTCAGCGGCTGCACCGCCAGGACGAGTTCCCCGGCATCGGCATCGGGCTCGCCACCGTGCAGCGGATCATCCACCGTCACGGCGGTACTATCGAGGCCGAGGGGGTGCCAGGGGGTGGCGCGACCTTCCGTTTCACCTTGCCCGCGAGCGGCCGTCGCCCGGAGTCCCAATGCAAAGCCACGCCATCCTGATCGTAGAAGACAACCCCCAGGACGAGTTGCTGATGCTGCGCGCCCTGCGCAAGTCGAACCTGGCCAACCGGATCGACGTGGTGCGCGACGGCCAGCAGGCCCTGGACTACCTGTTCGCCACCGGCGAGTTCGCCGGGCGCACCGGGGGGCTGCCGGCCGTGGTCCTGCTCGACATCGGCCTGCCGCGGCTCTCCGGCCTGGAGGTGCTCGCGCGCCTGCGCGCCGACCCGCGCACCCGCCTGCAACCGGTCGTGATCCTGACCTCGTCCGACGAGGAACGCGACCGGCTCAGGAGCTACGAAAACGGCGCCAACAGCTTCGTACGCAAGCCCTTGGATTTCGCCGAGCTGGCCGAGACCATCGTGCGCCTCGGTGTCTACTGGCTGCTCGTCAACGAGCCGCCTGTGCATTAACCGGTGCCGCGTGCGGAGACCCACTGCCATGAATACATCATTGAAGCTGTTGGTGATCGAGGACGATCAGGCGGATTACCTGCTCATCACCCGGCACCTGCGCCACGCCGGGCTCACGCTCGCCTGCACCAGGGCGGCGAGCACCCTGGAGCTGGCGGCGGCCCTGGAGGCCGGCCCCTGGGACGCCGTGCTGGCGGACTACTACCTGCCGGGCATGGAGTTCGGGCCGACGCTGGACCTGATCCACCGGCAGTGGCCGGACCTGCCGGTCATCCTGGTCTCCGGCGCGGTAGGCGAGGAGCGGGCGGTGGAACTATTGCGGCACGGGGTCGGGGACTTCGTCCTCAAGGACCACCTGGTGCGCCTGGTCCCCGCCATCGAGCGCTGCCTGCGCGAGGCGGCCGACCAGTGTGCCCGCAGGGCGGCGGAGACGGCGCTGCGCGAGAGTGAGGAGCGCCTGCGCCTGGCCCTGGAGGGCGGAGACCTGGGGATGTGGGATTGGCAGGTGCCGGACGATACCCTGGTGGTCAACGCCCGCTGGGCCGCTATGCTGGGGTCGCGGCTCGCCGAGATCCCGCCCACCCGCGGTGCCTGGGAGGCGCGCGTCCACCCCGAGGACCTGTCCGCCCTGCGCGACGCCTTTGCCGCCCTGCTCGAGGGGCGGCTGCCCATCTTACAGATCGACCACCGCCTGCGGCACCAGGACGGTCACTGGGTCTGGGTCGCCTCCCGCGGCAAGGTGATCGGCCGTGATCCGGAGGGCCGGCCGCTGCGGGTGTGCGGCACCCACCAGGACGTGAGTGAGCGCCGCCGCCTGGAGCACGAACTGCGCCAACTCGCCATCACGGACCCGCTGACCGGCGCCTACAACCGCCGCCACCTGATGCAAGCCCTGGAGACCGAGACGCGGCGCGTCCAGCGCTATCAGCGTCCGCTGACCCTGATCATGTTCGATCTGGACGACTTCAAGGCGATCAACGATACCCAGGGGCACGACCGGGGTGATGCGACGCTGGTGGCGGTGGCGGCGCAGATCGGCGCACGCCTGCGCGACAGCGACACCCTCGCGCGCTGGGGCGGCGAGGAATTCATGGTGCTGCTACCGGAGACCGGCCTGACCCAGGCCGCGACCCTGGCGGAGACCTTTCGGGAGGGGCTGCACGCCTTGCCCAACCCCGGCCCCCGCACGCTGACCGCCAGCTTCGGCGTCGCCGCATACCGCCCCGAGGAGACCCTGGACCAGTGGCTCAAACGGGTCGATGACCTGGTGTTTCAGGCCAAGCGCGAGGGGCGCGACCGGGTGGCGGGGATGGCGGCCTGAGCGCTGGCCCGGCACAAAGCCGCTGATTCTCTTGCCCCCCTGCTCCCTTGTGGGGTAAGGTTGAGGGAAAGGGCCGAACCATTGGTGCCCCGGCGTTTGTGACAGCAGGAAGGAATCCATGACTCTTCGCACCCGTTCGCGTCTCGTCGCCCTGTCGTCCGCCTTGCTCTTCCTGGTACTGCTTGGCGTCTTTCTGGTCACCGACCAGGATCGAGCCCGCCTCAAGGAAGAGCTCGAGTTTAGCCAGTCATTGACCGTCCAGACGGTCAAACTGAACCGGGTCCTCGCCCTGAACCTGCTGCAGCCGCAGGCGCACCCGCGGGCCGAGGTGGAGGCCGAGTTCGCGGCCCTTGACGGCGTGCTGCAAGGCGACGGCGAGGCCATCGCCGAGTCGATCCAGGACGACCCCTCAACCCGCGTCGCCTGGGAGGGGCTGCGGCGGCTACTCGATGGTTTGCGCGCGCGCATCGCCGGCCTGGACGGCAACGTGGCCGGTCCCCAAGGCGCGCACCCCGAGGGCGACGCGCCGGACCTGCTCCTGACGGACAGTGGTACGCTGGCCCTGGTCACCTGCCAGCTCACCCAGGGTGCCGCTGAGCGCCTGGTGGCGCTGACGGCGCGGGAGAAGCTCGCTCTGGGCGTCTTACTGGCCGGCATGGCGGGCCTGGGGCTGGGGTCCTTTCTGGTGTTTCAGCGGACCATCCTGGACCCCGTGCAGCAACTCCAAACCGCCGCGGTCCGGATCAGCGGCGGCGAGACCCACCTGCGCCTCAAGAGCCGCCGCCGGGACGAACTGCGTCAGTTGGCGGACGCCTTCGACCGGATGCTGGACCAGCTCGAAGAGAGCACGGTCTCGCGGGCCCGGCTGGAGGCCGAGATCGCCGCGCGCGCCCGGGTGTTGCGGGCACTGCGGGCGAGCCAGCGCAGCTTCCGGGACCTGGTCCGCAACCTCCCGGCCGGCGTGGTGGTGCACGGCACCGACGGTGGCATCCTGTTTTCCAATCCGATGGCCGCCCAACTGCTGGGGCTGACGACCGACCAACTGCGCGGGACGACGGCCAGCGACCCGGCATGGGCCTTTGTCCGGCCAAACGGCGCTCGGTTGCCGGTGGATGAGTTTCCGGTCCAACGCGTCCTGACGACCGGGACAGTGGTGCGCAATCTCAACCTGGGCATCCTGAGGGCGGACCGGACCAGTACGATCTGGGTGCAGTGCGAGGCCCATCCGGTGGCGGATGAACAGGGCGAAATCAGCCAGATCGTGGTGACCTTCTTCGACATTTCCGAGCGTCGGCGGGCGGAGGATGAGGCCCGGCTCGCCCAGGCGCGCTTCCAGCGCCTGATGGACGCCAATGCGATCGGCGTCGTCATCACCGACAGCTCAGGGACCATCCTGGAGGCCAACGACTACTATCTGAACCTCTTGGACTGCACGCGCGCCCAGTTGGCCGCGGGCGCGGCGAACTGGCGTGAGCGGACCCCACCGGAATGGCTGGCGGCGGATGAGCGGGCCATCGCCGAATTGAACGCAACCGGGCGGTGCCCTCCGTATGAAAAGGAGTATCTACGCCGCGACGGTTCCCGCATCCCGCTCTTGCTCGCCGGTACCCTGCTGCCCGGTGCGCCGGCACAGATTCTCGGCCTCGCCCTGGACATGACCGAGCGCAAGCGCCTGGAGCGAGAATTGCGGCAACTCGCTGTCACCGATCCGCTCACCGGCGCCTATAACCGGCGGCACCTGCTGGAAACCCTGGCGGCCGAGACGCAACGGGCGGAGCGCTATGGAAAGCCGCTCGCGTTGATCATGTTCGATATCGATCACTTCAAGACCATCAACGACACCCAGGGTCACGGTCAGGGTGATGCGGTACTCGTGGCGATCGTGGCGCAGGTCGGGCTGCGGCTGCGCCGGACCGACATCCTCGCGCGCTGGGGCGGCGAGGAGTTCCTGATCCTGCTTCCGGAGACCTGCCTGGGCCGGGCCCTGGCCCTGGCGGAAAGACTCCGCACCGGCCTGCACACCCTCTCCTGTCCCGGGGCCGGGACTATGACCGCCAGCTTCGGCGTCGCCGAGTACTGCCCCGGGGAAACCCTGGACCAGTGGCTCAAACGGACCGACGATCTGATGTTCCAGGCCAAGCGAGAGGGCCGGGATCGGGTTGCGGGGGCGGCGGCCTGAGCCCCACGACCTCGGCGAGCCCCGGTGCCCCGCACGCCGACGTCTTCGTGCGCGTGCTCACCGACAAAGAACGCCAAGTCGAGCCCCGACCCGCATGGCGGTGCTCGAAACCCTGCGCCATCTCCAATGCCCTGCACAACATAGAGAACCATAGACCACTATGCCTGAACCGCAGCCACTATCCGTTATCGAACACGAACTGTCCCTCCTGGCCTCTCAAGGCGGAGCCCATAAATACTTCGTAGGCATCGCCGATAACATCGCCGTCGCTCTGCTCCACAAGCAGGTGCGAAAGTTGACGCATCGTCCAGGCCAACGCCTCCGGACCTAACAGCAGTTCGTCCTCGCTATCGAAGAATTCGGGGTACTCGACTCTCACCCGGTTGAATACAGCCCGATAATGCCGAGCAATCTCCACGGCCGACGCTAGGCGCATGTTGCCTGGAAATTCCGAGCTGGCGGTGTTCGCCGCGAAAAGGCACTTGATGACCTCGGCAAGGATGGCAAGATGTTCGCTCGTGCGGCCGGGCGATCTAGGCCCTGGTCAGCCGCGTTAAGCCCCAGCGGCGCAACGCCCGGGGTCTTTGTCAGATATGCGGGCTGGCCGGAGTCCGGACCCGTGGCCGAAGTCGTCAGGTCAAGCTATGAGTGATTGCCCTTTGGCGAGGGCCAGGAGGCTGCCCGCGTCCTTGGTGTAGAAGGTTTCAAAGTGCCTCTCGACATCCCCCTGGGAGTATTGGAACAGGCGATCGATGAGCAATTCGACGTTCCCGCTATGCGACTCTTGGGCGTCGCTATCCCCCGTCATTTGTTGGTGAAGTACATCCCGACCCAGTCGGTGGGCGACACCCGTCAGCGCCCACATCACATCGGGCTTGATCTCCTCGACACCGCGGAGCAACTCAAATACCAGTGGCAGCACGACGCGATGGTCGCCGACACGGGACACGAATCCGTACTTTTCGTAATACTCCCGTTGATCGTCGAGCAATTCGACCAGGGCGTCGGCCGCCCGATTGTCGCCCAGATCGATCAAGCCCCAGAGTGGACCGACGAACAGGTCTTTCGCTGCTGATCGCGTTGTCTGGTAGCAGGCCCACAGCCGATCGGCAGACTGATGCGCACCCAAGAGCCCCAGGACCATAGCGGCCAGGCTGCGCCCATAATCGTCGAGCGACTCCCAGCAACTCAACAAGGCCGCGACGCCCCGGTCATCACACCAGCGCAGTGCGCCGATCAATCGCTCCTGGATTCCACTTCGATCCTTGGGATAGGCG
>Ga0247841_10011806_pt1 | contig 11530 bp, 12 predicted proteins | sample LaCruzMarch2015__2_FD_192410 | JGI IMG/M metagenome (GOLD analysis project Ga0247841, IMG submission 192410) | Freshwater microbial communities from meromictic Lake La Cruz, Castile-La Mancha, Spain - LaCruzMarch2015_18m | ecosystem: Environmental > Aquatic > Freshwater > Lake | place: Spain...
AGAACGGCCATAGCCGCGTTCTGATTTATAGAAAAACGGGCAAGAATATCTGATGCGCTTCCCGGATGTTCGATAATGGCGAGGAACAAATGTTCAGTGCCGACGAATGTGTCATTCATGCGTGCCGCGATCTTTCCTGACGCTTCAAGCGCCTGAGCAAGTTCAGGCGTCAAATAGATCTGGTATGCGGGAGAAAGGACGGTAGCGGTTTCCGGAGTTTCAAGATGTTCAAGCACCGCATCAGCGAGCATAACCGTATCAACCTCCATGCGGTCAAGCATTGAGAAAACAAGCGATTCTTCCTGTAACACAAGCGCGGCGAGCAGATGGATCGGCGACACATGATTCTGCCCGCGCTCTATCGCCAGTTCATGCGCGCGCCGCACGGCTTCTTTGGCTTTGGTGGTGAAATTATTGAATGGTGGCATATAGAAAAACTGCAAAAACTACTTGCTTGTAGAAGTTGATGTCGCTGTTGTTGATGTTGCGTTCAAAAGTGCGGTTATTTTGTTCGTGCTGATAAGAAGACCAGGCGTGACTCCGGCGCCTAAGCCAACAAGATTGCCGGACAGGTCAACAGCTGCGCTTCCTGCTCCTATGTCAGGCAATGTTGTGTAAACGCCTTTTGTACTAACGCGAGCCACAATACCGGTGGCTGCGGAACCATCAGCGCTTATGGCTATCACAGTTTGCCCGAGTTTCAGTTCGCTATCGGGAATAAGTGTGGGCGAAGATATTTTTGGCAATATTGCACTGTCCGCAAATCCGTAAATTGCTATTGCGCTCCCTTCGTGCGCCAGAGATGCCGCTGTGTATGAACCGTCCGGAAATTCAACTAATATTTCCTTAGGCAGTGCTTCCTGTGCCGCTGTAACTATCGCCTTTGCTTTTGAAAGGTATGTGCCTATTGCGATAATCGGCGTTGAAGTGCCTGTTGAAGCGGCATACATACCGACCGTACGGGACGCATCCGCCGCTATCGCGGACATGACGAGCTCCTGATTTGACGGAGCAGGCGCCTGAATTATTGCAGCCGGTGCCGCGGCCGCGACAGTCTCGATGGTATGCTCAACAACACGATTCACTGTCTGAGTAACGAATGCCGGAGCGTGATCAAGAAGAGAGACAGTAAGAATGCCTGTCGTAACTGACGTCACGAAGTTCACCAAGATAGTGAGAAGTATCAGTTGAGATTTGGATAGTTCCTCTATATTCATATGACTATAATGCTACCGTTGACCGCCACTGTCAATAAATGTAACCGCCTTTGACAGAGCTTTTGCAAAACAGGCAAGTTCGCGGCGGTTAACGCTCGAATCCCAGGAAATCCTAAGCGTTGAGTTTGCCCTAGCTTTGTCGCCCGTTAAAACAAAGACCGCCCTTGAACCATCTTCAGAATCAGTTTCGCAAGCGCTCCGCGTTGAGACCGCGAATCCGGCCTCATCCAAAAGTGCGGCCAGATAATCTGTGTCTCTGCCTGGGAACGATAAATTAAGTATGTTCGGCGCCTGCCTACCGGACAGGCAGGCCTGTCTGTCAGCTGACGGACTTTCATTTATATATACATTTGGTATTGCGTTTGTGATGGTTTTTATCAGTTCCTTTCTTTCGCGTTCCGCAGAGACACGAAATTGTTCGCGATTACGAACAGCGATGCAAAGGTCCTCTGCAAAAATTTTCGCGAGTTCCGGAGCTTCGCTTCCGGGACGCAATCCGCGCTCCTGTCCGCCTCCTGAATAAAGAGGAGAAATCGGAATTGTGCGGTGAGCTATCAGCGCTCCGATACCGCGAGCCGTCCCAACTTTTGAAGCGTCAAAAGTTAGAATATCTGCGCCAAAATGTGCGCGCGAAATTTTTTCGGTGATAGGCGCTTGGCTCGCGTCGACATGCAATAAAATTTTTAAACCAATTGCTTCACGGATTTCCCTCGTGTTCCAAATTACACCCGTTTCTCCACATACTGCTTCTATACTTACTAATTTCGTCTCAGGCCTTAACATCTTTTTTAATGCCTCTGTGTCGACGCGAGCATGTTGTATCGGTAGAGCTTCAACTTTAACTCCGCGCTCGCTAAGCAGTTTGATATTTTCGATAATTGACGCATGCGCGCTCGGCAAATAGAGCACATGATCCCCTTCATGAGCGACTCCGAGAATAACGAGAGCATTGCTCTCTGTCGCACCGCTTGTGAAGATGACATCGTCTGATTGCACTTCAACGAGGCGTGCAATTTTCTCCCGCGCTCCTTCAAGAATTTTTCTCTCGTTTCGGCCTTCTGCATGGGGCGATGACGGATTGCCATCGACGCCAGCCGCGTAGTCAAGATAAACCCGCCGATTAAACATGTGGTGGTTCTATAAGTTTGTAATCGTGCGGGAAAAAATATTTTACGATCCTGAACACTCCATACGCCATGAATGGCGCCGCGAATACATCAATTGAATAATGCACATGGCCCAGAAGCACGGCGATTCCGAAAACAAAAGACAAAGACAGGAATAAATAACGCAGAACGGGTTCCTTCCAGAAAATTAGAGCGAATAGGAACGGCAGTCCTGTGTGCGCGGAAAAGAAAAAACCTGTCTGAAAATCGAAATATGAGAAAATGCCGTCAATAAGTCCGGGACCCGGAACCAAGTGCCCAGGGTAATCGCCCATATGAGTAAGGGAGATGAATAATGCTCTTGTTATGTTAAAGACTGCCAGAGCCTTAAGGGAAAAAAGCGCATAACTTGGCTTGAAGAACAATAAATAGACTGCAAATATTGCCGACGTAATCAGTGCGAATTCAATGATAATGAAATTCAAGTCAATAACGGGAATATTGTCTAAGAAAATATCTCCGACAAAGGTTGTTGTAGAACGCGCCAAATACAAAACGGCATAAGCATTGGCGAAGTGATATGTGACGAACGAGAAACCGAGAAGCACGAATCCGGTAACAAGCGAGTATAATTTCTCGCCATCAAGCAAATCTTTCAAAGTGAACGGATCCTTATGGTGAATCTTCATATCTGCGATATGCGAAAGTGTACCAAATAATTCTGCCATTGACGATGAGAGATATAATTGCTATTATTGAGCAGTCAACCAGCGCTGGATCCAGAGAAGTGGGATCGAGCTTCTATCTTCGGCTACTGATTTGATACATTAGAAACGCAAAATATCTATATCCAGTATGCAAGAAGGAATAGTCATAAAGAAAAACGAGAGAGGCTTCGGCTTTATCAAGCGCGAAGGACAGGAGAAAGATCTTTTCTTCCACTCAAATGAGCTTAAGAACATTTCGTTCGAACAGCTTAACGAGGGAGACAAGGTTTCGTTTGAGGTCGGCGACAGCCCGAAGGGCCCGAACGCCATCAACGTCAGCAAAATCTAAATGCTGAAAGAAAATCCCGTCCGCCAGCTGGCGGACGGGATTTTTCTTTTTATTTCTATTCCGTGGTTACGCCGTCAAAATGTTCCTCAACCTCGTCCGCTTTAGTCGCTTGTATCGTTCCGTCTTTATGATTCGGCGGAGCATAAATAGTGTAGAGCTTCAAGGCGTCTGAGCCTGTGTTGATGACATTGTGCACCGCTCCTTCAGGGATTATTACGGCATCGCCGTCTTTTACCTCGTGTTCAACGCCGTCGATTACGACTTTCCCGTTACCGGATTCAAAACGGAAAAATTGGTCAAGATTATGCACTTCCTCGCCTATCTCTTCTCCTTGAGCGAGGCTCATAAGAACTAACTGATGATGTTTCGCCGTATACAGCACGCGCCTATAGTCAGTATTATTTCTCGTCTCTTCTTCAATATGTGTTATGTATCCTTTCATATCTTTTTATTTTAGCACGCATTATGTTCTTGGGTCGGATTTCGGCCATTCGATAAGCTTGCCGGCCTTGAGTTCCATATGGTCGGCCTTGCGCACGTACTGCCAATTCCCTTTCGGGACGATGAGGTAATGCGGAAGGGCATCAAGGGCGTCCGCAATCCCCTGAAGATCTTTTTCGTCAGTTATCCAACCTGCTCCGAACCGCTGCATGTTTAGAGGTTTTGAATAGCACTCAAGTATTTTTTCTCCCGTTGAGTTTAGAAACCATTCATGGAAATAAGACAATACGAGTTCGCGCGGAGTGCGGTATATCGGGTCGCGGAATCTTATGGAAGCATAATTCGTTTTGCTTATCGCGCCATAACAACCGCCTCGCTTATAGAGCGTTATCACATGGTCAAAGTCGCCTTTGTCCGGCTGCGGTGAAAGATTCATTATTATAGGAGGCTCGCCCGCTATCCAAAGCGCGGTGGCGGCGAGAAGCGCGCCTTCAATACAGTGCGCTTTGTTTTCGCGCAGGACACGACGGGGAGACATATATGTATCGCCTTTCTTTTCCCAATTTCTCGGAATGGCATCAAGAAAATTCTGTATCTTTATTGGCGTGGAGAGACGCGAAAGTTTTTCATATTCACGCAATGTGAGTCCGGACATTGCGCGAGTGAGACGTTTCATATACCTCTAGGATACAGCAAAAAATATCCCGCGTTGGAGCGGGATATTTTATTTTATTGCGAGTGAATTACCTCCTTTGATTATCTTTATGAGTTCCTCTTGCGTTTTCGGCAAGTGATTCGGATTTGAGATATCTATAAAACCGACCACATGGACAGTGACATCGTCACAAATGCCAAGTATGGTGCTTGCATTTTTTGTTTTGCCGTCAGACATGGTGTAGTGCGACCTTATGCTGAACAGAACGTCAATATAATTTGTAAAACGTGAGTTCATCGTGTCCGCAATGACGCGGTAACCGATGATTGGAGATACGACATCATAGCCGCACGAATTTCCAGGAGCTGAAGGGCCGTCAATTTCGATGATGGTACCGAACGGTAGTTCCTTCGCGAGATCCTGTGAGCGCGCCGCGACGACTTCCGGATTTGAATATGTGCCGGAAGCGGTTATGAACGGTTCGCCATCCGTCTGTGACGGTACTGCATTGTACGCAGTAAGGGTTACCGCGTAATTCGGCAATTTGTACGCCGTCGGGATGCCACTATAAACAAACGGCATCGTAGTGGCGCCTGACAAAATAAAAAACCCCATAAGGGCTCCTAGTATTGGCATTGAATGTAATTACCGAAATAGCCAGCGGCTACCTCGTTGCTTTGGATAATAGCATATTGACAATTTTATGTCAATAGGTCGAATAATTTCTCCTGAGTTGCGGGTTTGTTGTGTGCATTACTTCCGCATTTGTTCAGCGCGTTGATGGTATTGTTAACTGAGCTGCTTTTTATGAGTCTCACATTTTTTATAAATATAGTCGCTCTGCTCTTTTCTTTCTTCGTTGTCGGAGCAATTCTTGGCGCTGTCTTTTCGCAATCCATTCGCGAAAAAATTGCGGAGGCTTTGCATCTTAAGAGTCTTTTACTCAACAGGTCTTCTCATAATCCAATTCTTAGGCCCGGGAAGCATCCTTGGGCAGCCGAGGCTGTTCTTAATCCTGCGGCAGCCGTGCTTAACGACCGTACTCATCTTATTTATCGCGCCATCGGTTCTGACGGTGTCTCGCGGCTCGGTTATGCAAGCAGCGCAAATGGCTTTATTTTTGACAAAAGATTGCCATATCCTGCCTTTGTTGCGCAGAGCCCGCGCAGGCCTTACGGACAGGCACGCCGATACTCACCATTTTTGTATCCTTCCGGCGGCAGTTGGGGCGGATGCGAAGACCCGCGCATGGTCGTAATAGAAGGACGGATTTATATCACTTTCAATATGTTTGACGGCTGGGATTTCATACGCGTCGCCGCGATTTCGATATCACAGGATGATTTTCTTGCAGAAAGATTTTGGAAATGGGATGGGCCACACATCCTCTCGCGTCCGCGGGAAATTCAGAAAAACTGGGTTCTCTTCCCCGAAAAAATAGGCGGGAGATTCGCTATTCTGCACAGCGTCGCTCCTGAAATAGAGATCGCCTATCGCGATTCCATAGATAATATCGGCACTATAGAACCGTTCATTGAAAGTTGGGTCGGGACGCGCGGCAATCTGCCGGCGCGCGATGCATGGGACAGTTTTGTCCGAGGCGCAGGCCCGCCTCCGCTGAGAACTGATCGCGGATGGCTTCTTTTTTATCACGCAATTGATAAGAATGACCCCGGACGCTACAAACTCGGGGCGATGTTGCTTGATATAGTTGATCCGACCAAAATTCTTTATCGTTCATCTGTTCCCATACTTTCTCCGGATGAACATTACGAAAATCACGGCAAGCCAGGAGTTGTGTACGCTTGCGGCGCGGTCGTGCGTGACGGGAAATTATTCATTTATTATGGCGGCGCGGATAAAGTCGTCTGTGTTGCGACCGCTCCGCTCAATGATTTCCTTGATGCTCTAATGAAAGGAAGTCAGCCGATATTGGACGGACAGGACGCCCAGACAAATTAACAAAATAATATTTATCTATGTTCGTTATTCGCCGAGAACCCAGCAATCCAATACTCTCGCCACGCCATGAGCATCCTTGGGAAGCTTTGGCGACTTTTAATCCTTCAGTGGTGCGAGAAGAAAATGGGTGGCGAATGTTTTATCGCGCGCTTTCAAATCCGGCGGCGCTCGTTTCGCCTTATGCAGGACAGTCAACAATCGGGGAGGCTTTTTCAGAGGATGGCATCCACTTCAATTTGCGGCGGCAAGTTCTAATCCCCGAAGAACCTTGGGAGGCTTTCGGCTGCGAGGATCCGCGGGCGACTGTTTTTGAAGGCGTCACTTATTTATCTTACACAGCACTCGGCGATTATCCTTTTTCAAAAGACAATATAAAAGTCGGCATCGCGGTCTCGCGCGACGGGAAAAGTTTCACTGAAAGGCATCTTGCGACCCCGTTCAATGCGAAAGCATTTGTCATTTTTCCGAAACGGATAAACGGCAAAGTTGCAGCACTTCTTACTGTTCACACAGACGAACCGCCGGCTGAAATATGCCTTGCCTTGGCAGATAAAATTGAAGATTTCTGGTCGCCGGATTTTTGGAATAAGTGGTATGAGAATTGGCAGTCGCACAAGCTTCCGCTTAAACGCAGTGATAATGACCACGTTGAAGTCGGGAGTGTTCCTGTTCTTACCGACAAAGGCTGGCTCATATTCTATTCATACATTGAAGATTATTTCAGCAGTAACGAAAGAGTTTTTTCAGTTGAAGCGGCGCTTATTGACCAGAATGACCCGTCAAAGATAATTAATCGCACAGAATCCATTATTGTTCCTGAAGAATTTTACGAGGAGTACGGTCTTGTTCCGGGTATCGTCTTCCCCACAGGCGCGACTATCGGCGATAATGACGTTCTTGATATTTGGTACGGTGCGGCGGATACCGTCTGCGCCAAAGCGAGCGTCAAACTTAGCAACTTGTTGCGCGCGCTCAATCCGGAAAGACCGGCGCGCACTTTCACTCGATCTGAAAAGAATCCTATTCTCGTCCCGCGCGGAGACGGATTTGAAAGTCGTGAGGTTATGAATGCCGCCGCCATCGACATAAACGGTTCTGTTTATATTCTTTATCGTGCGATGGACGCTGCAAATACTTCTACCATCGGCCTTGCGATATCTAAAGACGGAATAAATATTGACGAACGTCTGCCGGAACCAATTTATAAACCGCGGGCTGATTTTGAAATGAAGCACGGAAGCCCTTCAGGTAATTCGGGATGTGAAGACCCGCGAATTGTGCGCATTGGCGATATACTTCACATGACCTACACGGCATATGACGGCGTGCATGTGCCGGCTGGGGCTATTTCGTCTATCAGTGTTGATGATTTTCTCGCGCGGCGATTCGAAAAATGGAGCGCGCCATTCATTCTTACTCCGGACGGTGTTGATGACAAAGACTTGGCGATTTTGCCTGAAAAAATAGGAGAGAACTACATGCTCTATCATCGCATCCACAGTCAGATATGCGCCGATCTGTTACCCGACCTTTCTTCGGGAAAGAGAGCGAGCCGCGGCATTGAAGTTATATCTCCGCGGCGCGGAATGTGGGATGGGAAAAAAGTAGGCAGCACTGCCCCGCCAATTAAAGTCGGCAATAACTGGCTCATGATATATCACGGCGTTTCGCGCCATACTACATACCGTCTCGGCGCCGCGCTTTTGGATTCTTCCGGAACATCCGTTCTGGCCCGTACAGCCGACGCTATATTTGAGCCTCTTGAAAAATATGAGCGCGAGGGAGATGTCGCAAATGTCGTCTTTTCGTGCGGCGTAGTCGTTCGCGGCGACACTCTTTTCCTTTATTATGGCGCCGCAGACAAAGTTCTCGGCGTCGCGACAGCCTCGCTTAAATATATTGTTGACGCGCTTACATGACATTTATTTGGTAATATGCACGAAAATATGAAACCTTTGGAGGAACTTTCCGTAGAAGATATAAGTCAAATAAAGATGGTCGTATTTGATGTTGATGGGGTTCTCGTTCCCAGAGGCACTAAAATAAAGCAGGTTGGAAATGTCACCACGCTGGAGACAAAAATAATCGCCAAGAAACAAATAGAGCAGATAACTGAACTTAACAAAAGGGGCTTTCTGGTCAATATCAGTTCCGGGCGGGGATTATATATGTTGCAGGAAATGTTCAGAGAGGTTTTGCCTTTTGTAAGTCTGACGTATGAAAACGGCAGCGCCACCTGGTATAAGGGGAAGATTTACCAACACATCAACAGTTTCGAGTATCTGAAGGACATATTTCCAAAACTAAAAAGCATAGCGAATGAAAAAATCAAAGGATTTGAGCCGAAAGAATTCATCATAACTATTCATTGCACGGAGAAAATAAAAGAAATTGAAGATGTTGTCGCACAGGATGCGAATCTTTGCACCGTTTGGAACGGAGAGGCCTATGATATTTTAATTAAAAATGACCAGACAAAAGCTCTTGGATTGAAGCATGTGACGGAAATATTCGGGCTCCAGAAAGAGAACGTCATGGCCATAGGAGACAATTATAACGATCAGGAGTTGTTGGAAGAAAGCGGATTGCCGATATCAACTGACAAAAGCAGAGTTCAGGGAATGTTTTATATCCCATTGGAAGGAGCACTTCTTCTTCCCGCCGATGCGTTAATGCAGAAAATATTGTCACTCAACGCCGCATAAGGCGAACGAGGCGAATCGTTTCAAAAGAATGGCGGCCGCGAAGCGCGTGGAAGGCCGGAGAAAGGCGCTCGCTTCCGGAGGTTGCGAGCGCTTCGTGTATTTCTTCCGTGACGCTTATTGGAACGAGGTGTGCGAAATCTGCCCGCACCAACTTCCCTATTTCGGCAAGTTCTTCAAGATGTTTTACGACTGTACTCATTGTCAATCCTCGCGCTTTCGCTACTTCTTTCAGACTTCTTCCGTCCCGTGTGGCCTGCAAGGTCTCTGCTAAACGCCCCGGCAATCCTGCATTTTTCTGTTTCGGATTTCGCGCTTCGTCTTTCGTGCTTGGGTCAAGCCATGCTCCGCCTGTCGCTTTTACAAACTTCTTCTGCATATCGATTATTTCCGCTTTCGGCATTTCCGCGAACGCATCACGCGCCGCGTCTGACGCGGCGCAAAAATCCATGTCCTTCTTCAATATTTTCGGATGCACTTCAAGAGCGCGCTCATTCAATCCTGTGATATATAAACCTGAAAGACGCCGAACGCGCGAAAGCGCTACATACCCCTGCCCGTATTCAAATGCTTTTGACAGATCAATGATGGCTGCGTCCATGCTCATTCCCTGACTTTTGTGCACTGTCATGGCATACGCAAGACGCAATGGATATTGGGAAATGCTCGCTTTCACTTTCCCCTGTTCTTCAAGCTGCCATTCCATCGGTTCGGTAGTTATTTTCAATCCGTCTTTTGTCTTGATTATCGGCGATCCGTCCGCGCCCCAACTAACCACTACTCCAAGAGTGCCGTTGACGAACCTCCCCTGCGGAGAATTCTTTGTGAACATCACCGCCGCGCCCTCTTTCAGTTCCAGAACTTCTGGCGAAAGACAGCCCCGTATAAGCCCCTCAACGAGCGAGTCCTTTCCTTTTGAACTCATGTGGAATTTCTTCGGCTTGCCGGAAATCTTTGCGAGCTCGCCCGCATTTATTCGGTCAACATCGGCATTATGCGAGAAAAGTTTCGGTACCTCGCTTACGCTCGGCATCTCCGACAAGATTACTTGTCTCGACATCAGTTCATCGTGATGGTCGTCTCCCGCCCGTCCCGATCTTATTGCCGACAATATTCTGAGAAATTCAACATCGTCCTGACGATATTGTTCCGTGAGATAACAGGTAATCATATTCAATCCGCGCCACACAGGAGATGCATAGGCGAACTCAACATCACTGTTTCGCGATACCGGAGGCAATTGGAAAAAGTCGCCGACTAGAATTACTGTAAGCCCGCCGAATGGTTTATCAACTCTGCGCACCTCGCGGCATATTGAATCCGCCATCTCAAAAGTCGCCGCAGAGAGCATTGAAATTTCTTCTATGATAAGAACCTTCGCTTTCGTTATTCGTTTTGCGACATGTTCTTTGCTCGCAATACGGTCTACATCCGTACGCGACAGCGAATCACTGATTCCGATACCGCTCCACGAGTGGAGCGTCATTCCGGAAACGTGCGTCGCAGCGATGCCGGTAGCCGCAGTTACCGAGGGTTCTATTCCTGAATCTCGCAACCAGTCAATGAATTCATTTATCGTGTGCGTCTTCCCGCTCCCCGGCTCGCCGGTGAGAAATACATTCGCGCCGGTTTTAAGAATTGTAAGCGCCTCGCCTTGAGTCATTCAGACACTTTACCATCAGCGAATGCCCGTGTCGCAAGAAATCGTTGTCGTGGCGTAATTATTATCTTTTACCGTTACATTTACTGATGCACAACGCGGAAGCGCAGTATCGCCTATAGCCTTTAGATCGTAAGAGCCAACTGGAAGATTGAATGTGAATTTCCCTTCTGCATCCGAATTCCCGATTATGAACGGAGTTTTTGAATTCGCGCGATACACCGTTATTGCCGTTGCATATGGTTTATCCGCGCATGCGTGCTCAGGCGGCACTTTTTCTACAGGACAGGTTGGCCCCAGTAAAACAATCCCGCTAACGCCGGAACCGGAATTATTAGTCGTTGTACTTACCGCATTTATTGCCGGGCATTCTGCAAATTCGCAATTCGGACCTGTCCGTCCTACGGCAGAACCGTCCAGACAGATCTTTGCTTCCATTGTGCACGCCTTAGTATCCGAATCTTTAAAGTTATCCTTCACCAGAGGCACGGCAATTATTACAAGAACCACTACAACTACGATTACCGCGAATTTCCTCATTTGAGTTCTATCTTAACCGAGATAGAACAAATATATTCCGGCAACTACTGCAATAACTCCGTAGAGATTAAGCGAGTCCATTATCTTTTTACGGACCTGGACCCCAAAATTTGCATACCAACCTTGTATGATTAACCGCACTAACATACAAGCATATGAAGAAACATCGCACCGCTCCAGATGTGAAGGAG
>Ga0247841_10011807_pt1 | contig 11529 bp, 14 predicted proteins | sample LaCruzMarch2015__2_FD_192410 | JGI IMG/M metagenome (GOLD analysis project Ga0247841, IMG submission 192410) | Freshwater microbial communities from meromictic Lake La Cruz, Castile-La Mancha, Spain - LaCruzMarch2015_18m | ecosystem: Environmental > Aquatic > Freshwater > Lake | place: Spain...
TACGGATATGAAGTTCTAAGGGTCCAAGACAAACAAAAAAAATGACCCCGCCATGGCGGGGTCATTTTTTATTTCAATTACTCAGTTGGTGCTGAATCGTCAGCTGCAGGAGCTTCCGGTGCTTCAGGCATCTCCGGTGCAGGTGCGCTTAAATCCTCTGCTGCTGGTGATGCAGGTGGCTCTTCTGCCGGTGCTTGAGGCATAACTTCGTTGTTCTCCACTGGAGCAGACGCTTCAGGCGCTACTTCCACTGGGGCTTCCTTTTTCTTAAACAGATCGAAAAATCCCATAAAAACTCCTTTATTACTACATCCATTATCCCTCATCTAATCCATAAATGCAAAAGTTAACGATTTTGTAATGTGAATGAATCAATGAAGCTGTTCGATTCGTTATAAACGTTAACTGAAACAGAATTTGAATAAATCTTAGCCGTCATATAACCGATCGACGGTTGTCCGGAAAGAATATAATAATGTATGCCATCACTTGTAGTCTGAGAATACGAGTGATAATGACCGGTGACAACAAAATCTACTCCATTATCTCTCATCACATTATGAACTGTATTTGAAAAACTCGGATGATGATAAAGTACGCCTACGATTTTTGAGCTGGGAGTAGAAGCCAAGTCTGAAGCCAGCCAGCTCAGTTGAGTTTGGCTGGAAGAAGAAAAAGCACTATCCAGAACCACCATATGCAAGTTGCCTATATTTACCGAGTACCATTGTTCATTATTTGGATAAGAAAAATTAGCCAGATAAAGTGGTGAAGGTACGGTCGTTTGTGAGCCGTTTCTATCGTTGTTCCCCAGCGCTGAGTAAAATGTTCGATTAGTACGTAAAGTCGCAGTGACACCGTTGAATCTGTTCAAACTGGCTTGAGTACCATCTTCCATTAAATCCCCTGCATGAAATATGGGATTGGCGTCAGTATTGAGTAAATAATTTACGACTCGAGAATGATTCGCATCTTCAGCGTCCGTGTCGGATTGCGTATCTGCGTAGAAAGCTATAGACGCAGATGGCAGCTCAGGATCAGATGCCCCCGCTTCATTGCCTGTTGCGGGAGGCACCGGCGTTTGCGAAGATGACCCTTGTTGCTCCTGAGACTTCTGTTGCGATGTGCCTTTCGGAGCATTTGATCCTTGGTCTTCCTCTTCTGGCGGATCGTCCGCTTGGACCAGCTGTTCAGCCGCTTCATCGACAGTTTCGACCTTTCCATGATCGACGATAATCGAGTCAGGCGCATAAGATATTTTACCAGTTTTGAGATAGACCGGTATGAACGTTGTAAAAGAAGTAGCTATAACCAAAATCAATGCTATGTATAAAATTTTGCGTTTTTTTAGTTCAGCGATTATGGAAATATATATCTTCTTCATACAACTAGTATATCAAAATAGGGGCCAAGATCGCTATGAAATAATGTTAATTGGAATATTTACTCTTCTTTGCGATCAGAGATTATTTTGCTAGATATTTTTGCAAACATTTTATCGAGGATACCAAGTTCTGTATCATCTAGGACTTCAAAAATATTGGCCAATTTACTAAGACTGCCGCTTCTAAGAGCAGTCATTTTGCCCTTGCTCTTTTCAGAGAGTTGAATATTCCAAACTCTTTTGTCTTCCTGACTAACCTCGCGAATCAGATAATCATTCGCAACCAAACTTTCTATCAGCTGAGTCACAGCGCTAGGCGAGATGCCCATATGGTCGGCTATCTCTTTCTGGCTAACACTTCCATGATGTTTGACCACCATAAGAATCTGTCCTTGAGCAGGGGTAATGTCGATCTCCTTCAAGGACTTTAAGCTTTCTACCATAATTTTATTTTTAATGGAGTGAAAACTGGCGAGAATGTTCTCGATGCTTTCTTTGCGATTTCTCATAAGCTACCTTCGGTTAATATTTAATACCACAGTTGCGTAAATCCTCCTCTTTTGTCATTGCGAGGAGGTACGACGAAGCAATCTATTTAAAGAGATTGCCGCGCCTCCGACAAAGCGGATGGCTCGCAATGACGAGACGAGTGAGCAGTTACGCATAAAGTATGTTATATATAGAATATGACGAGGGGCAGGGATGGTCTCAGCTGTAAATATAGTTTAGCTTCTAAACTATATTTTGTCAAGATAATACGATAAATAAAAAATACCCCGTCGTGACGGGGTATTTTTTTAATATTTCAGCTTTTTATCTCTGGGCTTTAACCAATCCTAGCAACTTCTGCGTCATCTCACCAAGAGCGACCAAGGTTAGCGCCACCAGCGCAAGCCAACCAATTACCGGAATGAAAAGCAAGATGTAGGTTGCAACAATACCGACGAGAACTGAGAGCCAGTCTATTTGGTATTTCTTCTTAATCCAGAGCATGATCAGTACACCGGCAAAAACTGGAACTGCTGTGACTGCCAACATTAAAGCAGTCATATAAACCATGCCGAGTATTTTGGCTCCAGTAATAGTGAATAGTAGGATCAAAGTAGCAATTGGGGCGACTATAGCTGTCAAAAATCCCCAGCCAAGATTTGGCCAAAACTGTTTAAGGGATGATTCGACAAAACTCTTAGAGAGCTTAGGAAAGAGATAAACCAATGCGAGCAGTACAAGGAAGGTCATAATCAAGGCATAGAATGAAAACATGCCCATCATCATCTTCATGACACCATTTTTCTGATATTTGCTGGGCTGACTTATCTTTATATAATCCGTCGCACCCTTAATGACTGCCCCGTCCTCAACAACAGCTGTATTTGACGAGTAATACTTTAAATTTCCGTTAATCACAGCACTTTTGCTAATTGTCAGCTGTTCAGCGCCACGCACAACCACGTCGCCATTGATTTGGCCGTTTATTGTGACCGTACTGCCAGCGATCCATGCATCGCCCAAAACTTTACCGCTAAGACTGAGTTGACCACCGGCGATCATAAGATCACCTGCAACCTCTGAGTCTTTCATTAAACTTAAAGTGCCACCAGCAGCTGTTAAATCCTCTGCTGTTTTGCCACTGAAAACGACTGTGCCGCCCATAACTCTAGCTGTAGTGCCGACAGAGGCTCCAACGTTAACGTTAGAACCGCAAGCTAACAAACTGTGTTCTACGGAACCATTAATGTTTAAATTTTGTCCCGCCGCTACCAAATCCCCTTTGGCTCTAGCTTCAGAGTTTACCGTTGTGCCAGCAACATACAAATTCTTAACATTTTCAGTTGCCCCTACGGCCTCGTCGCCACTTTTTGATGCCCTAAACTCCGCCGCAAAAGCGGCCGAAGGAATGAGCACAAGTGCGCAAGCGATTGATAATAGAATTTTTTTCATAGTTCTCCCCGTGATTAATTACTTACATTATATCAGTATGCAAAAATTATTGTATATATTTTATACCAATCTGTTATAATTTTACTATGAAATGGAAGATTCCGCCCAAAATTAAGGTTCATGAAGCTTTAGGGAGCGTGGCTGACGGACGCGTTCAGATTATTAGTGACAATGAGGCTAAGGCCTTTTCGTCTAGTGGCAACAAATTCTACACTGTCAAATACGATCCAGCTAATAATGAAATCACCTGCAACGACAACGGCTCATTCTGGGTTGGTTACTTAGGTTACCCGGCCATAGCCTTTTTAATGCAAACAGGCGTGATCTCGTATGACAAAAAAATCGCCCAGGCTTTTTCAGGCTTTATGTGGAAAGATATTAATCAAAAGTTCAAAAATGATTTTGCTAAGACAGAACGATTAATACTGGATGAGGTGGAACTCAAAGGCCTCAACCTTGATGTGGTTAATAATGAAATAGAAAATATTTACAATCAAATAGTCAAATTAGATCTAAACAAGTTAGGTAAAACACAAAAACCCCCGAAGGGGTATTGAAGAAACTAAAAGTTCAAAGCGAAAAGCGAAAAACTAAGGAATTTCTATTTGAGGAATTTCGAGAAATACTTTTTACACTCCATCGGCTCGATGACATGTTTAATCTCGACTTTCTGTTTTTCACCATCTTGTACTTGAAAAACTAAAGTAATATGACCGTACTTTAAAAGTCTCCCCAAAATACTAACATGCGCATCAACCGAATAAAGATTATTCAAATTATAAACTGTCTCTTGGGGGTTGTAGACACCTGTCAATTTAATCAAACGGTTTTCGTCGAATTGATAATAAACCTGTGACCATTTAAAAGTGGTGAATATGGCATAATAAGCCAAAACAACGATCTTAACCAAGATCAATATTATGATCGCAATCATAATGTAGTTCTGGGATATAGACTGGACTATAAAGAATATAATTATAAGGAAGAGATCGAACAAAACCGACATTAACAGAATTCTGGCAACCAGAGGGTAATAAGCTTTTCTGATCTCTGTAACTTTGTCTTTATCGTTTTCTAATTTAGTTTTTGTGAAAGATTGCATCGAAGCATCTGGCACTTCAGAATCTGTGCTATCGTTTCGATTCAAATCTGAATTGCTGGGTGTTGCTTCGCAAACATTATCTACGGCGACTTCTTCCTCTAAGCTTTCAGGCCGAGATGCTGTCTCTTGCACAAGAGAGGGCTCGTCTTTTGCAATTTGAGGCATCAACTCATCCAGATGTTCATTTGGGTCAATATCTTTGCCTGGATTCGGTTGTAGGTCTAGTTCAACCATATCTTTATTATATCAAAATAATCTGTTTTGTGGCAGACCAATATAATCGTTCTTCTAGTGTCATTCTGAACTTGATTCAGAATCCCAAATATTTTATCTAAACCAGAGATGCTGAAACAAGTTCAGCATGACAAACATTGATTAGTTCTATTTAATGTAGTCCATGAGTTCTTGGGAACGATCATGCTTTTTAAGTTTTTGTAGAGCTTTAGCTTCGATCTGACGAATACGTTCGCGAGTCACACCGAACTCTTGACCAACTTCTTCCAAAGTGTGAGTTCTACCATCTTCTAAACCAAAACGCATGCGCAAAATTTTCTGTTCTCGTGGTGAAAGCTCACCAAGGAATTCGTCCACGTGACCTTTGAGCAGTTGATGAATGGCATTCTCCTCTGGGGAGAGATTCTTGTCATCTTCTATAAAGTCACCGAGTTTAGAATCCTCTTCTTCGCCAACTGGAGCTTCCAAGGAAACTGTTTCTTGAGATATTTTCAAAATGTGATCAACTTTTTCTACATCCAAGCCCATTTCCTGAGCAATTTCTTCAGGGGTAGGTTCGCGACCTAGGTCTTGAACTAGCTGACGTTGAACGCGAATTAACTTGTTGATAGTTTCAATCATATGAACTGGGATTCTAATAGTTCTAGCCTGGTCAGCAATAGCTCGAGTGATAGCCTGTCTGATCCACCATGTCGCATAGGTTGAAAACTTATAACCTTTTTTGTAGTCAAATTTCTCTACAGCTCTCATAAGACCAGTGTTACCTTCTTGAATAAGGTCGAGCAGGGAGAGGCCTCTGCCGATATGTTTTTTAGCAATCGATACAACTAATCTTAGGTTGGCTTCAGCTAACTTCTTTTTGGCAACTTTGTCGCCCTTTTCGATTCTCTTAGCTAATCTAACTTCCTCTTCGGTCGAAAGAAGTGGAATGCGGCCAATTTCACGCAGGTACATCCTAACCGAATCATCATCGATGCCGTCAGCTTCAAGGTGTTTAGCACCAAGCTCTGACTGGCTGTCGCCGACCGCTTGAGATATAATTCCCGACGTAGCGCTTTCTTTGAATTCAATACCTTTGCCAAACATATAATCGAATATTTCGTCTAGCTCGGGAACATCCATTTCGGCTTCAGGCAACGCTTGCAAGAGTTCTTTCGAAGTAACGAAACCGTGCGTTTTTCCCTTTTGCAACAAAATATTTACACCCTCAGAGTAAGGCAGTGGCTCCTCTTTTGTAAGTTTGAAAACTTTTTTAGCCATATGATCCCCGCTTATTAAACAGATAATTGATAAGTAAAAAATAAAAATCAGAACAACTAATATTACTCGTAGATACTATCAGATTTTGACTATTTTATCAACTTGGAAAATTGGCTTAGCAGTTCTTTCAGTTTCGCTTTATCATTTTGCGCTTCAGCTTCTTGAATTAATTTAGCAAAATTGTTTTTAAGGTCTTCATTTTTTTCACGCTTGATTCTTTCTTTCAAATACTCCACTTCCGATTCAAGCGTTTCCAGACTAACTGGTTCAAAATCCTTAAGAACTAAAATAGATAGAGAGTTCAAACTAGTTATTTCCTCTGGCAGAAAATTCTCTGTCCTAAATTTACCTTCTTTGATCAGAACCCTAGCCTTTTCTATATAAGCATCAAAATCTGCTTTCTCGTATGTCACAATCTCCGGTTCAGAGTTAATTTTCTCTAGTAACTTTGGTTCAGACCAAAGAATGCCGATGAGCCTCTCTAAAAGCGATAAGCTCTTCTGCTCAATTTCCACTTCCTGCTCTTTTCGTTCCTCTGGCAAGTTTTTAGACTTATTTAGAGCTGAGAGCAGTGATCCCTCGGAGACTGCAATTTTTTTCGATAAGTATTTCAAATAATGTTCCTTCTCAATGTCGGAAAAAACAGTCTTGATAACCGGAAGAATTTCCTTAGCAATTTTCTTTTTTGTCGAAAGGGTTAAATCTGGTTCTTTGGAGATTAAAAGATCGATCCAATACTCAAGAGCCGGTTTTGCCGAAGAGACTGCTTCTTGCCAATTTTTAGGGTCAGCTTTAATGGCTTCATCTGGATCTTTGAATTTACTTGAAACCGAGATAATTTTAGTGGTTATATCATTTTGCAGAGCCATAGTAACAGTCCGTTTCATGGCTGCTTCTCCGGCGTTGTCGTGATCGAAAGAGAAGGCAACCTCTGAAGCGTAACGGGAGAGTATTTTTAACTGATCAGGAGTCACCGCAGTGCCTGAAGATGCAACCACATTTTTAAAACCTGCCTGATGACAGGCGATGACATCCATATTACCTTCAACCATAACCGCCATATCAGCTTCTTTGATCGCCATCTTAGCTTTGTCTAGAGCATAAAGAATTTTGCCTTTATGATAAACTGGCGAATCAGAAGAGTTAATGTATTTAGCTTGATTCGGATCGTCCTCCAAAATGCGAGAGGTAAAAGCTACAGTTTGGCCCATAATGTTGTTGATGGGAAATATTATTCTGCCACGGAATCGATCGTAAAAATCCCCTTTTTCATTTTTAATGACGACCCCAGCCTTATTCATCTCATCTTTGGTGAAACCTTTAGATTCTAAAAATTTGATAATAAAATCCCAAGACTTGGGGGCGTAGCCGATCTCAAATTCCCTAACAATGTTTTCTGTCATTCCCCTCTTTTTAATATAATCTCGTGCTTTATCGGCCTTGGGGTGATCGACGAATACTTTGTGATAAACTTTCTTGGCCCAATTATTTATTTCATATAATTTTGTTTCAGTGTTAGCCGAGTACTCTTTGTTGCCGTACTTAACATTTGTAACTAGCTTAATACCAGCTCGGTCGGCCAAAATTTTCAAAGCGTTGTAAAAATCCACGCCTTCAATTTTTTCAATAAAAGTTAAAATGTCTCCGCCTTCGCCACAACCGAAACATTTAAAAGTCTGTCGTTCCGGAGACACCATAAAAGAGGGCGACTTTTCATTGTGAAAAGGGCAATTTGATTTGTAATTGCTGCCAGCTTTTTTTAGAGTCAGATAACTTCCGACGACCTCTAAAATATCAAGCCGCTCCTTAACTTGTGAAACTTGATCTTCCATCGTATCTCTAATATATAGTAAGTTGGCGTCAACGCCAACTTTTATATAAAAAATACGTTACAAATAGAATAACCACCCAGAAAGCTTTTTATAGCCAGGGCGTAGGGGCCTCATAGTTGCGAAGGCCGGCCCCTACCCCTAGCAACCCCACCCTGGCCACGCAAACAAGGTGCCTCTGCCTAAGCAGACACTCCAAAATTCGTCCGCTGCGGCGGACTCAGTTTCGGGCTCTACTTTGGGCAGAGGACTATGATAGTGAATCCAATTCCTTTAACAAAAAACGAACTTTTAGCCCCGAAGGGGTCCCGTAGTGACTTGAAAGACCCAAAGGGTACCCTTCGGGTCTGGTACTCTTATACGCAGAAGGTTCAAGCGTTAAGAAAGTTCGTGTTTTTGGTCGTGCGGGGTGATTGGGCTAGGGGGAAGTGTGTGGCGGCATCGCAAATCAGCCCCTCTGTCCCAATATTAAAAAAGGGATATTTACTATTGAAAAGAGATCCCTCCACAGGGTCACCTTCGGAAGATCCAGCAAGGTCGGGATGACACGGGCGGTGGTCTGGATAACGAGACTAAATACAAACAAGAAAAGCTAAGGAGAAATTTCCTTAGCTTTTCACTTTGAACTTTAGTTTTAAACTTAAAGCATTAAGCTTTACGTTTTTTACGCTTTGTCAGCAGCACCGATCCAAACAGCTATGATACCAATTACGACCTTGGCAATTGCGTGCCAAGCAGGGTCGACAACACCAGAGATCTGCCAAGCTGGGATTAGGGCCCAAATTCCCATAAGAATAACAATCACTCCGAGTACAATAAGCGTTGACTTTGCCATTTTTGCTCCTTGTTAAATTAATTTCTTATAACTATTTAATAACAACTGAATATTTAAGTCAATAGAATCTATGATTCATCGTTCAACTCTTTCATGGTTTTGAGAATTTCTTGGTACATTTTGATTCTTTTTTTCACACCCTCCATAACATTTTTGTATTTCTCCTCTTTCATAACTTGAGTTAAGTTATGAAGAGTTGTGATGGTTCTTCGGTTTTTCGGCACGTTATTTGTAATGAAATAATCTACGCCGTATCTTTGAGTGGCAATTTGATCTATTGGAGGCAAGTATTTCTTTCTTATGGCTCGTTGACCAGAGATTGAAGGGAAAGCTTTGTTCATGATGTTGGTGGTTTTCATTTCATCAAGACCAAAAACACCGAGTGAAAGATCCGCTTCGCGAGTAAAACAGATAGGCGCCAAAATGCTGAGTAAATGATCTTCAGTTAGCCCAACCAGGTCGGCGTCAAGGAAAAGCAAAACATCGTGCTTGGCTGCTTTGATTCCTGTCGCCATCGCCCCGCCTTTGCCTTGATTTTTGTCGTGACAGAGGTATTTAACAGAATATTTTTTAGCTACTTCACCGGTTTTATCGCTCGATGCGTCATCGACAACAATGATTTCATCGATCCAATCAACCTTTTCCAGAACCTTTAAAACCTTGGCAATGTTCTTCTCTTCATTGAAAGCGGAGATAATTATGGAAATAGGCTCATTAATTTTTATCATATTATTTAGAATCCTTTGCTTTGACGTGCGACTTTGACATCAGTTTTTTATAGACAAATGCCATAGCGATCCAAGTGATCGGAACTGCGATCAGAAGACCGACAAATAGCGCAAGAGCGCCCAGAATGATTATGCCCAAAAAGCAAAGACATAGCACTAGCAAGTGGACTCTCTCGCCTCTAGTTATCTCCAAACTCTTTCTCAACGCTTCGATTGGGCCGTAGCCTTTTTCAATTATTAAATAAGGATACATCGAGTATTGCAGAGCCCAAATGATGCCTGGAGCGATGAGCAATATAACACCGACCATTACGATCAAAGTGTAAATGATTGTTGCAAAGATGTAATTGAAATAAGTTTTAGCGCTAGTCAGAAAATCTGAGTACTCACTTCTTTTTTTATCGATAAGATTCAAGGAGATCTTAGTAATTCCTAACGAAATGAAAGCAGAAATGAAAAAGTAAATCACATCTAGAGAGGCTTTGGCTGGCTCAGAATAAAGAGTTCTGGAGATGGAGTCGTTTAACCAACTTACAATGGCTGAGATAAGCACTAAGCTGATCCAAAACCAAACATTGCCCCAGACTGATTTCCAAGCAAAACTTACTGCTTCCTTGATTTCAAATTTTCTTCCAGGCATATCTTCCTTTCGTTAAATACTACATTTCTATTATATACTCTTTACTTTGAATGACTATAATTGTAATACGTATTCCCAGCCTGGTTGCCATTTGCCTATCTTGCGCCAGTCGCTGGCGAATGCCTCGTCCCAAGATTTGTTGTTTAGTATTACCTCGAGAGTCAGCTGCGGTGCTTTATGGGCAACTATAGCTATGTGTTTGCCGTCATATTTGGTTTTAATATCTTCAAGAAAAGATTCCATTCTGGCTTTGACGTCTTCATAGGATTCACCGTTTGGAAATCTTTTTTCAATATTATCTTCCTGCATCGGCTCGACAATTTCAGATAATTTGCCATTGAAATCACCGTAGTTGCATTCGCGAAGTCGCGCATCAATAATTATTGGGAATTTATCTTTGAATGATAGCTCGGCGGAGTGAACTGCACGAACTAAATCAGAACAAAAAACGGCATCAAATTGATCCGTATTTTTCGAAGGTAACTCTTTAGATTGTTCAATTCCAAGATCAGACAAATCGACATCTTTCCAACCAGATGAGATATGTTGTTCATTATCTGTTGTCGTCCCGTGAACGAAGTATGTAATTTTGACTGACATATTAGTTTTGCTCCGAGTGGATTGATCTTATATATTCTTTCAACATATTACGAAGAGTAATTTTTCCTTTTGACGACTTGAGGTAATCTTCTCTTCTGATTGCATCATATTTGTTCAAGTAAGCTTCGTAAAAAATTAAAGTGACTGGCAATCTATTCTTTGTAGATTTTACGTTGCCGCTAGCATGCAAATTAAAACGATTCCTTAAGTTTGCTGTTGATCCGACATAAAAACCGTTATCTTTTTCAGACAATAACACATATGTGTAATGGAATAATGGCGTCGCCATGTACCAGGTCAAAATCTATGATTTTGCCGCGGTACATGGCGGACTGGATGCACTTCCCTTCGAACACCTTTTAGCCTGGCTTGACCAGTTAAGGCAGGCTTTTGAAGAGAACGACAGTCCCGATTGCTCTAAACAATATCTAAAGACTTAATCTTTAGCACTTTTGCAATGCTTTGAAGTTTGTCAATTGAAAGATTAACTTCACCACGTTCAATCTGAGCGTAATAGCTAGCATTGAGGTCTGCCTTTTCAGCCACCTCTGCCTGGGTAAGTCGAGCTTTTTCTCTAGCCTTTCTGACTTTATCACCCAATCTTTTCCGAGTTGTTTCGTTATTATCGCTCATGATGTCCATATACTAACAAAAATCTATCGAAATATCCATAAGTAACTAAAAATATACTCAAAAAGGAGGCGTCATGCCAGTCCAATCACCATCATACAAAAGACACTTGGAAAATTTGCAAAATGAATTTGATGCGAAGAAATACCACGAATTGCAAAAACTCGATCTGTTTAACGAGAAAACTTTTTATAAAGTTTTCGTTGAAGATATGCTCAATGCAAAAAAAGAAATCATTATTTACAGTCCGTTCGTGACCAAATTCTGATCCGAATTCTTTAGCGATACCTTAAAAAAGCTTCGAAAAAGGAATATCTGTATTTTTATTTTCACTCGCCCTCTTGAA
>Ga0247841_10011808_pt1 | contig 11529 bp, 3 predicted proteins | sample LaCruzMarch2015__2_FD_192410 | JGI IMG/M metagenome (GOLD analysis project Ga0247841, IMG submission 192410) | Freshwater microbial communities from meromictic Lake La Cruz, Castile-La Mancha, Spain - LaCruzMarch2015_18m | ecosystem: Environmental > Aquatic > Freshwater > Lake | place: Spain...
TCATCCGTAACGCTCTGGTGGCCAACCCGGATATTTTCGGATCGGCCGTGGCTTTTGAACCCTACGCCTTCGATCCCCAGTCCCGATTTTTAGCGCCTTACGGCTGCCGGCAGGGCGCGGATATCCGCCAAACCTGGCTGGGTAGCGACCAATTCCCGTATTTTGACGAGGACTGGTATATCCTGCCCAGGGAACTCCGGCACCCCATGTGGAGCGAACCGTATTACGATGAGGGCGGCGGCGAGATTATTATGGCCACGTATTCCGTGCCATTTTACCGCACACCAGACGGACAACGGCAACTCCAGGGAATTGTTTCGGCCGATATCGCGCTGGACTGGCTGGTCAACATCGTCTCATCGGTATCTTACCTCAAGACCGGGTATGCTTTCTTGATTTCGCAGAACGGTGTGTTCGTGACGCATCCCGACAAGCGCTTGATTATGCGTCAAAGCATATTCGACCTGGCCGAGGGCGCCACCAACGCGCATCTGCGGCAAGTTGGCCAGGCCATGGTTCGCGGCGGCACGGGCTTTGTGCGGCTGGAAAGTCCGTTCCTGGGCAGGCCTTCCTGGTTGTATTACGCGCCATTGAAAACACCGGGCTGGTCATTGGGCGTGCTTTTCCCGGAAGATGAACTGTTCGCCGATGCGCGGCGCATGGGCCGCAACATTCTGCTGATCGGCCTGGTGGGCTTCGTCGTCCTCTTTTTGATCATCGTGCTGATTTCGGCCGCCGTGACCCGACCCATCCGGGCTCTGGCACGGATCACGGCGGAAATAGCACACGGCAACTTGGATATCAAATTGCCGCTGGTCAAAAGTCATGATGAAGTGGGCGAGCTCTCTTTCGCCTTCGACAACATGCGCGGGGCCCTCAAGGAGTATATCGCCGGTCTGACGGAAGCCACCGCCGCCCGGGAGCGCCTGGAAAGCGAACTCAAGATTGCCCGTACGATTCAAATGAGCTTCCTGCCGAAGCACTTCCCGCCTTTCCCCGAGCAGGCTGAATTCGATCTCTTTGCCCGACTGGAGCCCGCCAAGCAGGTCGGCGGCGATCTTTACGACTTTTTTCTGCTCGACGACAAGCATCTGTTCTTCAGCATCGGGGATGTCTCCGACAAGGGCGTGCCCGCGGCGCTTTTCATGGCCGTAACCAAGACGCTGATGAAAGGAATTGCCATGCAGGGCGGACTCAGTCCCGCCGAAGTGCTGGAACACGTCAATCTGGAATTGTGCAAGGAAAACGATTCGATGATGTTTGTGACCGTCTTCTGCGCCGTGCTCAATTTCCACACCGGCGCGCTGGTGTATTCCAACGCCGGCCACAACCCCCCGCTGATCCGACGCGCCGGCGGACAGCCGGCGGCGTTGCCCTTGCCCAAGGGCATTATCCTGGGTACGTTCGAGGAAGCCCGCTATACGACCGCCTCCCTGACCCTACACGCCGGCGATACGCTGGTGCTCTATACCGATGGCGTAACCGAGGCCATGAATCCGAACCAGGACTTGTATTCGATGGAGCGCCTGCGGGAAACGGTGAGTGGCGTCAGCGATCAGCCCCCAAAAACCATCGTGGACGCTATCTTCCAATCCGTCCGTGCTTATGCCGCCGGCGCGCCGCAGTCCGACGACATCACCGTCCTGACCCTGCATTATCACGGCTGAAATTGCGCCGCTATCATTCCTGCCTTAATTAAATCTGGATTTCGTCCTTCCAAGGAAGGACGATCGCAATGACTATATTAAAAAATAGTCTGCAAGTGTTGGCAGGGAACGGCGCCAATCCGGCGTGCCCGGCATGCCTCGCACCGCCACTCACAGGTTTTAAAACCAGGCAAAGCGGGCCGACTGCGGCAGCTACATCGTTTCCGTATCAATCCGGTTTTTTCAATAGCGATCGGTTCGAAACCCAGGTGGAACGCCGGTGAATCGGGTTTGAGACAATAGTTATCTTTCGCCGGATTTACAAACAAAGGGTCGGCGACTAAAGAGTTTTTATCAAATCCGGCCTTCTGCCATGCGGCCAGGTCCAGGCTCAACCTGTTTCCCCGCATTGCGCTGCCCCACCGGAAGCTGTTGCGCATCGCATGGTCGCCGTGATAATACAGGTTGCGATCACTGCGGAGCACTTTGCGGCCGAGCGCGATATCAAAAATACCATGCCCCAGGCAATAAAAAATATTCCGCGCGAATTCCAATCCGGTTGAATTTTCGGCGTAGTTGGCAACCGTCATCTGGTCGTGACCGCCGCCGATAAATATATTGTTGAAAACCTTATTATCCTTGCCGCCCTGGATCATAATGCCGCCCCAGGAATTACGATAGGTCAGGTTATGACTGATCGTATATCCGCCCGCAAAGGAATCCAGGTAGATTCCCCAGGCGCAACACACTTCAATCCCCATATCCGACGAATATCCGACATTATCATGCACCAGATTGTAGCGGATCACGCTATGGCTCCGGAATTCACGGTCATGTTGGGTTACCTCAATCCCGCCGGTATCATATGTTTCCAGGTTGGTATTGAACACTTCATTGTATTCGATGACATTATGCTGGCCGGGGTTTTTCAGGGAAATACCGTAGCGCGACATGTCATGAACCAGGTTATGGGAGATGAGGTTGCCGCGGGAACCCGGTCCATGCAGAACGACGCCGCCGATATGCTTGTGCACCTGGCCGCAATGGTGGATGTGATTATCCGCAATGGTGTTCTCGGCGCTGTTGAAGAGCGTGATGCCGCCCTCCCCGCCGTAAGCCGCATCATTGCCTATGATCGCATTCCGCCGGCCGCCGAAGAGGTAGACCGCATAGTCGCCGATATTGCTAAACCGGCAGTTTTGGACGGCGCAATCGTCCGCCGACTGAAGATACACAACGCCATTATTACCCATCCCCCATCCGATGCACCCATCCGGCGAATAATCGGTCTCGCACATGGCCAACCCTGAAAGTCGAATGAACCGGACCGGATTATTATCCATGCCCGTAAAATGAAAGAGGCGGTTAAGTCGCGGCGCGATTATATCCGATGCCGGCGCCCGCTTTGGGCCGGGCCAGAAATACAGCACGCCGGTTTTCCTGTTCAAATACCATTCTTCCGGAGAATCCAGTTCCTCAAACACATTTTCCACGAAGAAACGGTCGCCGGTGGTCAAGGCGGTGACACATTCCTTGCCGCCAATTTGAACGGTATGCGATTGCTCGTCTACACGTTTAAGCCGGGTAATCTGCATGTAGGCAATGCAGCCCTTACTTGGATAAATGTGAATTTCGGCGTCCGACGCCCTGGCCCACACAGGCTTGACATCGCCCGCCCGGTAGGGAAACCGTGTTTTGCCGTAAGAATCTTTAAAGAACGGTAGCATCATTAATTCCCGGGCCTGGGCCTTGCTGAAATCCCGCGCCCGCATCAACAGCAGATGACCTTTGCCGGATGACTTCGGCCACGGCTCGGCGCCGGGCTTCCAGCCGGCATCAGAACAGAGCGCAAACGCATCGATAAAAATCAGGCCGCCCTGGTTGTTGCGCCAGGTTAAGGTATGCACCCCCCTGCTCACGGACAAGCGGATACAACGGGCCCACTTAAATTTAAGGCAATCATCCGTATCCGGAAGATTCGGCAGCGGGATCGGAGCCTGATCGTCAAGCCGGATACTGGTTCGGCCGCTCATGTCTTGAAAGCCACATGATTTGTTATCTCCGGAATACAACATCCATAAATCATAATGGCCGTCGGCAGGAATCTTGATCTTATATTCCAGTTCGTCACCCGCGCGCGATATACAATGCACGGGAAGACGCCTGTATTTGGATTCATCGCTTGCCTTTCCCGCATAAAGGAATCCGCTGCGATAAGGATTTTTAGGGTCCACGTTAGGATAGCGGGCCCGAATTTGCCTTTTGCCGTCCGCAAAAAGCGACCGGAAATGCCAACGGCCGCGCTTGACCTCGGGCAGAGCGGTCGACAGTATTTCCCCTTTATAAGGTTGCCATCCGGTGATTTTGCGGCCGCCGCTCAAAATCGGCGTTTCCCCGGGATAGGCTTCATAGGTAATCGGACATTCCCGGCTGCCGGAATCATCCGGCGTAAAAACGATCGCTTCGGGAATATAATATTTGCCGCCCCGCAGGCGGACGGTGATCGGGCCGGGCAATTTTCCGCACGCCTTCTTGACGCGGCGAATTGCATCGCGCGCCATGGTCAGCGTGGCGAATGGGCCATCCGTGCGATCCCGGTTGGGCACGGGCAGTTTTCCGGACCATTGATCGTTGCCCTGTGGTGATACAAAAAATATCGTCTTGCCGATGAGTCCGGCTAATTTTATTTGTTTTATAATTTTCGTTTTCATATCCCTACATTAAATCTATTACATAATGTGTGCCTAAAAGGAGAGGTTTTTCAGGATCGACTAAACAATATTTGAAAGCATCAAAAATGTAGTGCCAAGAACTTTTTTACCCCCGTAAATTCTTGATTATAAACGGTTGATTTTTTTAACTGTTGAAGATGAGCTATAAAAAACAAGAAAATGGCCAAGGTAGGAGCACAATTCCGCTGGCACGATAACTCGCCTCGGCGTGGCGAAGCTCCCACGCAATTTGGGTTGCCACCCAAGAAGTCAGGTTCGGGCAGGACAATCTCCGCAAACATTTCCGGAGAGATATTGGCGGAGCTATCTGCCTGGGCACCCAGAAAAAATTACCGATACCAGATGTCCCGGCAGTGATAGCAGCCCCGGGTTAACCCAGTAGCCAAAAAATCAGCATTGACTAAAAATTGGTTTGGACGCGCTTCAATGGAAACCGTAGATTGTGCCCTGATTGATACGCTCATACGCACCCATGTCCACCGTTCCGTACCGGATGCGCGTTCTCCCGTCCAAGTCAACCGCGGTATTCATCCAGTCCTCATTTGAGCCCCTGTTGATGCAGAACGAGCTGGGGGTAAGCCGGTAATTCCCTCCCGCAAAGTCCTTGAACTGCGGATTGGCGACAATTATGCCCGCCCCCGTGAAAGGCCCGGTGTTTGTCCCCACGCAGGAATATTGGAGTGCATTATAATTCGTGGGCGCGCAGGCGTCAAAAACATCACTAGTCCCGCTGACACCGTTTGAATAAATAATGCATGAAGATACAACTGTCCCGGGGTTTGTGCCGTCAAATCTTATCCCCGCGCCAGTTGTTGCGAGGTTGCTGTTTATGTTGCCCGCAATCGTACAGCCGCTGATCGAAAGGTTTGTAGATCCTCCTTTAATAAGTATCCCTCCTCCACTGAATGACGATGCGCTATTGGAATTACCGGTAATGAGACAATTACGCATCCGCCCTGACCTGCCGGGAGCAAACGATATTCCCAGTCCATTTGAACTCACTTCGCTGTTAAACAAGGAAAAATTTGTGATTGAGACGCCGATAGCATTTTTTGAGTTACTCCTGTTATTTATAATCCTGCAATTATCCATCCTGGCTTCTCCGCCCATACCGGCAGATGCCGAAATGTATACAACACTATCTGCGCTGGAATTTGTATTACCTATGATCAACGTGTTGTATACACCGCATTGAATGCCCGCAGAGCCATTGACTTGTAGTTGCAGCGCGCCTGAATGTTGATTAGCCAGGTTATATGAAATCACGCAGTTCGTTATTGTTCCGCCAAGAGCGTAAACACCGCCAACGTAACCGCACCGGTTCATAGTAACCGTGCAGTCCCTCATCGTGGTAGGAGGATCGGTCATAAACACACCGCCGGCAAAACCCTCGTAAGCGACGAGCCGAATCTTGTATAGATTGTAGCAAATCGTGCTTGATTGCAGCCTGGCCCCGTTACCCATATAAACGCCGCAGCCGTACGCACCTGAACCGCCCGCGACATCGATGGTCGAATAAAGCATATTGTTACTGATGACACAACCGGAAACCAGACTGCCCGCGTTTTGGATATGTATCCCGGCGCCGCCACCTATGTATTGCAAGCCATTTGTCGCGATATTTGCATGGATCGTGGATACCGTTACCGTACCCCCTGACAAATTAATGCCCCCGCCCCCGGATACTTGACTATCCCCGGACAGTTGAATGAAACGATTATTGCGGACAACGCAATTGCTCATTGTCCCGGAAGTTATCAGCGCACCACCGCCTCCTATGGTGCTTGCGGTTCCTAACACCGCCCCGTTTGAAAGAGTTAAACCGGAGACCAGGGCCATCGAGTTGCTCAACAGGAGACAGCGGTTGGTAATCGGATTACCGAAGGCAAAGCCGCCATTAATGACTGTGTCTTCCGGCCCATGCCCCTCGGCGCTCCGCAGGATAATGCCATTCGTGATGACGATCTGATTGGTGAGCACATAGACCCCGTTGGATACCCAGACCGTATCGCCGTCAACAACGGCCTTATCCACCGCCCATTGGATCTGGGTCGCCGCAATTGACCAATCGGTGAATTCCCCCGTGTTTGTCCCTCCCGGTGTCCCGGGCGCCACGACATACCGATCCGCGCGAACAACAAGGACACCGAGCCAAAGCAGACAGGCAAGCATTATTAAAACACGAGGTGTGTTGCGCGATTGTAATAAATTCATTTCGACGACTCCTTTCCTTCTCACGATGTTTTCGTTTTTTCAGCGATCCAACGTGAGTTCGCCAAACCGAAGCGGCTCATAACCATCGGTAGTAAGCGTCGGGTTCCACGCCAGCGCCGGGGCCTTCTCCGGATAATAACGGATTATATTCATGTAAAGCGTGTTGCCGGGTTGCGCTTCGCCTGGAAGCAATTTGGCAAACGGCAAGGCCAGCAGCACTTCCCAGCGGTTGGATGACGAGTTCACGTTGGACCGCACCACCGCGCCACTGTCCCATTCGCGGGATGCCCCTCCCACGGTAACGTCCACGTGCCGCGCTTGCGAGTCGATCCATATATCGTTATACGGCGCGCTCCGCCCGCGGCCGAAGCAGAGCTGCCACCATTGCTCGCCGCCGGCACCCGTCGGCGTGTTCGTGCTCGTATCCTCCTGCAACCGCAAATAAAGGTATCGGCCATCGTGAAGGGCCCGGGCTTCAAGCCGGCGCGCCGTCGGTTCGCCTTTCAGCAACGAACGCCAGTTGCCCAGGACTTCCGCTTTTGACCAATCCACCTTGACCGGGTCCCCGTCGGGCGAGACGCCGGTTATCCGTACGGCGCGTCCGCTTTGCAGGGGGAATTTATCTTGCCGGGATTTAAATTCCAGGTAATCCTTCCGCCCGGCTTGCATGCGGTTCCACACGCTTTTTTCGAAGAGCGCCACGCGCTTCTTTTCCATCTCGGTTTGCGCGGCATTCTTTGCCTCCGCCATCAGCTTGCCGAATTCCGCCATGCGCTCCGCGGTACCCAGCCGCCCCCAGGCAATATCGGGGGTCTGATATCCGAAATAGCGCGGGTCAAAAGTATAATTGGCCGGATCGCAATACACCCGCTCAATTGCCTCGTAGAGCTTTTGCATCGGGCGCGCGGCGGCGCCATAAAAGAGCGTGAAAAACTCGTCAATCAGCTTATCGCCGTCCAAGGTCTCGTCATACGCCATTTTGAAGGTAAGATACATTTCCAGCAGGTTGGCGTTAAGACACCTTCGAGCGGGTCCAGGCTCTTTCCTGGGCATATATGCCGGTTCGGCAAATATTCCCCGGAAACCGCGCTGGTGATAGTCGGCCATCTGTTTGACCATATGATGGGCCATAAATCCGGGGAAAAAGGGGTTCGCGCGGCCGGGTTCATGAAAATACAGCCAGAGATATTTGGGGCGCACTCTGGATTCTTCATCCCACTTGTTTAAAAGGTCGGTTACCGCCCGGTCCTGGGCGGGAACAGGACGCAACTGGGCCTGGATGCAAAACGTAATCGCCACATTGGGCTCCAGGTGCTCCCGGGTCGGCGGATAGTAAGTCTGATGATACGCAAACATCGTCAGATATTTGCCCGGATGCGTCTTGCCGACCTCTTTGGCCACTTTGTTCACAAAATCAAATATGTAATCGCTGTTCTTGTCGTCAAAGTAAAACCATTGCTTGCGCCATTTATTACAGGGCGGCTCTTTATGGATAAGTTTCCGGCATTCAGCGCATTGGCACATTTTGTCCTGGCTTTCACTGTCCATGGGTCCCAGGGAAAAATAATCGCCGGCAGCCGATTCTCCGCTTTCCGCTTTTCCTGTATCAAAATACGCGTTCGCCCGGCGAATGACGTTCGAAATAAATCCCGCGTCGGTGTAACACAAGTTGGGATAGTACTTCATCGGATAGCCGTCACCTGAATAAGTCCCTCCTCCGCCCGGGGTAAAGACAGCCACAAAAGGCTTGCGCTTGTCGCGCAGTTCTTCCGGCATATCCTTGTCATACCCTTTGGCAAACCATTCCGGATGGTCTTTCAAGTGCCGAAAGTAATAATGATAAAAAGCGTGATTAGCGGCATATGGCTGGCCGCCCATGCGCCAGCGATGCGCGAACAAACGGCCTTCCCGATCCGGCAGGCGCGGCCCCGGTTCATCGCAAAGATCCGCGGGCACCGACGCAAATTGATACATCTCTCTCCACTTCATCGCCGGAGCGCGCCGCACCTCCGCGCCTTTGACGGCAAGGGTTGCTTGCCGGGGGCAGACCAGCCCCAATTCCGTGGGCAAATACCAGCGCACGCCGCAACACCGCTCCAGGAAATCATAAACCGCGTAACAGGTGGCCTGCTCATCATATTGATCGGGGAATGTGCGCTCATTGGCATAATCCATGCGGACGGGATCTTCCTTGTCCTTGCCCATCAGGATCAGCGTGTCCGGCAGGAAGCGGATCAGGTATTCCTGGGTCTTGAAGTCCCTGTTGCTCAAGCCCAGCGCCTGCGTGGCCTTGCTTGCGCCCACCAATATGCGCACGCCCTTGACCGCTTCCGCGTCACTTACCACCGGCAATTTCGCGCCGCTGATCTTCTCGATATGATACTGCAGTTCCACCGCCGCCAATTGGGCTGAACGGCTCGCTTCCTTGCCGATCACGATCGTGGCCGCCGACACGCCGTCTTTGGTCAGAAGCAATTCGGCGCCCTCCTGGTCTTTCCCGGCGGCGTAACCCGTGTTCAGGCATGCCGTTGCCATGAAGATAAGGCCGATGGGAATAAACAAAGTTCTGTGTTTCAATGCGAAATTCACGTTGAATTGAACAGACATATCGGACCCTCTCTTTAGACGCTTGATTCACCGAACAGAACATTACCACGCCGGCCCTGCACAGTCCATGATTTTTGGTTTGGCGCAGCTATGGACACGGCTGCGTCATGCTTCCCCACAAACGCCACGTGAGGGCACGTGGCCTACAAAAAACGGCCATAATTGTAGGCCCGGTCCCCTGACCGGGCGCGGGTTAACCAAGAATGACGCAGCCCTGGAGCTATGGAACAACAGAAGCCGTGTCGTCATACGTTAAAGCAATATTATCAACGGAGATGCGGGCGCCCGGTGAAAATGACAGCACAAATACAAAACTTGTCGCATCTTTCCTTTGCGCCGAGACTGTACCCTCATATCTTGTCCACTCAGAAGTCAGCCGCAACTCGCCGGGAGAATGAGCGTTGCCGCTTGTGCAAATATTACGCCTTGGCGAGGAGCCATACTCATAGATCGCAAACCTCAAAAACGGATGTTGGGTGGCACCAGGCAATGTTTCCCCTTTTGCCCATAAACTCCAACGGTAAACATTGCCAGAGTTCATTTCCTCGGAAGTGCAAACATGTAATGAGCCTTGCGCCAGTTCCACTTGAAGATATCTCTTTCCACCATCGGGAGCGCCGCCATCGGTTATTATCCGCACCTTGCCGGGCGATGTATTGTCATTGATTATCCATCCTGCCGCCCACGAGTTTGACGCAATGTCAAAGCCCTTTTTGCGCAACAAGGACTCATTGCCGGCGTGGCCGGCCGGCGCTTCAAAGGAACCGTTTTGCATGCGATATGTTTTCCTATATTGCTCGTGCCCGGCCTGCATGCGGTTCCACACGCTTTTTTCGAAGAGCGCCACGCGCTTTTTTTCCGTCTCGGTTTGCGCCGCGATTTTGGCCTCCTCCATCAGTTTCCCGAATTCCGCCATGCGCTCTTTGGTGCCAAGTTTTCCCCAGGCAATCTCCTTCGTCTGATAACCAAAATAGTTAACAGGATCAAACGCATAGTTGGCCGGATCGCCATATACTTGTTCAATCTTCTCATACAACGTTTGCATCGGCCGGGCGGCGGCGCCATAGTAGAGCGTGAAAAACTCGTCAATCAGTTTGTCGCCGTCCAGCGTCGGATCGTCGGCCAGCTTGTAAGTGACATACAGCTCAAGCTGGTTGACGATGGGCGCCCGCCTGGCGGCGTTGCCTTGCCCGCCACCAGGAAGATATGCTGGTTCGACGAATATTCCCCGGAAACCGCGCTGGTGGTAGTCGGCCATCTGTTTGATCATATGATGGGCCATAAATCCGGGGAAAAAGGGGTTCGCGCGGCCGGGTTCATGAAAATACAGCCAGAGATATTTGGGGCGCACCCTGGATTCTTCATCCCACTTGTTTAAAAGGTCGGTTACCGCCCGGTCCTGGGCGGGAACAGGACGCAACTGGGCCTGGATGCAAAACGTAATGGCCACATTGGGCTCCAGGGGTTCCCGGGTCGGCGGATAGTAAGTCTGATGATACGCAAACATCGTCAGATATTTGTCCGGATGCGTCTTGCCGACCTCTTTGGCCACTTTGTTCACAAAACCAAATATGTAATCGCTGTTCTTGTCGTCAAAGTAAAACCATTGCTTGCGCCATTTATTACAGGGCGGCTCTTTATGGATAAGTTTCTGGCATTCGGCGCATTGGCACATCTTGTCCTGGCTTTCACTGTCCATTGGCCCCAAGGAAAAATAATCGCCGGCGGCCGATTCTCCGCTTTCCGCCTTGCCCGTATCAAAATACGCGTTCGCCCGGCGAATGACGTTCGAAATAAACCCCGCGTCGGTGTAACACAAGTTGGGATAGTACTTTATCGGATAGCCGTCACCTGAATAAGTCCCTCCTCCGCCCGGCGTAAAGACAGCCACAAAAGGCTTGCTCTTGTCGCGCAGTTCTTCCGGCATATCCTTGTCATACCCCTTGGCAAACCATTCCGGATGGTCTTTCAAGTGCCGAAAGTAATAATGATAAAAAGCGTGATTAGCGGCATATGGCTGGCCGCCCATGCGCCAGCGATGAGCGAACAAACGCCCTTCCCGATCCGGCAGGCGCGGCCCCGGTTCATCGCAAAGATCAGCGGGCACCGACGCAAATTGATTCACCTCTCTCCACTTCATCGCCGGCGAGCGCCGCACCTCCGCGCCTTTGACGGAAAGGGTTGCTTGCCGGGGCCAGACCAGACCCAATTCCGTGGGCAAATACCAGCGCACGCCGCAATACCGCTCCAGGAAATCATAAACCGCGTAACAGGTGGCCTGCTCGTCATATTGATCGGGAAATGTGCGCTCATTGGCATAATCCATGCGG
>Ga0247841_10011809_pt1 | contig 11529 bp, 9 predicted proteins | sample LaCruzMarch2015__2_FD_192410 | JGI IMG/M metagenome (GOLD analysis project Ga0247841, IMG submission 192410) | Freshwater microbial communities from meromictic Lake La Cruz, Castile-La Mancha, Spain - LaCruzMarch2015_18m | ecosystem: Environmental > Aquatic > Freshwater > Lake | place: Spain...
GCACATTATCTTGTCGAGAAGTTTTTGGTCTTGCTTTGCCACGCGATAGTAATTCCAATTGAGCGGGCTGATGCGAAAAGCCCTGAAAAATGGGCTTGTGCATGTGAATGTTGAATCCACAAATGGTTTTGCAATCTTCTTGAATTTTTCGATATTGGAAAAAGTTGTCACCATACCACCCGCGCGAAACTTGGCAAGAAGTGTTTAAAAAGGGTGTGGCAAAACGGAGAAAAACAAGCTATCCGCTTATCCCAAATTGGCAGCCTATCCAGTTATCCTTTTCAAATAGGCGTTCACTTCCTCTTTGACAGGAAGGAGGAGGATGTTCTTGTTGTTCACCTCCATCTTGAGCGCGACCGCAAGCTTGGAGGGGGAATTGAGCGCGCGGCGGAAGTCCTCCGCCTCTTCAAGCGTCTTGAACACGATTATGGTGTGCCCTTTTGGCACTGTGGCAAGCGCGCGGTGGGCAACGCGCTCGCGCGGCTCCTCCATGATGTGGAAGTAGATTTCCTCGTTGCCAAGCACGGCCTTCACATCGCATTCCGGGATGGCGTCGATTTTTGAGAATTTCACCGCATTGTTCACAAACACGTTGCGCAGCACCCTGTACACCATGAGATACCGGACCGAATGCCCGCTCTCCTTTTCCCACGACGTCTTGCCCCAGTAGTCAAGCTCGTCTTTTACCTGCCCTTCCTCGCGGAGCTTGGAAAGCACGCGCTCGAGATTGAAGTCACCTATCAATATGGGCTTGCCGTTGTAGGTGAGCTTCCGGAATCCGCTTTTCAGCTCATCTGCGCGCAGCGGCATCCACTTCCACGAATAGCCCGCATTGACATTGTCAAAAATCTCAAGCAATGTCTCGCGCTTGAGGGGTATCTTCACAGTAGTCAGTGGAGGGAAGTCCGGGATGTCAAGCCCGTAGCGCAAAATCTCCGGGCGGCGGAGTATGGTCCCGATGCCGAAAACCAAGAGTGAAACAAAGCCGAGTATCACCACGGTCGGATTGTCCCAGATGTTCTTGCGCGCATAGTATTCTGCCTTGAAGGCCTTGCTCCATCCGCCTGTTGAAAAGGTGAATGTGTGCGTGCCGGGCGAAATCTTCCCGGCATAGGAATATGCAAGCTGGGTGGCACTCCCTGTCCGTGCCATTGACGACTGGGAATACTGCTGCTCTCCTGACTTGTCCATTGCGACAGACAAAGTCTGCGGGCTTATGGGCCTCCCTCCCGCCGAGATTGAGAAGGCAAACTTCCCGTTTTGCCAATCGGCGGATGGCATGCCGATGTCAAGATTGGCCACCGTGAGCATGGTGGCTGCATAAACCTTGTCAACCGAATCGACTATCATGAGCTCATAGTTCCCAGGCTCGGCATTCACCGAGAAGTCCACGGATTTTTCTATCGTGGGATTGGTGAGCCCGAGCTCGAACTCGGAGCGCTGGAGCTCCACCCCGTCCTTGTACATGCCAACGAACAGCTTGACCGGCGTCGGGTCGGATTCCTTGAGGGCAAGGTTAAGGCGCGTCTTCACGCCGGAAAGATAGAATGGCACTGCCACCGGGTCGCGGGGGTAAATCTCCCCTTTCTGGGCCTTTTCCACACTGAAAAGCGAGAACGAGCGGGATGGCACGCCATTTGCATCCACAACCGTGGTGGAGAGGCGCATGATTGCCGAATCTCCGGAGAAAGAGGAGGTGTAAAGCGAAATGATCTCTTTTTCAGAAGGGGACCTTATGCTTGCGGCTGCAGAGGCGAATGGGCCGATCCAGCGCTCCTCGAAGATGAGCCTTGATATGTCGGTGATCGCCTTCTCATAGCCTTGCGAGTCCGAGTCGGTCACCCACCCCCCGTCCAGGAACTGGGGGATGAATACCATGGACCCCTTGCCCAGGCGCACCATGGAGGCGGAGCCGTAGAGCATGCCCTGGGAGGACATTCCGGATGCGCCCTTGCCCGGAGAGGCAGTGTATTGCGCATCATAAAGCATGAAGCCTTCCCTTGACTCTGGCCTGCCTTTTATGAACTGGATGTCGCTGTTTCCAACCTTCACCGTGCTGCCGGTTTTGTCAAGCGCAAGCGTGTCAAATGGCATGCCGATGTATACAATGTCCACCCCGCGGGACAGGAGGGACTTGAAGTTTGAGCCGGAATTGCCTTCGAGCAGCTCCAAGGGGAAGTAGCCAGTAGGCACGAGCAAAAGCGCGCCCTCCGGGATGGTGGAAAGCGACTCTGTGCCTATCTCATTCACTGATATGCCCTGCTTGGAAAGCCGGTCCACAAGCCCGGAACGGAATAGGGGGTATGTATCCGCGCTTTCACGCGCGTGCTCGAGAATGAACACCTGCGTGAGGGGCTTTTCGCGGAAAAGCTCTGCGGAAATGTTTGCTTCTGTGATGTTTTTGGATTCGAAGCTGATGAGAAAAAATGCGATGTTGGAGGGGCTGCCGACCTGCCCGACGGAAAGGATGCGGCTCTGGTCGACCGCAGTGGAGTATTCGCCGCTGAAGGCAGGGGTTTCTGCAGACGGGGGGACCCCGCCTTGCTCGCCGCCATACATGATAAATATTGAGGCTATCCCAAGAAAGAAAAGCAGGAAGAGCGCGGCTGCGATCTTGACTGCGATGCCCAATGAGCCGGAAGGTTTTGCGGGAATGCCGGAAGGCTGCGCAGGAGAGGGAGATTGCTTCACCTGGGCAGCGCGCGCCGCCTCGCCCCCTGAAAGCGGCTTTCTGCCCTTGAGAAACGACTGGAGGCTGTCCCGTATGCCCTCGGCAGGCGTCTCGGCTTTTTTCTTCACCGCAAAGCTCCTGGTTGCGGCAAACTTCTTCCTCACGTCGAAGACATATGCCTTTTTTGATATCTTGAGCTTGAGGCTTCGCTCGAGGGGATTGGGCGTGGGCGCATTCCCACTGCCAGATGCACCCTTGTTTTCCGCCATGCAAATACCTTTGCCAAAAAAGGGCTACCCTTTTGACTCTATGTACCCCTCTGTCACCAGCTTGTTCAGCATCTGCTCCACGCGGCCCTCAGGCACATTGTAGACCTTTGAGAAGTCCGCGATGTTCACCTCGCCCTTGTGCTCGGAGAGCCATTCCTGTATCTTAAGCGCAAGCACGGAATCGGAGAACGTCTCAAGCGCGCGGAGCTTGAGCGTGAGGTCGTCGTTTCTGCCCTTCAGCTCGAAATTCTCCTTGGAAATGGAAGAATTGCCCTCGTTTGCATCGCGCAGCTTTTTCTGCAGGGATGCGAGTTCGGCTTTTTGGCTGTCATATAGCCCAAAAAGCCGGTCATACTCGACGGATGAATACTCGGTCATGTCCGAAACCGCAGCCTCGAGAAGCTGGTAGATGTCCTGCATCTTCACAACATAGCAGTCTTCGATGATTGTGAGCAGGTTGAGGAAATGGCGCAGCACCTCTATCCTGCGCCTTTTGGGGCTGGTGGAAGGCATGCAGGTGTATTTTGCCTCGATGGAATTCGGGAGGAAAGAGACCATGGAGAACAGGAACGGGTTTTTCTGGATGTCCCGCGACTCCACGTTGAGGACAATGAGCGCGTCCTTGTCGGCGCTCATCTCGAGGAACGAGAGCTCGGACAGCCGCTGGGAAATTTCTGATGGCGCCTTGGTCCTCTTTGCAAAAATGCGGAAGCCGCCCACAGTGGGCACGTTCGGCATCGGCGCGGTGGCTGGCGAGGACGGAGTGGCGCCCTTTGGCGTGCTTTGCGGCTGGTTTGGCATTGCCATAACAAAAACCTGTTTCACTTCTTTGCCTGCTTTTTGCCGGATGGCTTTTTCACAGCGGGCATCTTTGCTTGCGCCCCAGCCGCGCCGACGAGCGCGGGCGTGTGCGAAGTGATGATGGGCATGCCCACCAGAAGGGCGGCGAACAGGAGGCCCACCAGAACGGCATATGCTGAAAAGCCCGTCGTGAAAATGGGCAGGAACACCAGGAGAACCAGCACAATGCCTGCAATCACCATGTATACCGCAAGGTTCCGCTCATACCCCTGCCTTTTCTTCTTGTGGGCCTCCAGGTCCTTTTCGCAGACAACAAGCTCGTTGTTCTTTGCAATGTGGAGAGACTGCTTGGCCCACCTTATGAAACGTATGACTGCGTCATCCGCCACCGCGTGCCCGTGCGGCACTTCCTGACTGCAGATTATGCAAACCCTTGCCATTTTTACACCTCTAAAGCAAGCCCAGAGCGCTTTTGCGCAAAGGCAAGCCGTCCAATCATGCGAGCACTACCTGTGTTATCTCCCGGTTGTTCACGCCCAGCCTTGTGAAGTCGGCCTTGGAAAAAACATTGATGATTGTGCTTTCGTCCACGCCGATGTCATGGAGGAACACTGAAATGTCCGCCCTCTGCACGCCATAGCGCTCAAGCATTATCACGAAGGAAATGACGTCGATGTGCCGGTTGTTCTTGTCGAACATGGAGGTGATATCGGCCACGCGGAGCTCATCTAACTTGAATGTGCGCAGGCGGCGCCTCAGTTCGTCTTTGGTGAAGAAAAGGGTCCGTGCCATATCATTCCATCCATGATGGGCCAGCGGCAAAGCCGCGATGGCCAGTCTTTCCAGCTAACTCTCCTGGTTGACGATGCTTTTTTGCGCAGGCGCCTGCGCGCGCAATATGTGATCCGAGATGTCGTCGTCTCCCAGCTCCATCTCAAGCTCGTCGGCCTTGGAGAACACATTGACAACCGTGCTGTCCTCAAGCCCGAGCTCCTTTAGGAAATTGCCTATGTTGCTCCTTGCAATCCCGTACCGCGTGAGAAGCACCACGAACGATGCGATTTCCATGCGCCTGCCCTTCTTTGAGAAAAATGAAACGACCTCGTCGGACTGCTCCTCGTTCATCCCATAGGCACGCAGCTTCTTCTTCAGCTCGTCCTTCTCGAACGATGTGGAACGCGCCACGCCCTCCAGGGACATTTCCTCCCGGGTCAGCACCCCTTCCAGGTCCAGGAAGAACTCCTGCATGGGCTCCTCGCCCTCTATCTTGTCAAGCATGAAAGTCTCCGAGAAATCCGCGGTCGTCTGGAAAGCCATGTTGACCGCAGCCTGCCCCACGCCGAGCTTTGCAATCTCCGCGCGCATGTAGTTGGAGAAGTTGAGCGTGGTCTGCAGGTAGTCCAGGTAGCGCTCGAACTTGACGCGCAGTATGAAAGTGGTGCCGACGTTCGAGAAAATCGCCTCGGAAATGTCGGTGGGGTTCTGGGATGCGACAATGAGGCCGAACTGGTATTTCCTTCCCTCGCGCACAATCATCACGGCGTCGGAATTGTCGTCCTTGGCTATTTTCCATGCCTCGTCCAGCACCACAAGGAGCCTCAGGCCCTTGGTGGAGGACCAGCCCTCCTCGCGCATCTTCTCTTTCAGGAACTGCAGCATGGAAAGCGCGGCAAGTCCGCGGAATATCTCGTCTGGAAGGCCCGAGAGGTCAAGGTCCACCATGCCTGCGCGGGTGAGCTTTTCCAGGTCGATTGTGGATTGCTGGGCAAAGAAGTCCTCGCCCTCGCGCGTGAACGGCCGCAGGCGGTAAATCGCATTCTCAAGCTCTGCAGGGAATTCATACGAGCCTGCCTCGCTCATTTCCTCCAGGATTTTCTGCACGTCCTTGAGCGTTGGCGGGATGAGGGCTTTGCCCAATCCGTCCACCTGCAGCTTGGAGTTGAGCTTGAATTTAGCGTTGACATAGGATTTTTCAATCGCAAGCTCGGTGAGCCTGCGCTGCTCCGGGTAGCGGCTGATGTCTGTCAGGATGTCCAACGTCCTCATGATCTGCTTTATCCTGTCGTTCGGCTTCATGCCCGCGACGTCGAGAAGGTTTATCGAAGAGCCCCTGCCCAGCGAGATGACCTTGCCGCCAGTCTGCTTCACCCAGTCCTTGTACTCCCCTGCCCAGTCGATGATGAAGGAGTTCGTGCCCCATACGAAGCTTGCGCGGGTGAGGAAGGTCTTCACGAAATAGGATTTACCTGAGCCCGTGATTCCCACGATTGCGATGTGCGGGTTGGTGGTTTTCTGGAATGTCCAGTAGAACGGCACGTGGAAGATTTTCGTCCTGCCTATGAATATTGCGTTCGTGGGGTCTGCCATGAGCACCTCCTCTGGCGGCTCTGGCGGGCGAACGAAGAAGTTCCTTTTTGCCAAGTCGGTGTTGTCAAGCTCTGATATTTGCAGTCTTCCCATGGAAATCACGCTTGCCATCTTAGCCTGGCCGGCTAAATCACTGATTGCGCAAGCTCAGAGGGCGTGGGAGGAATCATCACTTCCCACTGGAAGCAGCGCAGCATCTCGTCGCCGTTGAGCAGGTCCACCTGGACATTGAGCGAGTTCGATATTGTCGCGCGCAGCTCGTTTGCCTGCGCAGTGGCTGCGGCTGTCGCGGCTTCCTTGCTCACCCCGACCGCAGTCGTCATGACATAGGAAACCAGCCCCATGGGCTTGATGCCGCGCGTGAGCTTGTTTATCTGGTTCTCCCACATCGCAACTTCCTTCTCATACCTGTCCAGCCGAAGCACGTCCGGGTCGGGCTTGTCCCGCTCGCGGGCAAGCCGCAGCTGTGCCTCGGCGTGCTTGGTCTCGATCCTGCTCCTGTGGTCAGAGACATCCTTCATGTACACCATGATTGCGAATTTTGTGACGTACTTCACCGATGATATCGCCCGCTCGAAGTATTCCGAGTAGACAATGTTTTCCTCGGTCGACTTTTCAGCCGCCGACTCGTAAATCCTCACGCCCAGGTATTTTGACGCATAATAGACGCCGCCCACGTTCTTGAGGACAACGTCGTTCGACGCAGGCACCTCAAAGCCGCCTTCCATGAGCTGGACGATGTTCCCGCGCTGGAGAATGAGGGGCACCAGCACATAGCCATACTTGTAGAACAGCACCGCGCCCACTGACCCCAATAGGCAGAGCACTCCTGCAACTATCGCCAATGCGCCATTGGACACTGTGATGAAAGAGCCCATTGCGCCAATAAGCGCCAATGCTGCGGAGCCGTATGAAAAAAATCTTATATCCACCATGCACTCACAGGCATAATTCTCCAAGCTTCCTTATAAGGCTTGCGAAAGGCACCGAGGGCTATTCGAGGAGGCCCCTGTAAAGCGAAACCAGCCTTTCGGTGCATTTTGGAATCGAGTACTCAAGCGCAGTTTTCCGCGCGCCATCGGACAGCTTTTTTCCGCCCTCGACGCATTTGAGAAGCTTTTCCGCGCATTCGCGCTCGTCTTCGGAAAACAGGTATCCGTTCTTCCCGTTGTGAAGCATTTCCTCCATCGCAGTGCCCTCAAGCACAGCAGCAGGCTTTGCGCACGCGAACGCTTCCAGCAAAGTAAGCCCCTGGGTCTCGAATTTGCTGGCAAAGACAAACGCGTCCGCGGCATTGTAGTATTCTACGAGCTTTTCCCTGGAGACTATGAAGCCCACGAAATGGAACTTGCCAGCCACGCCCAGCCTGGAAGCTTCGTGCTTGAGGCGCTCAAGATATGGCCCCTTGCCCACAATGACGAATTTCACGTTCTCATTCCGCATTATTTTTGCCGTGCGCAAAAGAAAGTCGTAATTTTTTTCCTTCACCACGCGCCCGACAGAAAGGATGATTTTCTGTTTCTTGACCCCGAGCTCCTTTCGGATTGCAACGCGGGAAGCAGTGTTTGGCCTGAACCGTTCGGTGTCGATAGGCGAAGGAAGCACAACCGACTCTATGCCATGGCGCAGCAGGCGCGCCCTCGTGTGCTGCGAGGGGGCGGTGACCAGGTCAAAGTGAGAATACAGCCATTTGAGGTATGACCAGGCGAACTTTTTGCCGAATGCCTGCACATTCGCATTCTTTGACAGGTAGTGCACCCCGTCGGGTATCATGGTTTCCACTGACGCCATGCAGGGAAGGCGCGCGCGGCGCGCAAAGCTGTATGCAGCCGCGCCCATGGTCATCATTGCCTTGGAGTGCACAAGCTGTATCCCGTGCCTCTGCGCGGTCTTTGCGGATATTGAATAGGGGAAAAGCACTGCGCGGTATTCAGGGTAGGGGGGGAATTTCACTGCGGCAAAGCGCAGCACCTCGTCGCCGGGCGCGTCAACGTAGCCGGGCGCATCAGGCGCGAATATTGCCCATTTATGCCCGGCAGCCTCAAGCCCGCGCCTGTAGGCGAGGATGGAGCTGACCACCCCGTCGGTGTTGGGCAGGTAGCTGTCGGTGAAGAGCGCGGCTTTCATAAGCGGTAAAAACGCATCTGCCTCTTAAAAACCGTTGCCTTGGCAAATGGCAGGGGGTCAGCGCGAAGGTGGCGGGAAGCGGAAAGCGTCAATAGCACAACAACACATTTTTAAACACGTGCCACCAATGGATATCCGGGATTAATATGCGATTGTTTGCAAAACCGAATGGAAATTGCCTTGGGACCCCGGAACATGGGAAGAGAATGCGCGAGTGGCATGAACACAGAGTCAAATGGAATCTGTCCAATGAAGAACATGGACAGCTCTTAAACAAAATTAAAGGTGAATTAAGACTCGGGTTCTATCAGAAAAAAGGCAAGAAACCAGAGTGATTTCCACGCAAATGATAGGGCCGAGCTTATTCTACGTTGGCAAGGCAGGAATTTTTTTCCATGCGCCAAATCCAAAGCAGCCAGCGGCATGTCAGATAAAATATGGTGAAAAAAACACAATGCGCTGGAAATGCATGTCGATTTTTACAGAAGGCCTGGATGCCCCAAATCGGCACACGGCGATGGTGGAAAAGCGGCTTGCAGGAATTGCGGCGCTGAACGTGCGCCTGGAAATCGCCGAGCATGCGAATCGGAAGACGTGCGATATTGGCGAGTTTTGCGACGGAGAGCGGCTCATCAGGGATATACGGAAGGAAAAGAAAATATACCTGTCCATTTTCCAAAGAACGATCAGAGCGATAGCCGTGAAGGCAGCGGCAATGGACGGGAACCTCTGGGACGGCGAGCTGTTCAATGCCGTTTATAATGAGGCCGAACGCGCTGGAGCGCTGGATTTCCTTTTCGGAAAGATGAAAGGCAGTTTTGCATCGCTTTTGGCCTATGACATAAGCAATGAGACGGGAATCGGCAGGGTGCACCTGGTTTTTAGCCAGGGCAGCGTGATTGCGGCCGAGGGCAACCAGGTATTTGCAACCCAGGGGGCAGAAGAGACGGACATCCGTCCGCTGGAATTCATCTCTGATCAAAACCAGGTGGTTGGCAGCATACGCGCAGCCGCCGGCAACGAGCAGTACGAACTCGGAGAATATGGCCTGGCAGACAGGCTTTTCCAGTCCGCGCTGGAAAAGGACCCGGACAATCCGGAGATATTCCATGGGGCAGGATGCGCGCTCGAGCGCCTCGGAAAGCCCGACAAGGCAATCTGGTTCCATAAGAAAGCAGTAGAGCTTGCAAAAGACAGCTCAATCCGTGCGTACTATTATCTTGACCTCGCACATGCCCGCTTCGATACGGGCGACAATGCCAAGATGCATATGGCGAAGGATGACTGCGACTGTGCAATAGCGGGAAATCCAGACGCTGCGGCATACGTGTTGCGGGCGATGATAATCCGCCGTCTGGGCATGGGCCTGGACAAGGCGCTTGGAGACTGCAACAGTGCAATAGAAAAAAGCCCGGGATATGCAGCTGCATACGAGGAACGTGCCATGGTTCTCGAAACAATGGGCCGCTACGAAGAAGCCGCCCATGACCGCATGAAATGCAATGAGATTGCGAAAGCGGGAGAGAACAGGAACCCTTAAAAACTGTTCCTTTTCTACCAAAGCCTTGTCAGCGGTCATAGGAGAGGGGAAACACCCGAACCCATTCCGAACTCGGAAGTTAAGCCCTCTTACGATGTTGCCTGTACTGCGCTATGCGCGGGAACGCGCATTGCTGCTGACACAACAAACAAATCTCAGCGCAAGCGAGGATTTGGAGAGCAGTTGAGCAGAGCTCGACTTCAATCTACAAATCCGAGCGTAAGCAGGGCGGGCAGCTAAGCCCGGTTTGGTTCCTTTGTTGTTATGCCTTCCACCAGGCAGCACTTGTTGATGCCCCCGCAGGATGATTGGCGGTTGTTAGGGCAGGAAAAGTTGCTGCAGCCAAGAAGCGGGCGGCCATTCTCGTAAAAAATGCCTATTGCCACGTTGTTTTGCATTGCCAATAAGCCAGCGGTTTTCTGGAGAAGGGAGAACCTGTCCCCCAGCTCAAAAGACCTTGATTCGAACCTGCAGGCAACAGTCATTTTTCAACCCCAATGCCTATATGGCATGGCGGCACGCAGCCGCCCAAGCGGATATTCTGCGCGACACTTTATAAATTTGACAAGCGATTTCCCAGCCATGAACATTGGCGACCTTATGCCAGGCGGGATGGGAAAGCTCAAGCCCAAGGACGAGGTTTGGAAGTACAAGAAGTACATCTGCAGCGCAAAGCTTTTGGACCTTACCGCAGGCGGCAAGATAGTGGTGCTCAACGAGGCTGAGGCGCACGAGAACGACTTGTATGCCAGCCACCGAGTGGTGCTGCAGTGCGGCAACAAGCAGGACGTGGCGATCATAGACCTTTCGCGCGACTTGGTGCAGCGCGGGGAGATAATGCTTTTCTCGGAGATCCTTTCGGAATTCGACGTCCGCGAGGGGGACAGGATAGAGATAGTGCACATGCAGCGCCCGGCATCCATCGAATACATAAAAAAGAAGATGGACGGCGGGGAATTGAATGAGAAGGAAATGGGCACGGTCATGACCGAGCTCATGCAGAACCGCCTGTCCGAGGCAGAGCTTTCATCGTTCATAACCTCGATGTACATCCGCGGCATGACCCCAGAGGAAGTGGTGGGGCTCACGAACAGCGTGGTCGCATCGGGCCAGACGCTGCAGCTTGGGCGCTCGCCGATTTGCGACAAGCACTGCGTGGGCGGCGTGGCGGGCAACAGGACGACCATGGTGGTGGTCCCCATAATCGCAGCGGCAGGGCTTTACATCCCTAAAACATCAAGCAGGTCCATCACATCCGCGGCAGGCACCGCTGACACCATGGAGACCCTTTGCTCGGTCTCGCTTCCGCTTGACGAAATGCGCGAAATCGTCCAGAAATCAAAGGGTTGCATAGTTTGGGGCGGCGCGCTCAAGCTTGCCTCTGCAGACGACAAGCTCATCAAGATCCGAAACCCTCTCTCGCTTGACCCCGAGGGCGTGATGCTCGCATCCATACTTGCGAAAAAGAAAAGCGTGGGGGCAGAGTATGTTGTGATAGACATCCCGATAGGAAAGGGAGTGAAGCTTGCAAACCAGGCAGAGGCGAAGAAGCTCGCAGACCAGTTCATATCCATAGGCAAGCGCCTCGGCATGAAAATCGAGGTGCTCATAACCGACGGAAGCGAGCCCATAGGCGTGGGAATAGGGCCTGCGCTTGAGTGCGCGGATGTTGTAGCAGTCCTGAACAACACAGGGCCTACCGACCTTAGGGAAAAATCCTGCCGCCTTGCAGGCGAGATACTTGAGATGACAGG
>Ga0247841_10011810_pt1 | contig 11525 bp, 6 predicted proteins | sample LaCruzMarch2015__2_FD_192410 | JGI IMG/M metagenome (GOLD analysis project Ga0247841, IMG submission 192410) | Freshwater microbial communities from meromictic Lake La Cruz, Castile-La Mancha, Spain - LaCruzMarch2015_18m | ecosystem: Environmental > Aquatic > Freshwater > Lake | place: Spain...
GGGAACCCTCTCCCGCGAAGTACGCGAAGGTCTCGCGAAGGACGGAAAGGGCCAACTTAGCGCCCCTTCGCGGAACCTTGGCGGCCTTTGCGGGAACCCTCTCCCGCGAAGAACGCCAAGGTTTCGCGAAGTACGCGAAGTTAACCTTAGCGCCCTTCGCGGAACCTTAGCGTCCTTAGCGGGAAACGTGATGCTCCCGCGAGGTCGGCGGCAAAAGGCACTTCCCTTTCGCACTCCACTTTTTGTACACGCGCTACACCTGATCCAGCCGCACAAACGCCATAAAATTGTTCCGGTCGATGCACTTGAAAGCCGCCTGTGGATAGGTTTCCGTCCAGGCAGGCGGGGCATTTGCCGGTTTAGTGCCCCACTTAAACTCATATCCGTGCAGCTGGCCGCCGAAATCCTCTACATAGTCCAGTTCAGCGCCGGTCTGTGTGCGCCAAAAGTATCGGTTGGCGTAGTGAAAATGGTAAGCGGAGGTTTTCAGGCGTTCGGTGATCAGGAAATTTTCCCACAGCTCGCCGGTATCCATGCGGGTAGACAAGCTGCTGAAGTTTTCGATCAGGGCATTGCGTACGCCGAGGTCGTAGAAATAGATCTTGCCCATTTTGGTCATCTCCTTGCGCAGGTTGCGGCTGAAGCCGCCGAGCCGGAAGATCACAAAGGATTTTTCCAGCAAATCCAGGTAGTGTTGTACCGCATCCCGGTTGATTTGCAGGGTATTGGCCAATTCGTTGATCGAAACGAGGTTGCCGGTTTGCCAGGCCAATAGCTTGAGCAATTGCCGTAGTTTCTCCGGATAGCGGATATTGGCCAGGGTCAGGATATCCTTGTACAAATAGGATTGGGTCAGTTCTTGCAGGTAGCGCTGCTTTTTTTGGTGGTTACCAATATTGAGCACCTCAGGATACAGTCCGTACACCAGCCACTCTTCCAATCGGAGCGCCACCTCAGCGTCGTTGGCACCCTGATGTGCCGCCCATTCTTCGGCGCTGATGGGGTAAAGCTGGAAAGTCCAGGTTCGTCCGGTGAGTGGCTCTTTGACCCGGTTGGCCAGGTCGAGTGTGGAGGAGCCTGTAACCAATATTTTCAGTTCCGGCAGCTGGTCGTGCAGCAGTTTGAGGTTGATGCCGATATCCGGCACGCGCTGGGCTTCATCGATAAAAAGCAGGTCGTAGCCCTGCACCAGCCCCTTGAGTTGTTCCAGATTGCGGCTGGAGAGCGCCTCCAGAAACGGCTGGTTATCGGCATTGATTTCCAACACTTTGCCCGAATAGTTGCGCATCAGCTCGCGTACCAGGGTCGTTTTTCCTACCTGACGGGCGCCATAAATGACCAACACTTTGTTGGATTGCGCCAGGTCTTGTGCGATGTTTTTTTGATGCAGCCTTTTTATGTGCATGAATATAAGGTTAGTTTCATGCAAATATACGCTGTTTTTGATGATTGACCAGCAGAAATAGCCTTTTTTTTGATGGATGGTTGTGTAAATGCGTTATTTTCATCTGTTTGACGGCAATCAGCGCACAATATGTTCATGCAGATTCCGGCGATGGTTCGAACCCGGCATTTGAGGAAAAAAGTAAGGCTTCAAATTTGTGCTATTGGATGTAAAGCCCCCAAGCCTCCTGATCACCGTTAAAAACATTCAAATCTACCCATCCCTGAACGCCCTGAAGTTTGCCGTTGTGGGCGTGCTGCCAAAAAAGCCAGTCCGGGCATTTTCGATAAAGTCCTCATTGTTGTTGGTGATAAGGCGGAGTGCCATCTAATCTTTCAAATAGTTGATAAAAAACTAATTATGATTCATTCAATAGCTGTAATTAGTCAAATAAAAGTGATTGCAGTTTGTCTTCTGTAGCCTTAAGCTTCAAGTTCAATTCAACTTTGTCCTTGAACTGTTTGCTGTTGGCAATGCTGGATTTTAATCGGGCAATTTCTTTTTCCAGAGCACTAACTTGCTTCCTGTAGGCAATCAAGTCTTGAATAGGCCTGGATGCCATGGATGGCTTGTCCGATAGCTGAATGCAGAAATCATGGTAAACCGCATCTATGCTCTTTTTCAGTTGAATTGTGTATTTGTTTTCTTCCGGTACGAACCAGTCTGTCTTGAAAGTCCAATCAATTACGGCGTTGTCTTCATTGATTGGATGAGGATGCTTGGTAGAAGTGGAGAGGTATACCAGGCGTTCATGTTCAACGATAAAAATAATAGGATAAGGAATGGCCTTGTCAATGATGTCCAGAACTGGCTGAATATCCTCTTTCGCTTTGAGTTCGATCCAGAATACCTGAATTTCCTTCATGTCCTTCGCTTCAAGATTTACAGTGTCAGTAGCGATTTTGTGAGTCCAGGTTATTTTAGCAATGAGGTCTGTAAAGAGTTTCTTTTGCTTTGCCGTAGTATAACTATCGAAAGCATTCTTAGGGATTACCCTATTTACTTTGGTGGTATGCGGTAAACTGAATAACTCCATTTAGCGCACGATTAAGAATGAGACGAGTTTGAAATCTTCGATGCCTTTGAACTTATCCGTCAAGGCGGTTGTGCCGCCTGATTTGAACAAGCTGAGCACTTCCTTTTCTTCTTCGGTGCGCAAGATGGTGCCGATACTTTGCTTGAGCAACAAAGAATATGCATCCATTTTATGGTATTCATCGGTCTCCTCACTCAAGGCTTTGCAAAGTGCTGTGAGCGGTTCGATCTTGCCTTTGCAGTGCATACGCACGGCGTCCAATATCTTTTTGGAGTCCAAATGATTGAGCTGCAGTTCACCGGAGTTTTTCATATACACCAAGTAGTAGGGGTGCAGCCGGTTGAGTTTGTTGATGTTTACACTTGAGTTTACGTTCTTTAATACGAAAATCACCCCCTCTGGAAGCATTTCCGTTGCTTTCACAACGGCATGGAGGCCTTCAGGAATATTCGTGAGTTCGCCATAGGTTTTGATGTAGTTGGAAAGGTCAACCCGGAAATCATTAAGGCCAAGGTCGGTGATGCTTACTCCTTCTCTCAGGTCTTCCAGGTCAATGACTTCTTCCTGGAGTTTTTGAAGCTGGATTTTGCGGTACTCCAAATCTTTCTCGGTTGTATTCAGTATGTTGTCATCGCCTGTGCCGGCCATATTGCTGATGAGCATCCGGCTTTCAACCCTTTGCTTTAAGTTGATGTATGCGTCCAGAGTCACATCGGGCCAGAAGTTGACCATGGTGATGCTCGCATTTTTTGAACCGATACGGTCAATACGGCCAAAACGCTGAATGATTCGCACCGGGTTCCAGTGAATATCATAGTTGATCAGGTAGTCGCAGTCTTGCAGGTTTTGCCCTTCGGAAATGCAATCAGTGGCAATGAGCAAGTCAATGGAATCAACAAGGCGCGGGTAGAGCTGCGCTTTGTCTTTGGATACCGGCGAAAAGCAGGTGAGGAGAGGATTGAGGTCTGCCGGAATGGTTTTAGCACTGCTGATTTTTCTCGACCCCGTGATCAATGCAGTGTGGATGCCGTACTTTTCTTTGAGGTAGCCTTGAATATGCTCGTAAAGGTAATTGGCCGTATCTGCAAATGCCGTGAAGATGATGGCCTTTTTATTGCCCGGATTGAATGGGCTTTTGATCTTTTTATCCAACAAGCCAATGAGCTGCTGCAGCTTGTAGTCTTTTTCGCCCCGGATGTCCACAATGCTGCTCCAAATGCCATGCAAAACGATGAGGTCTTCGTTCAAATCTTCCCGCCATTTGCGGGTGTCCATATCCGCGATATGGACCTTGATTTTTTTGCCGATGACATTTTCTTCATCCCCCCAATCAGCTTCCCAGTCAAACTCCTCATCATTCATGCGGGCTTCTATGCCTTCAAAATCCCCCTTGGCGCCCTGTGCGATGGCCTTCATGGCCTGCTCTATTTGATGGATAATGCCTTCGAGGGTGATCCTGAAGGAGTCCACCGAGCTTTCGAGGCGTTTCAACAAATTGATGCGCATCAGGACTTGAAGGCTTCTTTCACGGTCTAATTGCGTAAACCTTCCCGACTTCACATTTTTATCATACAGGTCGGCATACATTTCAACCTTGCTCGGCAAAATGTAATTGAGGGGCGTATAGATCGAAAGGTTTAACAAGGTTAATTTTTCGGCTATCTCCACGTAGGTTATTTCGCCGTTTTCTGTCAGCGGACTTTGTATGGATGCCGGTTTATTTCTCTCCGGGAACTTGCCTATTTCCGTGGTATCGTAATAGGTGATGATGTGTTTCCTGGAACGGGCTATGGTCAGGGAGTCCAGGATTTCGAAGAAGTCAAAGTCCAGCATGTCCAGGAGATTTTCGGTAGTGCGCTGCTCCGTACCATAACGACTCCAGACGTTGAATGCCTGCTGCGCCTTTCTGAAAATCTGTTCTATACCGCTTTTGGTATCCAGTTTGCTGTCTATCCAGTCGGGATCCCCTTCGTAGGCCAACGCCAATTGATTTTTCAAATCGTTGAAGCGGTTGTTCACCGGCGTAGCAGAAAGCATCAGCACCTTCGTTTCAATGCCTTCCTTTACCACTTTGCGCAACAGCTTTTGATACCGGTTTTCCCGGTCGGAATAGGGATTGTTGTTCCTGAAATTATGCGATTCATCAATCACTACCAGTCCATAGTTTCCCCAGTTCACATTTTTCGCTTCTTCCGTTACTCATGCCCCGATCCCGGCTCAGATCGGTGTGAAACAGTACGTCGTAGCGAAAGCGGTCTGGGGCAAGGATGTTGTTCTTATCGTTGTGCCGATAGGTGTTCCAGTTGGCTTCCAGCTTTTTGGGGCAGAGTACCAATACGTCTTTGTTGCGCATTTCGTAGTACTTGATAATGCCCAGGGCAGAAAAGGTTTTGCCCAGGCCCACGCTGTCCGCCAGAATGCAGCCTTTGTATTTTTCGAGTTTGTTGATGCCGCCTATGACGGCGTCCCGCTGGAAGTTGTAGAGCTTACTCCATACTAAGGTGTCTTTGAAGCCAATCTGGTCGTTGGGCAGGTTGTCCAAGGATATGTCCTCCAGAAAGTCGTTGAAGATGTTGTAAAGGGTAATAAAGTAGATAAACTCCGGGCTGTTTTCCTTGTAGGCGCTTTCAAAGTAGTCCTGCACCTTTTGGGTGACGTTTTTCAGGTCTTCCTCATTTTCCCATACCTGATTGAACCATTCTAAGTAGGCTTTGCTGTCGGGGAACTCTGTTTTTTGAATGAGCGTGGGGAAGCCCTTTTTGTGGGTAAGACCCAGATCGGCTGTAGTGAAACTGCCCACGTTGGAGTAGGCATATTCCTCTTCCTGACTGTTTTTCAGGTGAATCATTCCAGGGATTGGCCGGTCTAAATGTTTGTTGGACTTAAACGCCACCTTTTCTTTCACCCACCGGGAGCACTCCCTGGCAATGGCGCGCTGGTTCAACTGATTCTTCAGGCGCAACTCAAATTCACCGCCGCACAAGTCGGCTTCCTTGAAAAGATGCGGAATGAAAAACCTGGGGACTTCCTTTTTGAAGTTTTCCTCGATAAAGGTGGGCGAAGTAAAAATGAAGCGCAGCTCCTCGATTTTTTCCAGCTCCTTTTTGAGGGCTTCAAAGGCGTAAATAGAGAACGAAGAAGCGGCAATGCTCAGCCTGCTGCCCTTGCGGATGCTGGCCTTAAGGTCATCGGCCAAGCGGTTATTTACGTTGTCTATTAACTTCATTTTGCTCGTCAGTTATCCGCAGACTTGTACGCCTGGTCGGGATGGTTCAACATCTCCGGGTAGGTGTATTGAAGCTGCTTATCTGCGATCATTGTGCTGAGGTACTTTCGTTTCATATAATCTTCCCCTTTTCCAAAATATCCTGCAAGCTCTGTGGCCTTCATTGCCCTGATTTTGCACAAATCAACAATGATGTCTTTTATCTTTTCTGCATCATGTTCCCTCTTTTTAAGCTCAGCTATGCGCTCTGAAATTTCAAGAGGTGGCGCACTTATTTCAAGAGGTGGTGCACTTATTTCAAGAGGTGGTGCACTTATTTCAAGAGGTGGTGCACTTATTACTTGTTGAATCGTAGTGCCACCAACATGTTGACTTACTGCTAATAGTTTTCCCGGCACGTAGTAGGTTGCTTTGCCCTTTCCCTTGTTTGCCAATAATTCCTGGTTCTTCAGCGCCCTTAGTTCATTGCTCGCTTTCAGCGTGTCGCAATCGGTCATTTGACGGTAGGTTTGATTGTCAATAGCGCCCACTTCCCGCACAAATATCAGGGCCTGTTTTTGCCCATCGCTAAGCTGAAATTGGTCAAACTCCGCCAACCATTGCAAATCATGCTCATCCAAAAAATGATGCAACAGCAAGCGGGAAACAAATTGATTCCCATTTCTGTCTGAATCAAATGTTGGAGGAGCTAAATGTGCCTGAGCCATCAGTTTTCGCATGGCCCGGATGCCGGAACCCTTGGTTTCCGCCAAATTGGTTTCATGGAAAACAGCGGCTATAAACGGATTTCTCGTCTCGCTTCCAGGCTCCCCCAAACGATCTTCTGATTTCAACGAATACCCCGGATTGATCACTTCAATCCGGTTGTCGTATCGGATCACCTGAATGGGCCTGTGCTCTCTGTACGATCTGTGCATGACAGCATTCACAATGGCTTCCCGCAATACTTTACTGGGCAAACCTACGGAGGTAGCTTGTATTTCGCCCTCAGGCAGCAGAAAGCCCTTGGGCAAATCGGCATTGATGGCTTCAATCAGGCGGTACACCAGCGTAAGCAGCGGCCCCCGCATATCAATGGTGGTAAACCGCTCATCCGGATTTTCTACCCAGGTGTTTCCCGGAATCCTGATATAATCTACCCGGTGCATGGGCAGGTACGCCCGCAGCGCTTTGGATGTGCCGAACAAGACCAGGCCGGCAAGGTTAAGTTCTTGTTTGTTCAACTTGTTCAAGCAACCCAGCGCTTCCAGCAACTCTTCGTCGGAATAACTCAGCTCCTCTGCCGCGGCATTTACCTTTTCCCGAAGGGTGCGGTATCGCCTCAGCGCGTTTTCATCTACATCGTCCCAGGTAGCGCCGGGCATGGGCGTTTGGTCATAGCTTTTGGCATCGGTGTAAAAAATTCGCAGATCATCTTCCGTGCATTTTTGATCGGTCGGACCTATTCTTCTGTATGCGCCCGCCGGCAAGCCGTCTGCTTTGAAGTAGAGCGGCTTTTGATTGGGGGCTAATTCATCCACCTTCACCTTGATCACCGTATGGCCATGTACTTTTTCCACCGATACTTTGGGGCGCACCGGTATGTTGAACATGGAACTGCACTGAGACACAAAATCCCTCTGAAACTTATCAGGGTCGGTAATGTGCACGGTTTTGTATTGTGGATACAGCGAGGTCTTATCTTCTGCCACTCCCAATAGAATATACCCGCCACCCAGTGACGGCTCGTTGGAAAAAGCGCAAACCGTTTCCATCACCGCATGAGAACTTTCATGCCCGCCCTTGGCCTCAATCCAATCGCATTCATCTTGCTGATTGAGTAATTTGAACAGGTCTTCTGCTGTGTAGTCTTCCATATCATAGCACTTTCATTTCCGTCTCCGGAGTAAGCTGCTTCAACAACTGCTTCACATTGGTCTTGGCCGTATCGTCTTTAAAGCCGCTGTCGCGGAACACGATGCGCAGGGGCTGGTCTTGGGCGACGGCCTTGGCAAAGGCTTCATCTATGCCGCCGTCGAAGCAGGCGTAGAGGGAATTTCCCGCCACCTTGAACACCTGCTTGCCGGCTATGGTGGCCTGCTCTATTTTGAGGGAAAGCGGCAAGCCCCAGTCGAGCATCACCTGGGCCAACAGGTCGTCTGCGCTGCGGTCGGGTTTTACGTTGTCGGCAAAAAGTTCCAGGGCCTCCTGCTTGTAGTCCTGCGGACGGTAATACACCTCCTGCATATTGCTGCTGTCCAAGCGGTACACCCGGAAGCCAGTGTCTAATTGGTCAATGCTTGATTGTAGATGGTTAATTTCATCTAACAGGCTCTCGACCTTTTCATCAACCAATACATTCTCTGGCAACACATACCGCCTATTGACCATGGACAATTGTCCATTCACCATTTTCTCCAACTGTACTTTCTTCTCATTGACCATTGACAATTGACCATTCACAATTGCCTTACCCGCCCTGCGGATGCGTTCTTTGCCTATTTCGCAGATGTTTTTATAGCCGGCTTTATAGGCTTCGCTTTTTTCATCGGTGGCTTCTGGCAACTGAACCATGATGTATTTCCTATTTCCGTTATCTTGAGCATTGAATTGCATAACAGCATGAGCCATACTTCCTGAACCAGAATAAAAATCAAGTATTATAGATTCCTTATTCGCATTCGAGACAGTTAAAATCCTTGACAACAAGCGAACAGGCTTAGGGCCATCGAAGTAAGCCTTATCGTCAAACAACTTCTTGACCTCTTGTCGTCCCTCTTGATTATGTCCCACTTCTTTATACTGCCAAATAGTAATGGGAACCATCCCATTCTGGACTTCTGATAGAAATCTCTTTAGACGTGGCACATTATTACCATCCTTGCCAAACCAAATGCGGTTATCATCAATTAATTCTTGGATTTTCTTTTGATTAGTGAACCAACACCTGCCGTCAGTGGGTCTAACTTTCTTACCTGAAGGGGTTTCAATTTCAAAATCATATGATTCGCTATAGGTCTTCACAGTGAGATTATCAGAAGTCCAAGGGCCTCTTGGGTCATTATCGGGATTTTTATATCTATCATTGGCTTCTTCAGTTCTTGGCAATTGTCCAATTGTAAATTCAGAAATTATTTTAGAGTAGACTAAAATATGATCGTGGCTATCTGAAAAGTACTTTGCATCATTTTTAGGAGCAAAAGCCCTTTCCCAGATAACATTTGCAATAAAATTACTATCTCCAAAAATTTCATCACATAATAGTTTTAGATTATGAACCTCGTTATCATCTATCGAAATAAAAATCACGCCATCATCTTTCAGTAAGTTTCTCGCCAACTTCAACCTCGGATACATCATACTCAACCAATCGCTGTGGTAGCGGCCGTTGGTTTCGGGGTTCACCACCAGCCGTCGGTTGTATTCGTCTTTCTGGCCGCTATCAAATAGTTCTTCCTGTCCGTACTTGGCAAAGTGGTCTTTATACACAAAATCCTTCCCGGTGTTGTAGGGCGGGTCTATGTAGATCATTTTGATTTTGCCCAGGTAGCTTTCCTGCAGCAGCTTGAGCACTTCGAGGTTGTCGCCTTCGATGTAGAGGTTTTCGGTATTGTCGAAGTCCACACTGTCTTCGCGCACCGGGCGAAGGGTTTTGGCAGTGGGCAGGTTGGCGGTTACGATGGCTTCCCGCTTGCCCGGCCACTCCAGGCGGTAGCGTTCTTTGGCGCCTTCTACCACGGCATGGCTCAGTTCTTGCCGGAGCAGGTCAAAATCAATGGCCCGGCCTTCGGCACTTTCCGTCACGCAGTGGGGAAAAAGCGCGGCGAGTTTTTCCACGTTGTCGCGCACGAGGTCGGGGCTTTTCATATCTAATTTGTCTTCCATAATCATTGCAGTTGAACTAGGCCGAGCAGTTTGTCGTAGCTGCTCACGGTGGAGAATTTCACCACGCCGCCGCTGATGGTTTCGAAGTGCTTTTCGGCGCAGTGTATTTTCAGTTTTTCTATTTCGCGTAGTTCCAGGTCTGATTCGGAGCCTTTCGTTTCGGCCACAAAGTAAATGTGGCGCACCTTGTCTTTGTCCAGCACAATGGCCCAGTCGGGGCTGTAATTGCCTATAGGCGTGGAGATGTAAAAGCTTTTGGGCAGCTTGGCGTACACTACCACTTCGGTGCTGTTTTCCATGGCCTGGGCAAAGTCCGATTCGATCTTGGAATCGGACGTAAGGTAGTCGTAGATGTGTTTCTTCAGCAATTCGGAATTGCGGAGAGCGTATTTGTCGTTGGTAAACACCGTTTTGGCGTCGTATTGTGCATCCGTTTTGTGATACACAATGTTGTTAATGATCAAGCTTGCCTTTACTTCGTTGATGAGTTTGCTGCCTTTGGCAATGAACTCTTCCGGATTTTTGCGAAGCAGAAGGAACTTCTCCTCCTTAATGCCTTTGAGGATGGCCACGATGGTTCTTCGGGTCAGGTGGGTGCGCTGTTCCATCTCGCCCACGATGTCGTATGTGGCGTTGGTGTAGAGGTCGTTTTTCAGTTTGAGGTTTTGCCTTTCCGATTCTACGATCAGTGCGCCGGCCTGCATCTGTTCCTTAGTGCCGTCTTGGAGTTCGCCCGTTTTAACTTCGTACGTGCGATCGGCGACGTAAAGCTGCGCGTTGATGCGGATGATGCCGTCGCGGATGAGCGTTTCGGAATGGAACTGCACCTCGTAGATGGTCTTCAGGTTGATCTTCTCCCAAAGCGCCTGAAACTCTTTTTTCTTGAAATTGTCGTTGGGATTCAGCACGATGGTTTGGCGTTCGTCTTCCGGTTTGAAGACTTCGCCCGTATAGATGCGTTTCAAGAGCTCGCAAATAGCAGGCTGAAAATTCTTGAGCCTTTCGGGTACCTGGATTTGGTAAGTGGCGACAGGCTCCATGGCAATGATGGCATTGTTGTCATCGATGATATCGTACTTGTACAAGTGCTTGTTTAGCAGTTCTGAATCTTCTTTGGTAAGGCGATAGGATTCTCCTTTTTCATTGCTCAGCACCTTTCCAACAAAAAAATCCACATCCGCTTTTTGCGGGCGGTCTTTGAGGGTAGCGGCAATTTCGCTTTGTAGGCCTTTGGCAAACGTTTCATAGCTCTCCGAGGCGATGACGGTGAGTTTGTTGATCTCATGCACCTGGTCGCCCACCATTTCAAAATCGAGGCGGTTGCCGTTGTTGTTGACGCACAGGCGCATGCCCCGGCCTACTTCCTGTCTTCTGCGGGTCTGGCTGCCGCTTTCCGCATTTTTGAGCGCGCAAATCTGAAAGACGTTGGGGTTGTCCCAGCCTTCCTTGAGGGCGGAGTGGGAGAAAATGAAGCGGGTGGGCTCTTCAAAACTCAGCAACCTTTCCTTATGCTTCATGATCAGGTCGTAGGCGGAAATATCGTCTGAATCTTCACTTCCACGTTTTACTGTTGGATCAATGGATTTGCCTTTTTTGTCGATGGAGAAATAACCTTCGTGCACGCGGTGCGCATCATCCCGTTTCAGGTAATCTGCGTAAATGGTGGGCATATAGCCCTTATGCACGCGGCTTGGGTCTGTATTTTTCAGGTAGTCGTTGTACTCCTGCTGGAATAGGTCCAAAGAGTCATTGCGCGCGTTGTTGTACTCTTCTTCGAATATCCTTGCGTACTCACCCAACGCCTGTTCACCTGCTTCGTCGTACACCCGGTATTTTTCCACCGAGTCGATGAAGAAAAGCGAAAGCACTTTGATGCCTTTTTCAAAGAGATGCTTTTCCTTTTGCAGGTGCGACTGGATGGTTTCCCGGATTTGTACCCTTCGGAAGGCGTGCTC
>Ga0247841_10011811_pt1 | contig 11525 bp, 13 predicted proteins | sample LaCruzMarch2015__2_FD_192410 | JGI IMG/M metagenome (GOLD analysis project Ga0247841, IMG submission 192410) | Freshwater microbial communities from meromictic Lake La Cruz, Castile-La Mancha, Spain - LaCruzMarch2015_18m | ecosystem: Environmental > Aquatic > Freshwater > Lake | place: Spain...
CGCCACGTACAATGTCCGGCTGATCTACCGAAATCCCGGCGAACGCGAGGCGCGGCTTACGCTCACGGCAGATGGCCCGCCGCGCGCGCAGCAGGACGTGCCTTACCTCATGCCCGCCTATCTGCCGCCGACCACGCCCGGTGAGGCGGCGACGGTCTCCTTCTTCTGGTCGCTCTATCGCGAGACCACGCAGTTGACGCTTACCTGGCAGGCAGGCCGCATGTTCGGCAAACCCGACCCGCAGGACAATGACCGCGGCAGCGTGCTGGTGGACGCCCTCGAACTGGTCAAGGTCGAACCGGCGGTGCGTCGGGCGGCGACGGCAGGCGCTCTGCCGGATCTGGTCTTCATCCCCGGCGGCAGCTATCGCCTGGGACGCCGGGACGGACGGCCGGACGAACAGCCGCCCCACCCGGTCACGCTCTCGCCGTTCGCCATCGGCCGCTGTGAAATCACCAACCTCGAGTTCGAGCGCTTTATGCCCGAGCACCGGAAGTGGCGTGACGGTTTTTCCTGGCGCGACCGCGAGCCGGTGATCTATGTATCGTGGAAGGACGCGGCCGGCTACTGCAACTGGCTGTCCCGCCAGCACGGCCTGCAACCGGTATATGATGAGAAAAGCTGGACTCTTGACCTCGCCGCCGACGGCTTCCGGCTCCCCACCGAGGCAGAGTGGGAATACGTGGCCAGTGGACGCGGCGAGAACCGGCTCTATCCCTGGGGCAATGAAGCGCCGGTGCCAGGACATCACGGCAACTCCGAGGGCGTGGCGACTCTGAGCACCGACCCACGGCTGCCGAGCGGCGAAGCGGGCGGCACCATGGTGGTCGGCAGTTACCCAGCCGGCAGCAGTCGGGACGGCGTCCTGGACCTGGCGGGCAATGTCGCGGAATGGTGCAGCGACTGGCTGCAGCCTTATGCCGCTGCAGAACAGGAAAATCCGTGCGCACAGCAACCCTCCAACTACCGTGTCATCCGCGGTGGCTCCTGGGGCTACTACGGCTTCAGTCAACGCTGTGCCGACCGCGAGTTCAACAACCCCGGGTTCCCCGGCTACATCTATCTCGGTTTCCGCGTGGCGCTGCCGGAGTCGGGATGGAAGAAACTCGCCGGCGGCAAGCCGTGAAGCGGCGTAAGGCAAGACCGGCGCCGATGGTGCGGACGGATATGTCCATGCTCGGCTTACCGAGGCCGGGCCGCTTCAGCCCGGCGTGGTTTCGCCTGCCTTTGCCCGGACCCAATACGTCTCAAGTTCCTTGATCCGGCAGCCGTCAAGCGTCTTACCGTCCCCGGCGAGCAACTCTTCCATGCGGGCGAAGCGTTTCTCGAATTTCCGGATGGTTTCGCCAAGGACTTCCTCCGCCACGTGCTCCCGGTAGCGGCTGAGATTGACGACACTGAAGAGCAGGTCGCCGATCTCGCTGCGTACCCGGGTTTCATCGCCCGCGGCGATGGCGCTGCGGACTTCGCACAGTTCCTCCGCGATCTTGTCGAGCACGCCGGCCACGTCCGGCCAATCGAAGCCATGTTTGGCTGCCTTCTTCTGGATCTTGTGCGCCCGATGCAGGGCAGGCAGGTGCCGCGGCACGCCGGCCAGCGTCGCGGATGTCACGCGCCCCGCGGCCGTCTTCTCGGCCTTCTTGATCTTGTCCCACTGGTCGAGCACGGCTCGGGAGGTGCCCGCCGTGCTGTCGGCGAAGACGTGCGGATGCCGGCGGATCATCTTCTCACAGCAGACCCGGGCGGCGTCCTGCAGATTGAAGCGCCCCTGCTCGTCGGCGATCTGGCAGTGGAGGAGGATCTGGAGGAGGATGTCCCCCAACTCCTCGCACATGGCGGCATCGTCGCCATCGTCCACGGCATCGAGGAACTCGGCACTCTCCTCCATGAGCCATTGCTTGAGCGACGCGTGCGTCTGTTCCCGGTCCCAGGGGCAGCCGTCCGGGGCGCGCAGGCGGGCGAGGATCCGCACCAGTTCCTGGACCCAGTCCTGGACGGCAGCTTCGGGTTTAGCAGGCGGGTTGTCGTTTTTTTTCATAAGTCTCGCAGGAAGTCAGGTGAACCTGCCGTGCGCCACGTGCAGCTCGGCTTCCGTGTCCGACTTCCGCCTTCTTCCGTGCCACACCAAACTCAGCACCGTTACCTCCGCAATGACAATAACAAAGAACTGGACGACGAAGACACCGGCTAACCGAACGTCCAACATCGAACGTCCAACGTCGAAGACCGAATGGCGAAGCGCACCGCGCTCAACCGCGCTTCTTGGTGGTGGTCACGTTGACTCATGGCTGGTCACTTTTGCATTCGAAGTTGGGCGTTCGATGTTCAAAGTATAAGGCGCTCAGCCCCTGCTCCCGAAGATGGCCGTACCGACCCGCACCAGCGTGGCGCCCTCGGCAATGGCGGTCTCGAAATCGCCGGACATGCCCATGGAAAGCTCCGGCAGTGCCGCGCCAAACTCGGCCGCGAGCCGGTTGCGCAGTTCGCGCAGACCGCCGAAGATGCGGTGCAGTTCCGCCGCCGGCGCGGCGTACGGCGCCATGGTCATGAATCCGCGGCAATCCAGGTGCGGACTACGCAACGCTTCTTCCACGAGCGCCCGGACGTCATCGCCGGCGGCGCCGAATTTGGTCGCTTCGCCGGACAGGTTGACTTCGATCAGCACCACGGGGCGGCGGCTCTCCTCGCCGGCAATCCGGTTCACGCGGCGGATGCGCTCGGCCGAGTCGAGGGCATGCAGCCAGGCGGCACTCTGCACGGCGTGCCGAACTTTGTTGTCCTGCAGGTGCCCGATCAGATGCCATTCGCAGTCTGCCGGCAACTGCGGCGCCTTGGCGCGCAGTTCCTGGACCCGGTTCTCGCCAAACCGCCGTTGTCCCGCGGCGTAGGCCTCCGCGATCGCCGCCCCGGGCACGGTCTTCGACACCGCCACCAGCCGCACCGTTGCCGGGTCGCGTCCGGCCTTGACGGCGGCGGTGGCGATGCGCTCGCGGAGAGCGTTCAGATTCCCGTTGATCATTTTGTGCTTACCGTGGCCCGCCTACCTGCCAATCGTCGTGTAATACCCTTAGAAAATACTCTCAGGGGATGGCGGCGGAGGAAAGGACCTTCCCCCATCTCCTGAACCCCTGGACGGTGGCATAGCCACTTTTTCCTGGATTTGCGGAGTCCGCATGCGCACTCCGCAAATCCCAGAAAAGGGGGCCATCGGCCCCTCTCAGGAAGGGCTCGGGGAGGGGCGAGAACGGCCCCTCCCCGACCATCTCTCAGGGGCCATGTACTCGCCTCACGATACGTTCTGCAGCCGTTCCTGCAGGAAATCATAGGCGCGGAGGCCGCTGATCCGGTGGCGCCCCTCGAATTCGTCAAGCTCGACGTCCCGCGCCGGCACGCCGCCCAGCAGGGCGCAGATTTCCCGCGCTCGAGCCACGCTTCGCCGCACCGTCGCGATCGGGAAGATCGGGTCGCGGGTGGCCGCCTCGACGAGCAGCGGGCGCGGCAGGATCAGCCCCACCAGATCCTCCATTTCGCCGAGCTTCAACAGTCCGGGGACGAAATTGCAGCTGCAGTGATGCATCGCCAGGATGCTGTCGCGGAAACTGCTGAAATAGCCGCTGACCACACAGGCTCTGACGCGCAGGTCGAGCGCGGTGTGAAAGAAGGTGAGCATGCCGCCCCCGGAAATGCCCATCGCGCCCAGCCGCCCGGTATCCGCCTCGGGCAGCGTTTCGAGGTAATCCACCAGCCGCAGATTGTCGCGGACACGCATCCCAAGGACCGACTTGCCGAGCATAAAGGCATAGGTTGCGGCGTTGTGACAAGTGCTCGGTTCCGGCTCGCCCAGGCTGCGGTTGAGGTATGAGTAGTCGGTCTGCCGCTCGCCGAAACAGGCGATCTCGGGCGCGGCCACCAGGAAGCCGTGCCGGCAGAGCTCGACGGCGAAGTCTTTGTGGTAACCGTCCGGTGCCGAACGCTCCGTTCCGTCTTCCCAGAGACCGACGATGTCCTTCACGCCGTAGCCGTGTCCGGCATAAGCCAGCACGACCGGCATGGGTTTCCGTATCCCCTTAGGCACGAGCAGGTAAACGGGCATTTTGGCATCCGGTGCGGTGGCGATGAGCAGCTTGCGCCGGACGTAGTCCCCGCGGTCGACTGCCTCGATCAGCACCGGGGCGGACTTTACCCTGGGCGTGTCGAGAAAGCCCACGGCCTCGGCCAGCGCCGCACGGCACTCTTTCTGCCAGGCCAGGGCGGCGCGTTTCGTGGTCGCCCTGAACCGGAGGCGGGGCGGCTCGGCGGCGGCGAGCGCGCGGAGTTCATGCGTGGGCTGAAGCTCCGGTATCTTGCTTGCTTTCAGGCTCTTGCTGGTCATCGAGTCGCCTTATCTCCCTAATATTACGAACATTTTCGCACTGGACGGCGAGGGTGCTGAGTTTTGGCCGGAACCATAACGATGTGGAGACGTCTTAACAAGAAGAGCGTCTGCGGGTCAGGTGAAGCCGGTCACGGGATTGGGGGCGCGGGCCGACTGCGGCCTGCCTGTTCCGAAGACGGTCGCGTCTACCAGGAGACAGCCATGCACAACTCCCTTGTCAGGTGGTCGAAAGAGCTTGTTGAAAAGCGGCTCCTCATTCTCGTAACCGGTGGTTTCGCGGCCACCGTGGTGACCTGCTGGGTGACGGAGCTCGCGGATCCGCCGTTCAGCCTGCAGCAGGTCTGCATTGACACGTTTATCATTATGCTGGTGGGAGCCTTTACCGTGCACTGGACGCGCAAGCTGTTGCAGAGAATCAGGCATCTGGAAGGGCGCATGGTGATCTGCCCCGCCTGCAAGCACGTGAAGGTGGATGAGGAATGGGTCACCATCGAGCAGGTTATGGGCCGTTCGACGGATGTGACTCTCGCCGACCGTGTTTGTCCCGATTGTGCCAAGATGCTATCGTCGCCCTACCGGCTCTGAGGTCCGCGGTTCCCCCCGCGGGCGTTTCAGCCCCAACGGGGCTAGGAGCCTGTCGGGCTTAGACGTGGTGCGAGCTGTTGTGACCAGTTTCCGACAGGCTCCTCATGCAAAACCGCGCGGAATTTGACCGAATTTGTGCCAAATCACAAAAAGACACTAATGCTGGCGCGGTTTTGCCGTTAGCAGGCTGTCGTAAACCGGCCCAAGCATGCCACAATAGGTAAGTCCGACAGCCTGCTAGGGCGGCGGATGAGCCGAGAGACAGGCATCCGGAACGCAGGCGGAGGATGTAGAACCAGGCGGGCATGGGATGACGGACAGGAAACGGGTGTCCCTTCGACGCGTTCGCTGCGCTCGCTTGCTCAGGGCCACTTCGCCGCGCCCACCCCCGGCTCGAACTGCACACGCTGCGTCGAATGGCCGCAGGCCCTGGGCAAGCCCGGCGCGTAGCGACGGGCGCGTCGAACTGGCTGCCCATCAGGGATTCCGAAGAACACCGAGATTCTCTCAGTCCAGGCCACCGAATCTGGCCTGCGGTTGCGCGTGGTCAATGAGTGACGGACGTTCGGCGTGTGGCTGAGGCGCGCGGTGCGCCGTTAGCCACAACGCCGTTGTTCGGATCTCATTTATTTCCCGAGTTGGTCTGTTACGGTTGGACGCGGACCATCTCTCTGCTGCTAGCGGGTTTCTCCGGAAGCGGCGCCCCGTCCTTCTGATCGCCGAGGTACTCGAACAGGTATACGCCCGGCTTCCCGGAAGAGGACAGCCTGAAGACGTTCCGATCTCTGGGGTCTTCAACAAAGACCAATCCCTTCTCGGTCGGAGTTGTGCTCACGATCGTCTTGTTCCCGGTAGCATCCGTCACCGTGAACTGCCCTTTCGTGAAGGCCACCGTCAACAGTGGCTTCTCTGGCGACTTTGGTTCTGCGTATGACCCCACCAGGTTGATACATACGGCAACTGGGCCAGCCACACAGACCGAGCATCCCAAGAGAAGGCCAACACACGCGAGCATTAGTTTTGTCATGTTCTTTCTCCGGTCCGAACGTCAAGGTTTTGCCGGCGGTACTCCGTCGGTACCAGCCGCTGGTTCGGACTCCATTGGTGGCGGAAAGGACCCGATCCTGGGAAGATCATTCCTCTTGATCCACGAGTGGACAAACATCAGAAGCTGCAGGCTCATGAACACTATGACGACGATGCGACCGGCAAACACCAACCACTTTCGCCACCACCCGTGTCCGTGATGCTGAAGTATGAGAAGCAGTCCGAGGCTGATAACGACCGTGCTGATGTATATGGGGCGCCATAGCTGACCATTCAGGCGGCAAATCACCCCAAGGACGTCCGCTTCGGAATATGCCGGGGCGAAGAGGTCAACGCCGTAAAGCCGAGTCGCGACTGCAAGAGCCGGGAAACGTTGCCACATTTCCACTGGCGTTCGTGGCTTCACTTCTAGGTCAATTTGCTTGGCGTCACGAATAGCCGAAACCCAAAAGCAGGTTGAAGCAACTCCTACGGCCACCAGGGAGAGGGCAATCGCGAACCGGGTTCGTTTCATTTCTAGTGTCCGAACGCCCGCGCTGTGGGGCGGCGCGAAGCGACGTACCCACGAGCGCGTGGTTCTGCGTCCGGTTTAATGTCTCTGTTGACGCTGGGCACCTACGACTGACGTTTGCCGGCAAAGTACCCCAGGCAGATTCCCATGAACGCTAGTGCGCCGACGATCCATGCCGCCGCCGCCATCCGTTCTGCGGCGAAAATGCCGACCAACGCCACAATGGCAACGCTGATTCCTCCGATGGAGGCTGCAATCCCTACAAACGGGTTCCCTGACTTCTTCTCCTCTGTCATCTCTCCATTCCTTTCTTTTGCAGAACAATTTATTCTACGACTAGTGTAAAGTTAAGGCGTATCGGATGGCGTATTATCACGTATAGTGCACCAATGAGGCGTATCATGGGCCGCGACTGGAAACGCTACCGTTAATAGCCGCACTGCAGCGGTAGCCTACACCGGCGCGGCAGCGGATGCAAACGTCTCAGGCAGCGAAGCCGCCGCGGCAGGCGACTGGCACCCATATCCAGGCTTTCCAGCCCCGGTCCCTCGCGGACATCCTGGGCCAGGGGCCGATCGTCGCCTATCTGCGGAAATTCGTCGCGAATCCGCACTCGGCGGCAATGCTTTTCGAGGGCGAAACCGGGGTCGGCAAGACCTCTACTGCCTTGGCGCTCGCCGCAGAACTCGGGTGCGACATGGCGGCGGGCGATCTGGGCGGGGTAAGGGTCGTGGCCTCGGGGGAACAGACGGCCGACGCGGTACGCGACGCGGTCTCGTTCCTCCAGTTCATTCCGATGCAGGGCAGTGGCTGGAAGGTGCTCGTGGTGAACGAGGCCGACCGGATGAGCACTGCGGCTGAGACGATCTGGCTCGACGCGCTGGAACGTCTGCCGAACCGGAGCCTGGCGGTATTCACCACGAACCACACGGCGAAACTGTCGGACCGTTTCCAAGATCGCTGCCTGATCATGCACTTCGCCGGCGACAGCAAGTCGCTGGCCGGCGACGCCGGGCGGTTGCTGCAGCGGGTCTGGCGCGAGTGCGCCGGCACTGCGGTCCCGCCTAGGACCGAGCGCCGGCTCCTGAAAGACGCGATCCGCGACGGCTGCCTGTCCTTCCGCCGGTTGCTGCAACTCGCCGAGCAGGAACTGCTCGTCAGCCGGGACCGGGAGAGAGGGCGTTCTCCCCTCTCTCCCGAGCCCACTCTGGAGAGCGGCAAGGCCGCATTTTCCATGGAGGTTGCGGAGTCCGCTGGCGTAACCGGCTCTGCTTTCATCACGCGGCGTGGCCCGCCAGCGTCGCTCCGCAACCTCAGAGAAAGCGTGCCCATGGCACTCGCCGGGGGCTTGGGGGCGGGCGAACACCGCCCCCAACTCTCTCTGTTCACCATCGGAGGGCGCTGAGATGAACGCACAACAGATGAAGACCGTGCGCGGGTATCTCCTGGGTGAAGTCGCCTCGGCACTGCAGAAGGCGATCCGCCGCGGGGACGCGCGCCTGGCCGGGTACTGGGCCATCGAACTGTTCGAGAGCAACTTCCGCGGCTACGTCTGGCGGCGGCTGCTCACCATCAGCGCCGAGGACTGCTGGGGCATCATCACGCACGAGATCGAGGCGCTCTACCGCGCCTGGGTCGAGATCGACCGGCAGAAGTGCGGCGGCGGGCGGATCTTCGTGGCGAAAGCCGTGATCCTGCTGGCGCTCGCCAAGAAGCCCAGGGATGCGGATCACCTGACAAACCTGGTCTACGACCCGCGCAAGATCGACGAACGCCAGTTGATGGTCGACCTGGAGGAGGCGCGCCGGAGCCCGGAACAGATCCCGGACTACGCGCTCGACTGCCATACCCAGGCCGGCCGCGCCGCCGGCAAGACCAAGGCCGACTTCTTCCGCGACGAGTACAACGCGCTCCAACCGCGCCAGCCGGGACTCTTCGATGACGACCTGCTGCAGCAATGAAGCGGAGAGGGGCCGTTCTCGCCCCTCTCCGCGCCTCTCCCGAGAGTGCCACAGGCACATTTTCTCGGAGTTGCGAAGCTCACTGGCGCAATGGGCCAGGGATTCCCTGCAACGTCTCGCCCGCCAGTGTGCTTCGCAACTCCTGGAAGAACTGCCGGTCGGGCAGTCGCCGGGGGTTCAAGGGGGCGGGCGAACTCCGCCTCCTTGTGCATCGAGAAAGGACTAACACAGCATGACCACCGACGCCAAGACATCCATGCTCCGTGATCGTGTCGTTCTGCTCTTGATCAACGGCATGAGCGTCAATGCTGCGGAGGGCTTCTGTGTCCAGCAGGGCGCCGACCTCGATGAGGCGAAGCGCATCGTGGCGGAAGCCCGGAAGCGCATCACTGTGGCGGCCGACTACACCCGTGACGAGCAGTTCGGCCGTGCCATTATGCGCCTGGAGGATTTGTACGCCAAGTCCATCGCGGCCCAGGACGTGCGCACCGCGCTCCAAGCCCAGCGCGAACTCAACCATCTTCTTTGCCTCTACACGCCGCGGGAGGATACCGGGACACCCGGCGGCGAGGATGTGGCTGTTATCCGCAGGCAACTCGAACTCATCGCGAACTATCTCTTGCCCCTGCAACTCGCCGATCCCCAATACCCCGTGGAAGAGCATGCCCGGCTTGCGGCTAACGCGATCCGGAAAACACGATGAACTCACCCACGAACAACCGGGGGTTGCGGGCGCCAGTTCAGGTCCAACCGCACGTTATGCGCCGCGCAATCGTCCAGATACAGGTTGATGACCCGCTGGTAGGGCATTCCTGTCTGGGCGGCAATGCTCTTGAAATGCGCGATGGTGTCCGGGTTCAGCCGAATACTCACTGGCGTCTTGAGCTTGGCGGCGTACGGATTCGGGCGCGATTTCATCTTGCTAAAGTCGTAATGCTTTTTCATGGCTCAACTCCCGTGATAGTGCTTGCGCTCTTCGGCATCAGCTTTGCGGGCGGAGATGATGCGAATAACCTCTCTGCCGCCGGCAATGTCCCGGTGACAATGGCAGACCACCAAAAGGCGAAGGTTCCGGCTCATCCCCAGGAGCATGAAGCGATCTTCCTTCTCCGAGTGTTCGTCGTCGAAAAACTCGACGGCCGCATCGTCGTAGAAGACGGTCACGGCTTCCTCGAAAGTCACGCCATGCCTCCGCTGATTGCCCGCCGCCTTCTGCTCGTCCCAGACGAACCGGATCTGATCGTTTCCGTACATGCGCCTCCGGGCCTATTGCGTCTTCTTGATAATGTATGGGCGGCGTATACACACTGCAAGTCGCAGGGCGCTGTGGTCGGGGCGTTGGGAGTGGAAACGTGAAATCCGCTGCTGCCTATCAGCACCTCAAGAGTCAGTCCAGGGCCCGGATCGTGGCCATCACCGCAGCTGGCCGGGACATCGGGCCGATCCCGCCCGTCGCGAACCTGCCGCGGCGCCAGGCCGTCGGAGTGGCGCCGAGGGTGGTACGGAACTGGTTGCAGAACCGGTGGATGCTGCCGAAGCCGGTCTGTTGCGCCACCGCCCCCACTCGCAGGTCGGTGTGCTGGAGGAGTTCCTGGGCCAGGGCCAACCGCGCCTGCAGCACATACTGCTTCGGGCTCAGTCCGGTCAGGGCCGTGAAACGGCGCGTGAAATGGCTGCGTGAACAATTGAACCGCGCCGCTAGGCTGCCCACATCCAGAACCCCGGCCAAGTGCTCCCGGATGTAGGCCGGGGCGAGATCGAGGGCGCCCGCCGGTTGTTCCACTGCCGCCGTGTCGGCCACCAGTTGCATGAGCAGGCCGCGAAAGAGCGCCGTGGCGGCGGCGCAGCGGGCCGGAGAGGGCGGCCTGCCGCCCAGGCGGCTGCCTTCGGCCAACTCCGCGACATTGCGGGTGACGGCGTCCACCAGGGCGGGCTGGGCCACGCGCAGATTCTCGTCCGGCAGCGGCAGGTCTTGCCTGGTGAGGACCGCCCCCTGCAGGGAGCGCAGGTGGAAGTGGATGGAAGTCACCCCCAGCGGGGCCTCTGGCTCCTGGCGGCAGGCATAATCAAAACCGGGACGCGACCAATGACAGGTGCCGGGAGCCACGGGTAGCACCCCCGCTGGGGTCGTGCGCTCGCCCCGGCCCGCCCACCAGCAAAGGAGGACGTCATTGGGTTTGCGCCGTTCCAGGAGGCTGAAGGGCATGGTGCTGGCGGCCGGCCACTGGCGCCGGTGGCACCGCTCCCAGAGGATCTCGACACGAATCCCATCCCAGTTGAGCATCGTGGATGTCTCCGCAAAAAGCACAAAACGACAAATAGAATGGTAAAAAACGGCAATCGCAAAGATATCCCGCCAGCCTATAATGACAATCAGAGAGACGAGTTCGGGAGCCGGCCCGGCTCTGCCAAGCGCCACACCCGTCGACCCAGGGAAAGAACCGCAACCCATGCAAGCCTGGCAGCAGCACCCCTGGAGCGGCGTCTTTGCCGCCACCCTCTGCCCCTTCCACGTCGACGAGAAGATCGATGAAGCCGGTCTCCGCGCCTACATCCGGAACCTGTGTGCCGTACCCAAGCTCAAGGGGCTCGTGCCGAACGGGCACACCGGTGAGATCATGAGCCTGCGCGAGACGGAGCGCGCCCGGGTCACGCAAATCGTCGCCGAGGAGGTGAAGAAGCGCGGATCTGAACTCAAAGTCATCAGCGGCGTCTGCGGCGAGGGGAGCCTCTCGGCCATCGACCATGCGCTGGCGGCGAAAACGGCCGGGGCCGACGCCATCCTCTTGATGCCGCCGCACCACTGGCTGCGCTTCGGGCGGAGTTCTGCCGAGGCGGTCGGGTTCATCGCCGACGTTGCCGAGGGCGCGGACATCGACATCATCGTGCACCAGTACCCGGCGGCGACCAAGGCCGGCTACAGTCTGGCCGAGATGCTCGAGATGGTGAAGATCCCGCGCGTCGTCTGCATCAAGATGGGTACGCGCGACATGGCCCGCTGGCTCTGGGACTACGAACAGCTCAAGGCGTCGCGGCCGGACCTGTC
>Ga0247841_10011812_pt1 | contig 11524 bp, 6 predicted proteins | sample LaCruzMarch2015__2_FD_192410 | JGI IMG/M metagenome (GOLD analysis project Ga0247841, IMG submission 192410) | Freshwater microbial communities from meromictic Lake La Cruz, Castile-La Mancha, Spain - LaCruzMarch2015_18m | ecosystem: Environmental > Aquatic > Freshwater > Lake | place: Spain...
TTCACAAACCGGTAGCTCTGGCTTGGCGCCAGCGCGCGAGCGCGGCCCTTCGGGCTCGCGCTGCCGCTACCTTGCCTCCGACATTTGTGAATAATTCTCATGACTTTGGAAACCTACAAGATGCCCGAGCTCCTGTTTGCAGCAACGCGGGCAAAGTCGGCCGCGTCCACACCCGCATTTTTGAGCACAAGGGCGCTCCGTTCGAGCTGCGCTGCGGGGCCGTGCTCGACCGCTTCACACTCGCCTACGAGACGTATGGCAAGCTGAACGCGACACGCTCGAATGCGATCCTTGTCTTTCATGCGATGACCGGGAGCCAGCACGCGGCCGGGATCAATCCGGACGTACCGGGGCTTGACGGACGCTGGACCGAAGACCTCCATGAAGGCTGGTGGAACGCCTTCATCGGACCCGGCAAGGCGCTCGATACCGACCGGTATTTTGTCATCTGCGCGAATTATCTCGGGGGGTGCTACGGTTCCACCGGTCCCGCTTCCATGAACGGCCGGCGGCGCTGGGGGGCGGATTTTCCCGTAATCCGGATGGCCGACATCGTGGACTCGCAGATCAAGCTTCTCGACCACCTCGGGATCAAGGTGTTGCACGCGGCCACCGGAGCCTCAATTGGCGGATACCTGTGCCTGGGCCTCGCGACCCGGCATCCGCAGCGCGTAAAGATCCTCGTGCCAATCGCCTCGGGCACCGAGACGACCGTGCTCCAGCGACTGATGAATTTCGAACAGATCACGGCGATCGAGCTCGACCCGGCATTCCGTGGCGGCGACTACAACCCGAAGCGTCCGCCCCGCGACGGCCTCGCCGCAGCCCGCCGGATCGCGCACAAAACCTTCGTCTCGCTCGACGACCTGCACGCGCGGGCGCGCGGGGACGTCACCGACCACGGATCGCCATTCGGGTGGTATGAGATGAACCATCCGGTGGAATCCTATCTCCTCCACCAAGGGCTCAAGTTTGTGGAGCGCTTCGACGCGAACACCTATCTGCGGATTCTCGACGCATGGCAGTGGTTTGACCTGGTGGCGGAAGCCGGCGCAGGCGGCTACGAAGACCTCTTTGCGCGCAGCAAGGACCACCGGTTCCTCGTCTTCAGCATTGATTCCGACGCCTCCTTCCCGCCCGCCGAGCAGGGCCATCTCGTGAGAATGCTCGAGGCAGCACATGTGCCGGTCACATGGATCACCGTCCACTCGGGAAAAGGCCACGACTCATTTCTGCTCGAACCGGACCTCTTCACGCCCCACATCGCGCAGATCCTCGGCTCCCTGTCGTAGGGACGTCGGCCCTGCGGCGTCAGTCGTTCCGGATGTCCGTTGATTTTCAAGAGATGGGGCCACACGGAGACGGAGAAGAACCGTTTCGGGTTCATTCGAGCGACAGGTCGAATTGCTGGGTCGGATCTTTCATCCACAGGTCGTATAATGGGGAATATGTCCGGACCCGGACGGTTTTGCCGTCCGGAAGGAACTGCAGCAGGCGCATGTATCCGCCGCCGCCATAGCCCTTCGGAGGATTCACTCCGCTCTGATAATTCGCGAGGATCTGGTGGACGGAGTTTCCTTTCCCTCCTTTGCTCGCGAGATAGCCGAAGCCCGTTCCCGTTACATGACCGGACAGAACGAATAAAATGTTGGCATGCTTTGAGATCAACTTTTCCCACATGTCCTCCCCGTCGTTCATCCCCGGCTCCTTGCCCACGGCATATCCCCGGGGAGATGCGCGTTGTTCCCTTTTCCGGTTGTCCCAATCATAGCGCGTGTTGTCGCTGTAGAGGTAGGCGTGTGTCACCACGATGACCTTGTGGTCCGGGTGCTCCGAGATGATTTTGTCCGCCCAGGCAACCACGGCATCGCGCGGGGCAAACTCAATGCCCAGAATCAGAAACTTCCCGGTCGGAGTTTCAAACTCGTGCCAGCTGTTTTCGAGATGGCCCGCCTCGAACAATCCGTGCGCCTTGCTCGAGGCATAATCGGACTCCTGAAAATAGTCGTTCAACCGCGTGGAACGCGTCAGGCAGTTCCCGCCCTCGCCGAGATCGTGATTTCCCGTAGTCAGAAAATACGGAATCTTCGCCTCGTTGAGCTTCTCCATGGCCTGGCGGGCGCGCTGCCATTGCTCGGCATTGTTGTCGTTTGTCACGTCACCTTCCTGGGCGACGAAGAGAATGTTCTGGCCCATTTTGTTGGACGCCAACCATTGGGTCTGCCGCACAAAGGCTTCCGGATACCGCTGGACATAACTTTGGGTGTCCGGCAGCACGGCCAAAGTCCAGGTTCCGGCCGGCGCGTCGAGGGGAGTGATCGGCACCTTGGGCACAATCGGTGGAAATTGGCTGGCATCAGCATCCTTCTGGACGCCAACCGGGGAAATCGGCTCCTCCTGCGCGATCGCACAGGACAGGAACGCGGCAAGCACGAACCACATGAGGTTTTTCTTCATGACCTTTTCCGAAACCAGTGTCCCATTCATCAGAAACTCTCCGGTGCGGATCATCCCGCAGACGACCGCGTTCTCCCGCATGGGAGTCCTGCGTCATCGCAGGCCCAACTCTCCAAGCGGGGTGACGCAAAATCGAGTTCCTCGAAATCTTTCTTCATCAAACGACCCTGCACTCGGAAAACCTCGAAGGCAAATCTATCCCCGACAATCTATCCCGGATTGACATTTACAGCCATACGGATACGGTTTGCGCCGTGATTCCTCGACGCTCGACAAAAGCCGGACCAACCCCACTGCACAAATTTGAGCTCGCTCTCAAAACACACCACCAACCGGGCAGCTCCCGGGAAATTCCCGCACGCACGCGCATCCTGCCAGGCGCACGGTACACATAAAACTCCCACATGATCAACATCAGCGGACTCGACCTGACGATCGTCATTCTCTATCTGGCCGCCACCTCGGCCATAGGGTTCTTTTTTGCCCGCACAAACAAGGGAACGGAGGAGTATTTCGCCGGAGGGCGCGGTCACCATGGCTGGCTCCTTGGTCTGAGTCTTGTGGGTTATTCGATCAGTTCGGTCACCTTCATCGCGCTGCCTGCGGATACCTACAAGACGGCGTGGCTGCGGGCCCTGCCTTACTTTATGGTTCCCGTCGCCGTTCTGATCGCGGCAGTCTATTTCATCCCGCTCTTTCGGAAGGCCAGGGTAACCAGCGCCTACGAGTATCTTGAAACGCGGTTCGGGCCCGGCGTGCGGCTCTACGCAGCCTGCATGTTCGGGATCGGCCAACTGATCCGCCTCGGTGTCGTGCTCTATTTGCTGGCAGCAATCGTCCATGCGATGACAAGCCTCGACCCGGCTGTTTGCATTGTGATCGCCGGGGTGATCACGCTGGTTTACACGCTCACCGGCGGCCTGGATGCGGTGATCTGGACGGATGCCATTCAAGCCGTCGTGCTGATTGGAGGCGGGATCGTCCTGCTCTGGACGATCCTTGCCAACATCCCGGGAGGCCTGGGCCAGGTCTTCTCAGTTGCATGGGTTGACAACAAACTGTCCTTTGCCGACATGGTCGATGGCCGGCTCGTGGACACCACATGGTGGCCGAACTTCTTTGCCAAAAGCGCAAGTCTCATGCTCGTTGTCGGCCTCAACGGACGCTTGGAGGAATACATAAGCAACCAAAACGTTGTGCAGCGCTATGTGGCGGCCAAATCGACTGCGGAAGCCCGCAAAAGCCTGATCATCCTCGGGACAATGACCATCCCAATCTGGTTGCTCTTCATGTTCATCGGCACGGCACTCTATGTTCTCTACCAGATCCATCCCGATCCCGCGGCCCATGACATGCTCACGGGTGCCAAAAAGGCCGAGGGCATTCTGCCCTACTTTCTAACCCGCCAACTGCCCGCGGGCATGGTGGGCCTAATCATTGCCGGCATCCTGGCCGCCGCCATGTCGTCGCTCTCATCAAGCATGAACGCGTTTTCGAGCGTGGCTGTCGTGGACGTTTACCGCAGGTTGCTGGTGCCGGGGCGCGAGGATCGCCATTACCTGAAGGCTGGATGGGTTTTCACGATCCTTTCCGGAATCGCCATGATCGCAGGGGCACTGGCCCTGCTGCGGGCTCCGACGACAACAATGAATGACGCCATGACAATTATCCTGGGATTGACCGGCGGCGGCATGCTCGGGCTCTTCCTCATGGGATTTATCTGCAAGCGGGCCGGTTCGCGCTCGATCACTTTTGGCATCGGGACGGCGATGATCTTCAATCTCTGGTGCATTCTCTCCACGGCGACGGATCTGGTTCCGCACGCCGTTCGTTCTCCGATCGACAACTATTACGCAGCCTTCCTGTCCAACGTGCTGATGATGGGCGTCGGCTATGCGGCTTCCCTGCTTCTGCCGGAGGGAAAGAATCGGGCCACACCGCCCCGGGCAGTCTCAGCGGGCGGGAGTAATGCGGAATTAAAGGGTTGACGCTGCAAAGCCATATGGATATGGTTTAATCTCACTTCTTTTGCTGTGCCCGACTCATCCATGATCGCAGGGAAATGCCCTGCTTTGACTCCGGCCCCGATTGATTTCGGCCAGGAGCAGAAGCTTCTGCTCAAGATCGCCCCGGGGGCGCTTGTGGAGTTCGGACTGACCAGCGTTCAGCTCCCATGCGGAACCATTCTGACACCACGGAGCGTAACCGTTGGAAAAACAGCTTCGGGAGACAAGACATGGGCCTGCTCCTTCTCCGGCGGCCTGGAGATCGAACATACATTCACGCGCACCGGAGGCATCGGCTTTGTCCAGACCCGGATCCTCTCCAACGGACCGAGCTCCACCGTCCTCTCCAAAATCACTGTAGGGGGAGCAAGCCGGGTCCTTTGTCGGGGAAATCTCGACCGGGTTTATTGGCAGACGCAAGCCATGGACGGATTCAGCGGCATTTCTGATACTCCCGATCTCTTTTATTCATGGGGGATGTGCGCATTCACCGATTCCGATGGAGATTCCGCCTTCCTCGCCGGCTTTGGGGACTTTGCCCGCTACCACTCTGAAATCCGCGGCGCGCGTGAGTCGCAGAGCAGCGCATGGCTCCTGGATGCGCACTGCGATATGGAAGCGCGCGAAATGAAGCCGGGCGAGACGATGAGCCTCCCACCGTTGCTGCTTGCCGCCGGACCGAGCCTTGCAGGGCTGCTTGAAAAATACGCACTGTCGGTCGCCAAAGCCATGGGCGTAAAATCCAGCTTCCCTCCAAGCCCGAGAGGCTGGTGCAGCTGGTATTGCTACTACGGCCGGGAAACGGAAGCGGATATCCTGACCAACCTCGATTACCTCAGCTCCCTGCCCCGCAAACAGGAAGCCATGTTTTTCCAAATCGACGATGGCTGGAACCTTCCCCATCCGGGACATCCCCGCGTTTGGGGCGACTGGGAACCGGGTCAAAAGTTCCAACACGGGATGAAGTGGATGGCCCAACAAATCCAGTCCCGTGGCTTCATACCGGGTCTGTGGCTCGCCCCGTTTTCCGTCGACCCGGCCAGCCATCTGGCCACAACCCGACCCAATTTGCTGGTCCAAACCAGAGACCCGCTGACCGGCAATCTCAATCCGGCTTCTGTCGATCACGATGGAAAGCGGCTGATCTTGGATCTCACCCACCCCGAAGCTATCGAGTTCATCCGGCAAACCTTCCGCCGCGTGTTTTCGGACTGGGGCTTTAAATATGTGAAGCTCGATTTCCTGCAACATGCGCTGGCTCCCGGCATCCGGCACGATGAGCGGCCGACTTCCATTGAAAGTTTCCGGGCGGCCCTGCAAGCCATTCGCGAGGTGGCCGGCGATGACGTCTTCATCCTCTGTTGCGGCAGCGCATTCGGGCCCACAATCGGGCTTTGCGACGGGATGCGGGTCGGCTTCGACACCGGCGGGGGCTGGGATTCCCCGATCAAGTTCCCCTCGTGGCCGGATGGGAATTGTTGCGTGAAAGCGGCAGCCAAGCCTGCGTTTTTTCGCCATTGGATGCACCGCCACTGGTGGATCAACGACCCGGACTGCCTCATTGCCAGAAGCGAGCCATTGGATTGTGAAGTCGAGACTCTCACCAGAATTGCGAAGGAGATGGGGAAGCCCGGACGCGCGGCGAAGTTTTGCCTCACCGATGACGAGGCGGCCTGCTGGACCCGCTTTGTTTGGATGCTTGGAGGCTTTTCCATGTCTTCGGAAATCTGGTCCCATCTCACACCTCAGCGCCGTGAACTACTGGAGCGGGCCAGCCGGCCCAATACTCAGCCGACAATCTGGGTGGACTGGTATGCGCATCCCGAGCTTTGCATCCTGCGAACCAAAACAGACCCGCTGCTGGTCGGGGTTTTTAACTTTTCCGACGAGACTTTGGAAGTCGGGTTTCCAGCCTCCAAGCTCGCCTTGTCGCAATGGGAGTTCTCGGAGGTATTCGACAAGGCCACTTTTGAAGGCCGTGGAAGTGTAATCAGCTTCCCGGCAATCGCTCCGCATTCGGCCCGCATTTGGCAATTGAAATCCAGGCAGTGAAGGCCGGCGTGGAATCTGCCCCGCCCGTGCCGCCCCGCGGTGCGGTATGGAAGCACCTCGGCCTGGGGGCGGGCGGAGCCGTGGAAAACGCCTTTCAGAATGCTCCGCTGAGTCTGGCAAATCCCATCTATAACGTGGGCCTGGGAGTCAGCCCCGTGCTCATTGGCTTTGCCATGGCAATCCCGCGGATCTGGGAGCTTCTGATCGATCCGGTGATTGGGACGGCCAGCGATCGCACGAGATCCCGCTTTGGCCGCCGGCTGCCCTACATGACTCTCGGACTGCTTGGAAGCTTTCTGTTTTTTGTCGCGATGTGGTGGACGCCGTCGGGCTGGTCCAAGGAAAGCCTGGGAATCTGGCTCATCGCCTCGGCTTTCTTGTTTTACACCTGCTATTCCCTCTTTGCCATCCCCTACTCGGCACTCACCATCGAGGCCAGCACGGCGGGCCCCGATCGCATCGGGGTCATGACGGCACGGACCGCGTTTGCAAAGCTGAGCAGCATCGGCATCAACTGGCTTTACTGGACCTGCCAAAGAGATTGGTTTTCCTCGCCGGTCGAGGGCATGAGATGGGTCGGGCTCGGATTTGGATTTCTTATTACCCTTTGCGGCATCGCGGTCCTGGCGACCACCTTCCGCTCTGTTCGCCATCCCCAGACGGTTCATTTGCAGGCCGCTCCGATCGCCAGGGGAGCATTCCGTGAAATCCTCCGGCTCAAGCCAACGCGTTGCGTGATGGCCGCCCTCCTCAGCACGATGGTTGGCTTCACTCTCGTCGGACATCTTGGGTTCTATCTTCTGGCATTTTACGCCTGTCGGGGAAATCTCAAGGAAGCGGCGCTGGTTGTCGCCATCAAGGCCACCGTAACGATGGTGGCCGCCGTGCTGGCCTGTCCCCTCGTTGGCGCAGCGGCAAAGCGCTTTGGCAAGGATCTTGTCTTCAATGTCCTGCTGGTTTTAGGAATGCTCTCAAGCCTCTCCATGTGGTATTCGATCACGCCGGCAAACCCTTACCTGGTCGTGATCAGTGATCTGGGGATCTCCCTGGGATTGGTGGGATTTTGGTTGCTCATGCCCGCATACCTCGGAGACATCAGCGATCACTACGAGAAGATGACCGGCCAAAGCTGCCAGGGAACGCTCTCAGCCCTCTATGGCATCGCGGTCAAAATCGGCGCCTCCGTGGCCTTGCTGGTGACCGGCTACATCCTCGTTGTTTGCGGGTTCAATGCCGAGATGCCGCAGGAGGCGATGTCCCGTCCGCTCCTGAACATGCGGATTCTTTTCGCTGTCGTGCCAAGCCTGGGCCTGGTGATCGCCTTCGTCGCGATGGCACAGTTCCGCATTGCCCGGAAACAAAGCGGCGACATTGAGAATCCGGCCTGATATCAGGGAAAGCCTCGGCTTTGAAGACCTCGACATGACATCGCACATCCCGAGCATTCTCCGGCAAGCCCGATGGATCTGGCCCGATGACGCCCATTGGGACATGCACAACTGCTACGCGCAGTTCCGGAAGACTTTTGAGCTTGCTTCGGTTCCCGGCGAGGCTCCGCTCCACATCACGGCAGATCAATCCTACCGTTTGTATGTCAACAACCGGTTTGTGTGCCGGGGACCGGCGCGCGGTTTCCAGTCGCGATGGCCATACGACGAAGTGGACGTTCAACCATTCCTGCGTATGGGAAAAAACGTGATTGCCATCCGCGCCCACAATCCCGGCTTCAGCAACTTCCAATACCTGAGCCAGGGGTTCGCGGGGCTTCTCCTCGGAGCCCGGTGGGGCGAAGCGATGATCGTCACGGATGCTTCATGGAAGACTCGCAGACAAAGCGGTGTGACCAAGGATACCGTTCCAACGAGCATGCAACTTTTCTGCCAGGAGCACATCGATTTGCGGATCGAATCCCAGAACTGGGCCGATGTGGATTTCGATGACAGCGCATGGGCGGCATCGCCCGCCGCTTTTGCCTGGAATGCCATGCCGTGGTATGACCTTCAGGAGCGCCAGATCCCCCTTCTTCAGGAGAAGCTGGTCACGCCACAAAAGTTGGTCGGAGTGAGCAGCGGAGTGTGTGCGAAGGATTACCGCTCCACGCGCGATGTCACCCTCGTCCGCTCTTCGGAAGGACTCAAGCATGAAGCAGCCACGGGCAGCGCCCCGCTTCAGCCCCTGCGTGTCCCCGCTGACGGGCCATGCCGTTTTCGCAGCTATCTGATCGACTTCGAGAAGACCGTGGTCGGCAACCTCACGATGGAAGTCCGTGGCTGCGCCGGAGGCGAAATCGTTGACACCCTCCATACCGAGACCATGGATCCGGCAACGCTTGAGCCGCATTTGGTCATTCCAACGCACTGCCGGATGGCATTTGGCAGCCGAATGATCTGCCGCGAAGGAGAGAACCGTCATACTTTTTATCACCCGTTCGGCTTTCGTTACCTCGTCGTGACGGTGAGGGACGCATCCGCACCGCTGGAAATTGACGTGAAGCTGAACTGGATCGGCTATCCGCTTGAGCGCAAGGGGAAATTCACAAGTTCCGATGCGGGCCTGGAGGCGATCTGGGACATGTGCGCGTGGACGCAGCAATGTTGCAGTCTGGACGCCTATGTGGACACGCCCTGGCGCGAACAGGCCCAGTGGTGGGGCGATGCCCGGGTTCAGGCATGGAATACGTTTCACCTCAACGGCGATGCCAGACTTTTTCGCCGCGGAATTTCCGGCATCGCGGCGCAGACCGCTCCCAACGGTCTGACCTACGGGCATGCCCCCACGATGGCCCACAATTGTATTCTGCCGGATTTTACGCTGATTTGGATGATCACGCTCTGGGATTACCACTGGCAGACGGGGTCGCTGGAGCCCTTCCAATCCCATCAGGATGTGATTGCCAAAGCCCTCGGTTACTTTGCCGGGCAGACCGATCCTAAGACCGGGCTGGTCAGCCAGGACCCGCGCTATTGGTTGTTCCTGGATTGGACCGAGATTTTCAAGGAGGGGTATCCCACGGTGCTCAACCTTTGGCTGCTCATTGCGCTCGGGAAGCTGGCGGCCCTGCACCGGTTGTGCGGCACACCCGACCTGGCTGAACCGTTGGAGCAATGGGCGGAAAACCTTGGGATCGCATTGCGCCTGCTCATCAACGAAGAAGGTTTGATCTGCGACGGACGGACGTTTGCGGGGGAGGTCGTCAAGTCCACCTCCGTCCACTCGCAGACGCTCGCGATCCTCTCGGCGCTCGATCCCGACAACGATCGGGCAAGGGTCGAGCTCAGTCTGCTTCCGTGCATCCGGGATGAGATGCAGCCGGTCGCCAGCCCGTCCGCCTATTGGATCACCTACGTTTTCAGCGTGCTGGCGCAACGGGGTCATGGGGCGGATGTTCTCGATGCCATCAAGAAACGGTGGACGCCCATGGTGGCCCACGGCACGACATGGGAAAACTTCAGCCCGCGCGTGGGCGACGAAAGCCACTCCCACGCCTGGTCGGCGCATCCGCTTTTCCACCTGATGCAGATCGTCGGCGGCATTTTCCAAACCGCCCCGGAGTGGAAACAAATCCGCTTTGCTCCTCTCTTCCACGGCCAACACGGCGAAGCCGCCGTGCCGTCTCCCCTGGGTCTCATCGCCAGCCGGTGGCGGCGAAAGGGGAGTCAGGTCGAAGTGGAACTCTCGCTGCCACCAGGAGTGGAAGCCGAGGTCGAATTGCCCGGCATCGGGCTCGATCACGTCTCCGGATCCCAAACATGGACCGTATGCCAACCTGAAACCCGATCCGCCCCGAAAAAACGAAGCGGGCGGTGAACCCCCAAGAACCACCGCCCGCTTCCCCCCAAAGTGAATGTCCGCTCCCGGTCAGCCTTGGCGACGGCGGCGGAGAACCATAACGACGGTCAAGCTTCCCGCGAGAAGCGCCCAGGTGGCTGGCTCGGGGACGGCTGTCAGTGTTCCCAAGCTGGTGTCGAACTCGTAAGCTGTGCCGCTCGCACTTCCCTCCCAGATCCCTGCTCCTGTTCCGCCTCCCTGACGTGTGAATGAAGCAACGTTGAATGCGCTGCCCCATGTCTCGTTGAGGGTGCCCACATTGATGATGTTCCAGGATCCGCTTGTGGCCGCACTGGTCAGATCGAAGCGGAAAGCCCCATTCAGCGTGAGGGTTCCGCTTCCGCCGATCGAGTTGGTCTCTCCGCTTGCTCCGATTTTGAAGGTTAGTTCGCCGGTGGTGGCAGCAAGAACCAGCGTTCCGGCAGTCACGGTGGTGTTGCCGGTGTAGGTGTTGGCTCCCGACAGGGTCAGTGAGCTGGAGCCGTCTTTGGTCAGGTTGAGTGCTCCAGACAGAAGGCCTGCGTAGGCGGTGGTTGTCGAGCCATTGACGGTGAGCGTCTTGAGCGCACCGCTGTTCGTCACAATCGAGTTGGTCGTGCTGCCTCCCGCCGCTTGCGTGGCCAATGAGGCGATGGTCTGGTTTTGCCCATTGAGGTCAAAGGTCATCACGGATGTCCCATTGTTGTTGATCGTGAAATCGGTCGTCGTGGACAAGCCGTTGTCGATACCAAGCTTCAAGGTTCCGAGTGCGTTGGCATTGGTCGGATCCAGGACCGTCTTCCCAGCGTAGGTGTTGGCCTTCATCAACGTGATCGTTCCGAGTGTGGCGGCACCAACTTGGAAACTCACAGCCGTCGGCGCAGTGGTGCTCCCGGTGATCGTATTGTTGAACGTCAAATTCGGACTCGATAAACGCGTCCGGAATGCGCCCGATCCACTCAGCGTGATGGTTCCCGATCCGATGTCCCCGGTGGTATCGACGCTGCCGACACTCAATAAACCGGCGGTGACATTGATATTGCCTGTATACCCGGCGCTGGCTCCCCGGAAGGTTAGTAAGGCGGCGTCAATAAATAAAGGTAGCAACTTGCATAGGAATTGTGATATGCTCTCCGAGCATGAGCACCCTTGCGCAGATTACCGAAAAACTGCAGCCGTTGTGGCCGATTCTTGATGAGCGC
>Ga0247841_10011814_pt1 | contig 11522 bp, 11 predicted proteins | sample LaCruzMarch2015__2_FD_192410 | JGI IMG/M metagenome (GOLD analysis project Ga0247841, IMG submission 192410) | Freshwater microbial communities from meromictic Lake La Cruz, Castile-La Mancha, Spain - LaCruzMarch2015_18m | ecosystem: Environmental > Aquatic > Freshwater > Lake | place: Spain...
ATTTTTACTACCATCTCTATAGATCGTGATTCCCTTTAATCCCATCTTCCAAGCTTCAATATAGAGATTATAAATATCATCAACAGTTGCTTCTTTTGGGAGATTAATTGTTTTACTAATTGCTCCACTCAAGAATGGTTGTACAGCAGCACACATTTTAACATGTCCCATATATGGAATACACAGATCTGTTCCAGGTGTTGGTGCCGCAGTTAGAAATATTTCTCTGTGTCTATTATCTTTGAAATTGGTTTTTTCTAAATCTTCATCTTTTATTTTTGAATAATCATCAGTTAATTCTTTGATTAGTCTTGGAATTTCTTCTTTTGAGTAGCCTAAATTCTTTAAAGATTCTTCAACAATAGGATTGACAGTTTTCAAAGTTGCTCCATCAGATCCAGCTAATCGTTTGTATCTGATGAGTGAATATTCTGGTTCGATTCCAGTTGTAACTGAATTCATAATAAAGCTTGTTGTTCCAGTTGGAGCAAGAAGAGTTACTTGTGCATTTCTGAATCCTTTTACATATTTGATTGAATTCCAAATTTCATAACAATTTTCTTTTATGATTTGCCAATATCCTTCGGAAGCATCGTCACTGAATAATTTATAAACTTCATTTATATGCTGTTTCAGAACATTTCCCATGGGTGATTTATTAGCTTCAAAACCAGAAAATTCTCCAACTTTTTCGGCAAGATCTGCACTTGTTCTGAATGCAATTCCTGTCATAAGAGCTGTCAATCCAGCTGCCAAATGTCTTCCTTCTTCGCTATCATAAGGCAGACCAATATACATAAGTAATCCACCAAGATTGGTAAATCCAAGACCAAGACTTCTATATTTCTTAGTATTTTCTGCAATAGTTTCACTTGGATAGCTAGAGTTATCTATTACAATATCTTGAGCCATTATAACTGTTTCAATAACATCTTTGAATGTTTTAAAATCGAATTCGACTTTATCATATCTGTTTCTTGAAAAGAATTTCATCAAATTGATTGCGGCTAGGTTGCAGCTTGTGTTGTTGAGCGAGCTATATTCGCCACCGATTATATTCAATAAGAGAAGCTACTCTCTTACTCGCTTTTTAAAGCAGCTGCATGTTAACCATGCAGAGTAGACTATATCATCATCCTTAGTTTATTGTGGTAATCCAAGTTTTTGTTTTAAAATTGCAATATATTTATCTTCAATATCTTTTGTTATATGTTTCCATGATTTTCTTTTAAAGATATTTCGGATTGTCTGAGTATCTAGCTTATATTTATTTGCAATTTGACTACAAGATCTATATTTATCATTATAAACATCTGTTATAATTTCATATATATCTTCTTCAATTAGTATATTATTACCATTTTTTGATCCTTGTAGTCTTCCACGATTAATCACATCATTATCATTGTCTCTTCGAGTTCCGGCATACAAATGTTCAGGATTGACACACAATCTGTTATCACATTTGTGTAATATCCACAACCCGGGTGGTATTGGTCCGAAGTAATACATGTATGCTACTTTGTGACATTTTATATTCTTACCAAAGAATCTAAATTGTCCATATCCGTCCCATAATGTATAAGCTTGCCATTCCCAACAATCTTGATCATTTCCTGGATAATTGACATGACTCCAAAAATTTCGACCAACGTGTTCTGGCCAATTCATTTTATTAAATTCTGAATCCATTTAAATCTTCCTCCTAATATAGAATTTTTCTAAGGTGACGATATAGTCTACCTTAATAATTTCTATATCAGATTCTTGAATATTTGATTTCTAAGGATGCTCCCCGTTTCGACCCGCTTGGGTCTACGTCTTTCGACTAGTCGTTACACCTTCAACTGATAAAGTTAGCAGTTTTATCAGAAGCTTGGCTCGGTATTGTCCGTTTCTGGAGTTCCACCGAATTAGAGGAGTTTTAAATCCGCATGATGTTTTTACGGATTGGTACTGACAATTTCTCCATCATTAGCTAATGTATTCCATTTGTTAAACGTATCATGAAACTGAATACCAGGATCACCTATTTTGTGGGCAGTTCCTGCAATTTCTTTTAAAAGATCACTCGCCTGATAAGTCCTACAGATCTCGCCGGTTTTCACAAATTTAGTAAACCATTTACCATCATTGATAACGGCATTCATGAATTCATCAGTTACTCTGACAGACAAATTTGTATTCTGGAAATAAACTTCATCCGCAAGATCGTAACCTGGTCTATTTTTTACTCCAGCCTTTCTTAATATTGCTAATTTTTCTTCTTCGAATAATTTACAATTAATAAATTCTTCAATGTCTGGGTGATCAATATTTAAACAAACTAATTTAGCGCTTCTTCTGAGGGTACCACCTGATTTTACAACTCCTGCTAATACATCATGTGCTTTCATAAAACTAACAGGTCCAGATGCGTTTCCTCCACCTTTAACAGGTTCTCTTGCACTTCTCAATGTACTTAAATTAGATCCAACTCCAGAACCTTTTTTGAAGACTTGGGCTTCTAATTTTCCCAATTCGGTAATTGAATCCATATTATCTTGAACATCTAGAATAAAACATGCAGAACTTTGTGGTTTCTCTTGTAATCCTAAATTAAAATAAATTGGTGAGTTAAAAGCGAAATATCGATGCATTTGATAAAATCTCAACTTATACTCAAAAGCTAGTGAAGCTGGATCAGGATCACCACCTATGTCATAATGTTTTATGAAATATCCTTGATCTACTCCCCATTTTGTAATTGTATCTGAGACTCTATTAATCATATCTTTGATTGAGGATTCTTTATGTTTTGAATCGTTGCATAAATATCTACTAGCAACAATAGCTGCTGCATTATCATCGAAATCTTTTGGAAATTCAATTTTATCTTCGAAAACTAATTTGCCGTCAGCACCTGTAATTTTCACATGTTTAATTTCAAATTCTATACCTTGATATGGATCGAGCATATTCACTTATTCTGCCTCCAAGTTAAAATTTAAAGTGGCGACAACTGTAAACGCCGTTGAGGAAAGGAGTTGACCGAATTAACAGTCACCTGACCGACACACAGTTGTATTCCATGATTCAGAGCATCATGGGTGGGATCAGGTCCAAATGAAAACCCAAAGTGAAGAGACCACCAGCGGGGAAATGTTTATATTAAGTGGCGACAAGCTACAAACGCCAATTTTCAGAGGTATTGGACTCTGGGAGTCCACCCAAATGACACATAGCTGTATTCCAAGATTCAAACATCTTGGGCGGGATTGGGGGTATGAAACACAAAGAACAACGCAACTGGTTATATAAATTTATTTATATTTATCAACACTCCAATTTGATATTCCAAAAAGATTTGATATGTATTTATTTGTATATCCTTGTGTTTTTAATGTTTTGATTTGTAAAATAGTTGAATTATCTAATTTTGATCCTCGTTTATGATGTAAAATTTGTCGAACTAAGCTCATTTCTTGTTTCGAAAATTGTTTTGTTACATGAGTCCATCTATATTCTTGTATAATATTATTTATAGTACTATGATGGACGTTATATGCATTAGCAATGTCAAATATCGATATATGTTTTCTAATTAATGTTTCTTCTATAATTTTTTTAACATCATTATCTGTTAAAATTGATGCTCCTTGTTTTTGTCCAAATGCGTGTCTCTTTTTAGATATCTCATCGTTTTTATTATCTTGTTGGGTTCCAATAAATAAATGATTTGGATTTACACATGGTGGGTTATCACATTTATGTAATATTTGTTTATCGACTGGAATTTGACCAATGAAATATTCCCATGAAAATCTATGAGATCTTATATGTTTTATATTTTTTGAATCTATATACAATTCACCATATCTATCTTTGTCTAAATAACCAGACCATAACCAACAATCTTCAATATCATTGTCAGGTGGTTTTATATTTCTAAAAAATCTATCAATATCTGTTTGAGAATAATTTAATGTATTATACAATTAATCTCCTTTTGAATTTGTAATTCCTGCTTTAGATAAATCGTCTCCACTCATAGTTACCGCCATTTGTGCATAGTGACATATTTTATGAAGATCATGAATTTTCCCTTTTCCATTCCACAATCTTAGAGAATATCTGAGAATATTCCAGATGCAAACTCTAGGTTCAGTTATTGACATTAAATCAAAATCACCAGTTTTATTATACTTTGAGACTGTAAATTTGTTTATGTAATCGTGCATTTTTTGAGACCATTCGTCCCAATCTTTTACTCTGTCTATTTTCAAAGCTTATTTTCCTTTCTCTTAACTGAAAACTTTCATGATTCCTCTTCCAATACTTACAGCAACATCTGCTGTTATATTTGTTCCATAGTTTAACATAACTTCTGTTTTAGTTGCCGTAGATCCTGGAAGTGAAAATGGTTGTTCACCTAATGTATTTGGATTATTTGATAACGCAACTGATATTTTGCCGACAAATTTGGGGTCGGTATAGATAATAGCATATCTGCCTTCTTTTCTACCAGCTCTATTGATCAATTGAGTTAATGATCCTGGATCCATTTCCTTATTATCCGGAGGTTTTATGATAGTGGGAATATACATTTCATTACAAGTAATATTGATTCCTTCTCTAACAGCATCAGTTACAATCAGAACTCTAATGACACCATCTTTAAATAATCTTTGTACAATTACAGTATCACGTTGTCTCTGAGTTGTCATGTTTTCTTCTTCTGGTCTGTATAAATAACCAAGACCATTACTTGCTGCTCTTCTTAATCTTTCATCATCCAAATCATTAATATTACCTGGATTTGTTATTGATGAGACATCTCTCCTATTATATAACGATCCTCTTGTTGTTTGAAGATTTCTTCCAGGATTAGAGATACCTACTTCAGATGTTGCTATTTGGTCGATTAATTCATTTATTCTTTTCTTTCCAAAAACAATAAATACTATTCCTTTTTTTCCACCAGCAAGAGCATTACTAATAATGCGCAATTGCGTAAATTTATCATCTAAATGTGCTATTGGATTTACTCTAATTGGAGATGGATTTGTAACAGTATCTGGAGTTTGGTATGGACCAGCTGCAAAATTTCTTTTATAAGCCATATTAAAGAAATGCATAACATTAGCTGCTGAATTTCGACTTACTGAGCCACTTAACATTACAATTCTAGCATTTCTCCCATTATTGTGAAATAACATTTTATGAACGTTATCTCCAATTTGAGCTGCTCTGCGTTCATCCGATTCACTTCCACCTTGTATACGTTGAGCTTCATCAAAAACAATTAATTTTAATCTATTGATGTTTCCTATAATGCCGCCGGCGGATTCATAAATCGAAATGATGAATGGTTTATAACTATCCATTGAGTTGTGTCTTATTTTAATAGTATTTACCATTTCTTCTTTTCTACCAACAAGAGCATTTTCAACATAATTTTTGACAAGTACTCCTAAATTAGTTTTGAATTCATCTACTTTATTAGCTTCAACTTGATTATTGTGTTGAATTAGTCCAAGAAGCAAACTCCTGCTCTGGCCGCTTCCAAAATTAGACATTGAATTTATAATAGTTCTTATATCTAAATTAGTATTATCAAAAATATAATTACCATTTTGATCTGAAGAACCGGTTCTATTTAAAATTTGTAAAATAATTTCAGTAAATCTTTCAATCATTTCTTGTGCAATATTTGCACTTAGATTCTTTATTGGAACAAGCCAAAGAACTTGTGGAATGTTTTGGGGCTCTGTAAGTAGTTTCATCAAAGATGATGAATTAGGTTGAATTCCTGTAGATATTCCAAGGATTGTATTAACCCAATAACATATTACTGGTAATGTTTTTCCACTACCCGGTTGAGACAGAATATAAACATCTCTGTTCCCACCTAACATTCCAACCAATTGTTGTTGCCACCCATGCATGTTTGCACAATGATCAACATTCATTGGACCAACAATTGTGCTCCTATATGACGGACTTGGAGTTCCACTAATGGGTGGTGTTCCAGAGTGACCATATCTGTTATCCCAAGGATTTCTATTAAAATTTGCGTTTCCGTACATATCTTCGGCGGATTCGTTAATTGGTTTCATAGACACCTCTTACTTAGTTGCTGCGTAAATAGCAACAGCAGCATCTAGCTTAATCGTATATTGACATTGATTTGCGGATAGTACACTTGTCCACATTGAAGAAGCGTATTTGGGATGCATCTTAGTTTTTGCTTCCTCTTGTGCTTCTTTTGTAAAGAGAGCAACAACAGCTACTTGATCACCCATTTATGTTTACAAAGATCGCTATTCTTTGTACTCTTATTTGAAAAACAAATAAGAACTCCCGATTACTCGGGAGATCAGACTATATCATCATCCTTAGATTTTAAATTATTACTTTTTTCCAACTTCTTCCAGTTTTAATATCAGAAATTGTTTTTGGATCAACATTATAAAAATTTGCTAATTCTTGATATGATAATCCTTCTGATAATTTCTTTTTAATTTCTTTTACATCATTGCTCATAAGCTTTTGATGTTTATTCTTTTTAAAATTCGAAATTATATTTTTAATTTTCAACATATCGAATTCTTCTCGGATGTGACTCCATCCATTTTTATATATGATATTTTCAAATGTCGGCTTTGCAATTGGATAATTAATTAATATATCTTGAACCGATGAGTATTTATTAAGCAGGATGTTGTTCATTATTTCACGAACATCATCCTCAGTAAGGATTGCAGTTCCAATATCAGAGCCTCTGATTTGTCTTCCTTTATCAATTTTATCCTGTGTATTTTCTTGAGTTGTTCCTAGAAACAAATGTTCTGGATTACAACATGGAGGATTATCACAAGTATGACAAACTAATAGTCCATTTGTAATTGGGCCATTATAGAATTCATATGCAAATCTACTTGCTCTTCCTCCATCATATTTTCCATAACCCTTTTTATCTCGATGAGCTTGCCACTCCCAACAATCTTGATCATTTCCTGGATAATTTACTTTACTCCAGAATCGATTTATGTTATATTGGGACCAGTTTATTTTATTTGGCATAATTTTTACTTCCTCCTAACATAGAATTTTTATAAGGTGATGATATAGTCTAACCTTATAATTTCTATATTAGATTGTTGATTTTCAAAAAATCTAAGGATGTCCGGCGCTTCGACTTCGCTTGAAGTCTACTCCCTCTCGGGATAGTCGTTACACCTTCAACTAATAAAGTTAGCAGCTTTATTAGAAGCTTGGCTCGGTATTGTCCCCAACATTACTTGGTAGGAGTTCCACCGAATTCACCGGATTATTCGATCTAGATTGCTCTAGAAAGCGACAAATGTCTATCGTGGTCCGCGCCCAGGCGGTTCAAGTCCAGAGGATTAAGTGACATACTAACACCAGTTCTCTCGACTCTTACATTAGCTGCAAGCCAGTTATCTCTCGAGTTTACAGGCATTTATGTTTGTTTAGAATCGCTAGTTCTAAACTTCTTCTTTAGAAGAACCCGTAGTTACCTACGGGATCAGACTATCTCTTCATCTTGAGTTTTAAAAAATATGTTTGTAATTTTTTCCTCTGCTAATATCGCCAATTATACCTTTACTCACATTATATAATTGTGCGATTGATAATTGTGTTTCATTATTTTTTAATCTTTGCTTAATATCAATTACTTGTTCAACTGATAATTTTGTGCAAGAATTTATAAAATTTCTAGCATTAATCAATTCATTGTCTGTATATTTATTTGTTATATGTGCCCAAACCTGTCTATTGAATATATAATCGATTTCAATTTGTGAAATTCCAAAAGTTTTTACTATAGTTTTTCTACTGTTGTATTTTAAATTTATAATATCTTCTATATCTTGCTCTGTTAATTTTGAATTTCCCACTTTGGAACCTTTCACGTTTCTATTTTTATTGATAGCATCGTTTATATTTTGTTGTTGAGTTTTAGCACTCAAATGTATTGGATTTATACATGGGGGATTATCACATTCGTGACAAATTACTAATCCATTTGGTATTTGACCATAGAAGAGTTCATATGAAAATCTATGAGCACCAGTTGGTCTTCCTAAAATAGAGTTGAAAAATTTTCCATATCCATCATTATCACAATCCAATTTCCATTCCCAACATTCGTTTGGTTTTTCATACCATGTTTCAATTATATTTATTTTTGACCAAAAACGATTAATCAAATACTCTGGATAACCAATTTTATTATAATTAGTTTCTAATTCTTTTACTTTTAACATTAGTTCATCTTTGTTTAAATTAAGATACATTGTTATTTCCTTTTTTTGTTTTCTCAAGATGCTCCCCACTTCGAGTTCGCTTGAACTCTACGTCTTTCGACTAGTCGTTACACCTTCAATCAGAAGTTAGCAGCTTCTGAAAGCTTGGCTCGGTATTGTCCCCAACAATTCTATAAGAATTTTGGTAGGAGTTTCACCGAATTCGAGGAGTTTTACATTACTATCACTAGTAAAGGTGACTTCTGTTTTAATCACGTTTGTAAAGAACTAGCTTATCTTTGACTGTTTCTTCAGCTACATGGACAAAATAATCTAACATGTCTACTGGAACAATTTCTGGCTTATCGATTAGACTTGTAAATAATCTTTTCAAATCATTAACATCGACTCCATCTTCTAATTTCAACATATACTGAATTGACGTTAACATATTCTTATCTTTTCTTAAGATATAATTAATGGCAAATGGTTCATAAAGTTTCAATACAACTTGCCAAGGCAATCCTACATATCCTAATGGTAAAGTATTGTCAGTAGTTATAATTAATCTTCCAGCATAATCGATAACTTTCTTTAATAACCCACCTCTGATCAATCCGGATTTTCCTTTGAGTCTATTTTTGATCCAGTTGTTTATTTCAAGAACTGTTTTTTGAATTTGTTCTACAATTGGTTTTTTGATCTCATCTGGAATAGAATCCGGATTTGATCCAAGAGTATTTGTATGACGTATTAAATTCGTATACAATTCGGATAAATCTGAAAAATTAATAATTGTTTGATGAGATGTTTTTGAAACGGCAAGATCTCTTATTCCCGCTGGAAGAACTAAAAATTTATCAATAAAGATTTTATCTTTATTGTCTTTTATAAATTTTACATTCTTGGGTTTATTTTTCTTGAATTTATCGAAATCTATTTTAGAAAAATTTTCTATGAAATAATCAATACCAGAAGAACCAGTTGGATCTTCTGTGATCACTCCAGATTTATCTATTTTGTATGTTGCTTTATTCCCAAGCATTTTTGATATCATTGTATCAAGTCCTGCAACAATTGAATATGCTTCTGGGTGTATAATCAGTCCTTTCAGATTTATGTAGGCGAATCTTCTTCTGCGCTCCGTTGAGCCGAAGCGTCCAAAAATAGTTTCCGAGAAAAGACCCCGAGGATCCGTCTTCTCTACTTTTTCATACATTCTGATGGTAGATACAGGTAATAAATTATTTTTTTCAATATATTCACTTATATTAAGCAGCTCTAATTTCATAATATTCTCCTTAATTAATATCCATCATTAATCCATTGAACAAAATCACAATATTTACTTGGGAAATTCATAAATTGCTTTGCTTCTTCCCCACGTAAACGAACTTGTTCAAGATCATGATGGTATGCTGCTTCCAATTCTGATGAGTATAATCCATTATGTTTTTGGCGACCATCACCAATAGAGACTACACATCGAAATGGATTCAGTTTACTACTAGAACTAACAACTCCTGTGAAATCTGAAGTTTTGTCAATATAAATCCGATTTATTATTTCATCAAATATTGTTCTTTTTCGCTCTAACCAAATTGATGATTCTTTATATAACCAATTGTGAATTTTTATTACATTATTTCTTCCACCATATTGCATTTTCCAACAATAATCAGAGGTTTGTTGAATTTTTATTTCATTTAACTCATTGTTAGAAATTAGTATATTTTGAATTTTTTCAAGAATGTCTTTCGATCCAGATATATTAAATTGACAATAATTGTTTTCACTATTTTCTTTAAATCCAACATTTCCATCACCATCGAATATTCCGCGAATAAAGTGATGTATTAAATTATCAGAAATACTATCTAAAATATCTGTTGTTTCTTCATACGTTTTTCTTTGTTTGATTCCACAATTTTCTAAATCTTTAAATATTTTTTTATTGCACATTTGAAATCTGATTGAGTTATATGTATCTCTACTATTCTGATTAGTATATTGTATATTTTTATATAAATCAATTTCAAAAATATTTGCAAGTTTTTGTAAATGTGCTTCGTCTGATTCTTTTAATCCAATGCTTATTCTATATCCCCCATTACTACTGTGGGTGATACAACCATCTGCGTAAATGAATCCCAACCAATACGCTTTTGATTCAGAATCAATTTGTTCAAAGAAATCAATATTCTTTGGTGAAAAACTAAAGTTGGATTTATTTATATTGTCTAATCTATATTGGACTTGTCTAAATTTTATATTAAGCATTTTTGAAATTTTCATTGCTCCAATTCCAGATTTGTGCAATGTTTTAATTTGTTCAAATTGCTCTTTAGTAATTAGCATATGATTAGTTTACTCCCTATCTAAACAAAATTTTATGGATTTCCTTTTACGTCACCAGATCCACTGATGATAGTTCCATTAATTCACCCAGCAACTGCATCTGTTTTGCGTGCCATCTTAAGATTGTTGACATTTATGTCGGGACTGCCACTGACTATCACAGTGGAGTGACCGCAAAAACCAATTCCCACATCAGTTTTTCTAGCTGTTTTTAAACCATTTGTATTGACATCACCTGAACCAGTTATGATTACACCTGTTATTGCTATTGGTGGTGCTGGTGGGTGACAAACACAAACTCCAGCAAAAAGATCTGTAACTCTTGCAACTTCTGGCATATTTAACTCCTATCAAGAATTTTATTAATTGACCACCCAAAATATGCATTAATGTCTGATAAGTACATCCCATTCTTTATCAAATCTTCTATTTCATCTCCTGTAAGGAGAGTAATTACAATTGGTTGATTATTTTTAAGATATGTCAATTTATCGAAAATAGCTTCTGGCATATGATCAACTAGATACATAACTCTCGCACTATCTGTCGCATTTCCATTTGTAAGAATACTCATTAATGTTGTATATTCCTCTGTTGGTGAAAGAGCAGATGTTGGGGGTGGTGGAGCATCTGGATCTGGTTCTTCTTCAGGATCTGGTTCTGGTGGAGGAGGAGCTGGGCCTATCACAAACAACCCTGTAGAATCTTCTGGAGCATCTGTTATTCTCCAAGCTTCATATAGAAGACGCAAATCTGGATCATCTGGCATACCAGGATTCAATACTGGTGGACATTCCGGAACGGTTGATGTTCCTGTAGTTAATAATATGTAAGAATATTGAACATTCAATCGACTTACTAATTGTGATTCAAGAGACCCAGAGTAATAAGAATTATAAGCAGCAAATAAAG